>Ga0315284_10007587_pt1 | contig 15492 bp, 9 predicted proteins | sample YL17G09_16_MG_FD_203696 | JGI IMG/M metagenome (GOLD analysis project Ga0315284, IMG submission 203696) | Sediment microbial communities from Yellowstone Lake, YNP, Wyoming, USA - YL17G09_16 | ecosystem: Environmental > Aquatic > Freshwater > Lake > Sediment | place: USA: Wyoming | collected... | reverse complement strand
AGTATATCATCAAACAATTACAAAAAATTATGCTGAAACGGAAAAATATTGTTTAATGGCGATTGAAAAAGGTAATTACGATGCAATGTATAATTTTGCGGTATATCATCAAACAATTACAAAAAATTATAATGAAATGGAAAAATATTGTTTAATGGCAATTGAAAAAGAACATGTCAAGGCAATGTTTAATCTTGCATTATATCATGAAACTATTACAAAAAATTATGTTAAAATGGAAAAATATTATTTAATGGCAATTGATAAAGGTAATCATTCAGCAATGCATAGGTTGGGTTATTATCATGAAACTATTACAAAAAATTATGTTAAAATGAAAAAATATTACGCGATGGCTATTGATAAGGGTAATGATAAGGCAATGCGAAGGTTGGGTTATTATCATTATAAAATTACAAAAAATTATATTAAAATGGGGGAATATTACGCGATGGCTATTGATAAGGGTAATGGTGAGGCAATGAATAATTTTGGGGTGTACCATTATATAATTACAAAAAATTATGTTGAAACAGAAAAATATTTTTTAATGGCGATTAATGAAGGATATGCTGATGCCATATATAATTTCGCCACATATCATGAAACCATAACAAAAAATTATATTGAAATGGAAAAATATTACGCGATGGCTATTGATACAGGTGATGTTTATGCAATGGAAAGATTAGGATATTATCATTATACAATTACAAAAAATTATGCCAAAATGGAGAAATATTACTTGATGGCAATTGATAAAGGAAATATTAGCGTAATAAATAAATTTGCAGTATATCATTATGAAATAACGAAAAATTATGTTGAAATGATAAAATATTATTTGGTGTCAATTGATAAAGGGGATGATAATTCAATGTATAATTTTGGAGTATATCATTATGAAATAACAAAAAATTATATTGAAATGGAAAAGTATTTGTTAATGGCAATTGATAAGGGTAATGGTTTTGCAATGCAAAGATTCGGTTATTACCATTATGAAATTACAAAAAATTATGTTGAAATGGAGAAATATTTATTAATGGCAATTGAAATAAATAATTCCGAAGCAATGAATAATTTTGCATTATATCATCAAAATATTACAAAAAATTATGTTGAAATGGAGAAATATTTATTAATGGCAATTGAAAAAGAAAATAAATATGCAATGTACAATTTTGCATTATATCATCAAAATATTACAAAAAATTATGTCGAAATGGAGAAATATTTATTAATGGCAATTGACAAAGGACATAATAATGTAATAAATATATTAGTAAAATATTATAACGATAATAAACAAGAGATAAAATTACTAAAATTATACATAAATAACAGTAATATTATTGAAAGAAATAATATTATACAACAATTTAATGATGTTGCATATACACCATTAGATAAATTAAATAAAGAAATATTTTTGCAATTACTAACAGATTTTGAATTTACAAATGAAGATAAATTATGTGTTTCGTTAGAATTATTATTAAGTACATTAAATAATAATATATCTTTAATGGATTTACATTTTACATATACAGAACATGGTAAAGGTTTTGAAGATGCAAAAAAAGATTATTTCGATCGATGTTTAAGTTAATAATTTTATTTATATTAAAAAAATTGAATTGTAAATTTTTTATGAGTAATATGTAATAATATCACACTAAAATAAAAATAATGGATTATAAAGGAGAAATTATAGAGATATTAAACAAATATAATCTAGAATATGTTACAATTGATGATAATGATAGTTTATTAAAAATATATAATTTATTTTGCAAAAATATTATATATGAACCTGTAACGAGTTGTGAAATATTTTATCTTGGAACATATTATGAAAATATTATGGAAAATTATATTGAAATGGAAAAATATTATTTAATAGCAATTAAAAATAATATTTCTGTTGCAATGAATAATCTTGGTAATTATCATTATAGAATTACCAAAAATTATATTGAGATGGAAAAATATTATTTAGTGGCAATTGATAAAGGATTTGTCTATGCAATGTTTAATCTTGCATTATATCATGACAATATTACAAAAAATTATTTTGAGATGGAAAAGTATTATTTAATGGCAATTGATAAAGGTGACAATGATGCAATGAATAATTTTGCATTCTATCATAGAATAATTACAAAAAATTATGTTGAAATGGAAAAATATTATTTAATGGCAATTGATAAAGGTAATAATGATGCAATGAATGATTTTGCCAATTACCATAAAATTATTACAAAAAATTATGTTGAAATGGAAAAATATTATTTAATGGCAATTGCAAATGGTAGTAATACTGCAATAAATTATTTAGTTAACTGTTATAAAGATAATAAACTATACATAAATTTATTAAATTTGTACATAAATAATCCTAAACTTGTTGAAAGAGAAATTATAATACAACAATTTAATGATTTATCATCAACACCATTAAATTCAACAGATAAAGAAATATTTTTACAATTACTAACAAATTTCGAATTTACAAATGAAGATAAATTATGTGTATTATTAGAATTATTAGTAAATACATTAAAAAATAATATATCTTTAATGGATTTACATTTTACATATACAGAAAATGGTAAAGGTTTTGAAGATGCTAAAAAAGATTATTTTGATAGGTGTTTAGGATCATAATTACATATATTATTTATATTATTTAAAAAAAATTGATTTGTTAATGTATTATTGATTAAGAAGTAATAATGGTTGTATAATAAAAGGAATAATGGATTATGGAGAAGCAATTAATAATATATTGATAAAAAATAATATACTATATGTTACTATTGATAATAATGAAAGTTTAATAAAAATATATAATTTATTTGTCAAAGATATTATATTTAAACCAGTTACAGATTGTGAAATATTATACTTAGGTACTTATTATCATTATATTACAAAAAATTATGTTGAAATGGAAAAATATTATTTAATGGGTATAGAAAAAGGGGATTTCAATGCTATGCGAAGATTTGGTCATTATCATCAAAGTATTACAAAAAATTATACAGAAACGGAAAAATATTATTTAATGGCTATAAAAAAAAATGATGATAATGCAATGATTAATTTTGCTATTTATCATAAAAATATTACACATAATTATGATGAAATGGGGAAATATTATTTAATGGCAATTGAAAATGGCAATGATGAAGCAATGGTTAATTATGGTATTTATTATCATTACACTACAGATAATTATACAGAAATGGAAAAATATTATTTAATGGCAATCAAAAAAGGTAATTCCAATGCGATGCAAAAATTTGGTCATTATCACCGTTATATCACAAAAAATTATGTTGAAATGGAAAAATATTATTTAATGGCTATTGAGAAAGGCAATGATGAGGCAATGCAAAATTATGGAACATATCATGAAACTATTACGAAAAATTATGTCGAAATGGAAAAATATTATTTGATGGCAATTGAAAAAGGTAATATTTGCGCCACAATATTTTATGCAATATATCATGAAACAATTACAAAAAATTATGTTGAAATGGAAAAATATTATTTAATGGCAATTGAAAAAGGGAATAACAATTCTATGAGATTATTTGGAAATTATCATAAAACAGTTACAAAAAATTATGTTGAAATGGAGAAATATTATTTAATGGCAATCGAAAAAGGAAATAATACAGCAATGCATAATTTAGCAATTTATCATGAAAATATAACAAAAAATTATGTTGAAATGGAAAAATATTACGCGATGGCAATTGAAAAAGGTAATTCATGTGCAATGAATAATTTAGCAATTTATCATGAAAATATAACAAAAAATTATGTTGAAATGGAAAAATATTACTTGATGGCTATTGAAAATGGTAATGATGATGCAATTGAGAATTTAGCTAATTATCATGAAAATATAACAAAAAATTATGTTGAAACGGAAAAATATTACGCGATGGCAATTGAAAAAGGTAATGATAATGTTATGAATAATTTTGGTGATTATCATGAAAGAATTACAAAAAATTATGTTGAAATGGAAAAATATTATTTGATGGCAATTGAAAAAGGTAATGATAATGCGATGAATAATTTAGCAATTTACCATGAAAATATAACAAAAAATTACGTTGAAATGGAAAAATATTATTTGATGGCAATTGAAGAAGGTAATGATGCTGCAATGAGCAATTTTGCTGGATACCACAAAAACATTACAAAAAATTATGTCGAAATGGAAAAATATTATTTGATGGCAATTGCAAAAGGTAATGATTTTGCAATGGAATATTTTGCTCAATATCACAGAAAAATTACAAAAAATTATGTTGAAATGGAAAAATATTATTTGATGGCAATTGAAAAAGGTAATGATTCAGCAATGGAATGTTATGCAACTTATCATGAAACAATCACAAAAAATTATATTGAAGCGGAAAAATATTACGTGATGGCTATTGAAAATGATAATGATATTGCAATGAATAACTTTGGAAATTATCATGTAATAGTTACAAAAAATTATGTTGAAGCGGAAAAATATTACGCGATGGCAATTGAAAAAGGTAATGATTCAGCAATGGATAATTTTGGAAATTATCATGTAACAGTTACAAAAAATTATGTTGAAGCGGAAAAATATTACACGATGGCAATTGAAAAAGGTAATGATTCAGCAATGGATAATTTTGGAAATTATCATGAAACAGTTACAAAAAATTATGTTGAAGCGGAAAAATATTACGCGATGGCAATTGAAAAAGGTAATGATTCGGCAATGGATAATTTTGGAAGATATCATGGAACAATTACAAAAAATTATGTGGAAATGGAGAAATATTTTTTAATGGCAATTGAAAAAGGTAATAGTGATGCAATGGAGAATTTAAGTCAATATTATAAAGAGAACAATCATGATATAAAATTGTTACAATTGTACATACAACACACTAATATTGTTGATAGAAATGAAATAATACTACTTTTTAATAATATTGGTTCTTCACAATTAGATCCAATAAATAAAGAAATATTTTTGCAAGTACTAATGGATTTTGAATTTGCACATGAAGATAAATTATGTGTTTTTTTGGAATTATTATTAAGCATGGTAAAAAATAAAATTTCCATACTAGATTTACATTTCACATATACAATGAATGGTAAAGGTTTTGAAGATGCAAAAACAGATTATTTTAATAGATGTTTAGGAAAATAATTATATTTGTTTATATTAAAAAATTGATTTATAAAGATTTTAAGTATATATGTAATAGTATTGTATTAAAATGGAAATAATGTCATATAAAGAAGCAATTAGTAATATATTAGAAAAACATAATATACTATATGTTACTATTGATGATGATAGTTTAGTAAAAATATATAATTTATTTTCCAAAGATATTATATTTCAACCGGTAACAAGTTACGAAATATTGTACATAGGTACTTACTATCATTTTATTACAAAAAATTATGTTGAAATGGAAAAATATTATTTAATAGCAATAGAAAAATGTAATAGTGATGCAATGCGACGGTTTGGTTATTATCATGAAAACATTACAAAAAATTATGTTGTAATGGAAAAATATTATTTGATGGCGATAGAAAAAGGAAATATTCAAGCAATGTTGAATTTTGCAGATTATCATAAAACAATTACAAAAAATTATATTGAAATGGAAAAATATTATTTAATGGCAATTGAAAAAGGAAATGATGATGCAATGCAAAATTTTGGGGTTTATCATCGTTTTATTACAAAAAATTATGTTGAAATGGTGAAATATTATTTAATGGCAATTGAAAAAGGAAATGATGATGCAATGAGCAATTTTGCCGGATACCATAAAAATATTACAAAAAATTATGTTGAAATGGAAAAATATTATTTAATGGCAATTGAAAAAGGTAATGATTGTGCAATGAATAATGTTGCAATTTATCATGAAACCATTACGGAAAATTATATTGAAATGGAAAAATATTATTTAATGGCAATTGAAAAAGGTAATAAAAGTGCTATGATAAATATTGCAGATTATCACGAAAATATTACAAAAAATTATGTTGAAATGGAAAAATATTATTTAATGGCAATTGAAAAAGGAAGTGCTATTGCAATGAATCGGTTTGCCATTTATCATCATGAAATTACAAAAAATTATGTTGAAATGGAGAAATATTATTTAATGGCAATTGAAAAAGGAAACAAGAAATCAATGAAAAATTTAGTTCAATATTATAAAGATAATAAATTTGATATAAAAGCGTTACAATTGTACATACAACACATTAATCTTGCTGATAGAAATGAAATAATATTACTTTTTAATAATATCACATCTACACAATTAGATTCAATAAATAAAGAAATATTTTTGCGATTAGTAATGGAGTTTGAATTTATAGATGAAGATAATTTATGTGTTTCATTGGAATTATTATTAAGTATGATAAAGAATAAAATATCCATACTTGATTTACATTTTACATATACAATGAATGGAAAAGGATATGAAGAAGCAAAAACAGATTATTTCAATAAGTGTTTAGGAAAATAATTACAAATTTATTTATATTAAAAAATTGATTTATAAAGATTTTAAGTATATATGTATTAGTATTGTATTAAAATTGTATAAATCATAACTAATGGACTATAAAGAAGAAATTATTAATATATTAAAACCTCATAATATATCATACATAAATATTGATGATAATGAGAGTTTAATAAAAATATATAATTTATTTGTTAAAAATATTATATTTGAACCGGTTACAGACTGTGAATTATTATACATTGGTAATTATTATCAGTATATCACAAAAAATTATGTTGAAATGGAAAAATATTACTTAATAGCAATTGAAAAAGGTAATAGTGATGCAATGAATAATTATGCATTATATAATGAAGATATTACAAAAAATTATGTTGAAATGGAAAAATACTATTTAATGGCAATTGAAAAAGGTAATGGAATTGCAATGGGTAATTTTGCCTATTATCATAATACTAAAAAAAATTATATTGAAATGAAAAAATACTATTTAATGGCGATTGAAAAAGGTAATGATATGGCAATGTGTAATTTAGGCAATTATTATAAAAACAAAAAAAAATATATTAAAATGGAAAAATACTATTTAATGGCAATTGAAAAGGGTAATTGTATTTCAATGTTTAATTTGGCTAATTATCATCAAAACGAAAAAAATTATGTTGAAATGGAAAAATATTATTTAATGTCAATTGAAAAGAATATTGATGATGCAATATATTATTTAGCAAATTATCATCAAAATATTACAAAAAATTATGTTGAAATGGAAAAATATTATTTAATGGCAATTGATAAAGGAAATAATACTGCTATGAATAATTTTGGATATTATCATCAAAAAGTTACAAAAAATTATATTGATATGGAAAAATATTATTTAATGGCAATTGAAAAGGATAATGATGTTGCAATGAATAGTTATGGAACTTATCATGCAACAATAACAAAAAATTATGTTGAAATGGAAAAATATTATTTAATGGCAATTGAAAAAGGTAATAATGATGCGATGGATAATTTTGGAACTTATCATGAAAATATTACAAAAAATTATGTTGAAATGGAGAAATATTATTTAATGACAATTAAAAACGGAAATATGGAGATAATGAAATATTTGGTCCAATATTATAAAGATAATAAGTTGGATATAAAATTGCTACAATTGTACATACAACACATTAATATTGTTGACAGAAATGAAATAATAGTACTTTTTAATAATATTGCAACTATGATATTAGATGAAATAAATAAAGAAATATTTTTACGACTATTAATGGATTTTGAATTTACATATGAAGATAAATTATGTGTTTCATTAGAATTAGCATTAAGTACAATAAAGAATAATATATCCATAATTGATTTACATTTTGAATACACTGTAAATGGTAAAGGTTTTGAAGATGCAAAAACAGATTATTTTAATAGGTGTTTAGGGAAATAATTATATTTATTTATATTAAAAAATTGATTTATAAAGATTTTAAGTATATATGTAATAGTATTGTATTAAAATTGTATAATATGGATATAATTGATTATGAAAAGGCAATTATCACTATATTAAAAAATTATGTAAGTATATATGTTACTATTGATGATGATAGTTTAATAAAAATATATAATTTATTTGAGAAAAATATTATGTTTGAACCATTAACAAGTTGTGAATTATTCTATGTAGCTAGTTATCATAATTTTATCACAAAAAATTATGTTGAAATGGAAAAATATTATTTAATGGCTATTGAAAAAGGTGATGATAATTCTATGCGAAGACTAGGTTATTATCATAACACAATTACAAAAAATTATGTTGAAATGGAAAAATATTATTTAATGGCTATTGATAAAGGGAATGCATATGCAATGAATAATTTTGGTCACTATCATGACACAATTACAAAAAATTATATTGAAATGGAAAAATATTATTTAATGGCAATTGAAAAAGGTAATGATGACGCAATGCACAATTATGCAAGTTATCATTATGAAATAACAAAAAATTATATTGAAATGGAAAAATATTATTTGATGGCAATTGAAAAAGGTAATGATGACGCAATGGTTAATTTTGGTAATTATCATTATAATATAAAAAAAAATTGTGACCAGATGGAAAAATATTATTTAATGGCAATTGAAAAAGGTAATGAGGATGCAATGATTAATTATGCAAATTATCATTATGAAATTACAAAAAATTGTGATAAGATGGAAAAATATTATTTAATGGCAATTGAAAAAGGTAATGTATGGGCAATGAATTGTATTGGAGATTATCATCAAAATTTCACAAAAAATTATGTTAAAATGGAAAAATATCATTTTATGGCAATTGAAAAAGGTTGTGATTATGCAATGTCTTGTATTGCAAAATATCATTATGAAATAACAAAAAATTATGTTGAATTAGTAAAATATTGTTTAATGGCAATTGAAAAAGGTAATGTACTAGCAATGAATAATCTGGGTACTTATTACTATAACATTGAACACAATTATGTTGAAATGGAAAAATATTATTTAATGGCAATTGAAAAAGGTTGTCATAATACAATGAATAATTATGGTGGATATCACGAATATATTACTAAAAATTATGTTGAAATGGAAAAGTATTATTTAATGGCAATTGAAAAAAGTGGTAATTTAGAAATAGATAATTTGATTAAATATTATGAAAATAATGGGTTTGACATAAAATTATTAAAATTATATGTAGGACATCCTAATATTGTTGATAGGAATGAAATAATACAACTTTTTTATAAGATTGTATGTACACTAGATGAAACAAATAAAGAAATATTTTTTAAATTACTTATGGATTTTGAATTTAATTATGACGATAAATTGTGTGGTGGTTTGGAATTATTATTAAGTACAATAAAGGATTCGAATATACATATAAATTTTTTATTTGGATAGTCATAAAATAATGTAATATTTATTATTTTAATATATTATGTACTAACAGGCGGGGTTTTATACATGTGGATATAATAAAATGTAAACACGTTATGTATGTTATGTTTAAAGTAACGTGTTTACATTTTATTATATCCACATGTATAAAACCCCGCCTGTTGATATATGTTGATATATGTACATTTAATAAATTATATATTTAAAAAAGTTAATATTTAATTAACATGTATAAACCCCGCCTGTTAGTACATGTACATTTAATAAATTATATATTTAAAAAAAGTTAATATTATATAACAAATTTTTATTGTAAATAGGCATTATATTGTTCTATTGTTTTGTATATGTCACCTATGAAAATATCTTTTCTTTCTGTGGAGTTTTTGATGGTTATGATTGCATCATGTAGGTTTGATTGCCAATTGTTTTTATTGTATAAAACATCTTCTTGTAAAATTCTAATTATAGAATAACCATTTTGTTTTGCACAATTCATTTTGTACACATCTTTTTTTTGTGTTTCTTCTGGTGAAGTCCATGACATCACCTGTTTTATATGTTGGAGTCCATCTAATTCAATGATTAATTTATATTCTTCAATGCAAAAATCAAATGGTAATTTATTAATATTTTTACAAAAATCAAACATTTTCTGTTTTTCTACAGTTATATCTCTATATTTTAATTTTAAATATTCATATAGTTTATGTTCTGTTTTGTGTCTTCTACAACCACACCAAGCACCACTAGTTACACTATTAGGTGTTGTAATATATTCTTCCTTGCACATATTACAATCAAAAATAACTTTAATCATTGAAGATTTTAATATTTGTCTTGGCGATAGTGCATTTTTAACAGACCAACATTCTGCCATTATTGAATTTGCAAATGAATTTTCAAAACACATTTTACAATTTTTATCATCACATAATTTCTGATGAGCACAATATGGACACCACCGGTTATCCAATGTTATTTTACATAATTGTGTTTTAAATGTATGTTTACATTTACATTTGAAATAAATTTTAACACCTGAACTTTTGAAATAATCCCTTGGTGTTTCCTCATTTAAATCACTCCAATATTTTGATTTTTTAACTGATGCAAATGATTTTTTATAACAAAATGTACAATTATCAAGTTTACACATTTGTTTACTTACACAAAATGGACATCCTTGATTATTTGTTATTTTATTTAAACCACTTTTAAATGTATGTTTGCAATAATCACATTCAAAATAATGTTCTGTATCTGAACATCTAAAATTATTTATTGGCAAAGTATTATTTATTGGACTCCATTTTATGTCTACTAATTGCACACTAGCAAAACTTTTTTCAAATGGTAATTCAATTATTTTATTGTTACGACAAATGCAACTGCACCAAAAATTTTTTATTACAGATTTAGGTGCCGCCATAAATTCTTGTCCACATTCATTACAATCATATTTATATTGAATCATCGAATTTTTTAATATTTGACGTGGTGTTAAAAGATTATTAGCGCTCCAATATTCAGACCCTTTTTCTGACTCATATGATTTTTCTCTGCATAACTCACAATTTATATCTTCACATAAAACTTTTTGTATACAATATGGACATCCCTTTCTTTCTACTAATGACATATTATATATAGTAGATTGAAACATATGACCACATATGCAAATGAATAAACATTTTACGGCTGATCTTAATGTATAATCTCTAGGTGTTTTCTCATTTTTATCTGACCACCATAATGAAGACTCATTGCTATCAAATGATTTATGAAAACATGCTATACAATTTTCATCATTACATAATTTACTATTTCGTTCAGTACAGTATGGACATTTTAATTCATCCCTAACAAAACGAGGGCATGTTTCTATTATATGCCCACAATCACAATCTAAATAACATGTTTCACGTGATGATCTTCCAATATTTCTTGGAGAATCATCATTTTTCAAAGACCAATAAATAGACACTTTATGACTAGCAAATGAAATTTTAAATGGTATACGATGTTCTTTTTTACAATTTTCATCTCTACATAATTTATCATTACAAATACATTCTGGTAGAGTATTATCATATCGATTATATTTATCATTAAATTGAAATTTTAAATTTTCTATCACATTTGCAAATAACATTATCAATATTTGATATTCATAATAAATTTTATAAAAATCATTTTTATGAAGATCCACACTTTTATATTTTTGAATTAAATTATCATTAATGTAATCAATGACATTCCTATTATTTTTGTATTTACACAAAATATATTCTTCATATTGTTTATCAAATTTGATTTTAATTTTTTGGTGTTTTGCGAAATTATACTTACGGTATTTTTCTATATTTAATAATATTAATTCCTTTTTATCCTTCTCATCATTACTATTACAAGCATAATTTTCACTAATATAATCATCATCATTATGTTTTTCACTATTATGTTCATCATTTTTACATTTATTATTTTTCTTATATTTTTTTGATTTTTTCTGTTTCCCTAATGCTTTTTTAATATTAGCATTATCGTTTGTATTACTACAATTTTCAATTACTGTTTGCATCCATGATTTATTATTATTCATTATTATTATAATTATCTTAAATAATAAGATTTTTATATTGTTTAAATTTCAATTTTTTAATAATATTATGATATTATTAAATTTTTAGTATTTTTTGATTAAACTGAAGTGGGCATTGTAGGGTCATACTTGACTAAATTAGGGACTCTAATGACGTAATTATCGCGATTTTCTAAGGATGTATTAATCTGACCATCCCAATAGATAACCTCTTGATTTGATGCCCCCAAATCATAAAATCTGTTTGTAAACACCTCGCGAAAATTTTGGCTTGGATGGGTCAAATGAGTCGCTATTGGATCGAGGTATGAGTTACATATCCTTGGATGTTGCAATTGGAACTGTTTTTGGTCGGTTAAATTCACGTGTTGCAGCTGAGAATTATTACATTTGGAAGCTATTACGTTCCTGTTAGACATGATTGAATCAACATCCACCAAAGCTTGAGCTGGTGCCACAGCATTAACCCCTGCACTTGTACTGTCTCCATAACCAAATCCACCATGATTACTTGCTGCACTACCACGAGGTCCAAATACTGACAAACAACTATTACAATTATTGATTTGATTAGGGTTTAATTTATATAACAGAGGTCCAACACTTCTTTCAATCTGTTCATTGTTATAACATTTATCATATTTATCCCTGGAACTATATCCTTGGTTTCTATTTGATGGAAAATTAGTTTGTAACATTTGTTGGTCTAACATCATTATTATATATATATATTATAAAAAAATATATATATAAAAATATTTTTAATTACCATATTTAAAAAATTGAATTTACAAATATATATCAACTAACATTACTAAATAATTATACAAAATGCATGATTTTCCTGATGAGACAATACTTATAATATTTGAACATATAAATAAAATAACTGATAAACGTCAATTTTTACAAACATGCAAACATATAAATGTCATAACAAAAGACATGATAGAAAAAGCAGAAAATAATATTGAAATAAAAGGTTTAGCAAAAATATATCACAATTGTGTTCAAAAATTTACAATGGAATTATGTCATGATTCATATTTTGATAAAATACCATTATCATATTTTAATAGACACAATACTGTAATAATGCACCTTTTGGTACAATATGGTCAATTAGAATTATTAAAATTTGCCAGAAACAATGGTTGTGAATGGTTTCTCAATATTTGTTCATATGCAAAATTATTCAATCAATTTGAAATTATGGCATATTTAAAAGAAAATGGTTGTGCTAGTGGATATCAAATTTAAAATTTATTTATTAAAAAAATTGAAAATTTAACTCATTGCTAATTTTATTGTTAATAAACTATAAATAACTATCCAGACATGAAACATTCATGCGATACAGAAAATACTTATAAATTACCAAATGATTTGATACTTGTAATATTTGGTTATATAAATAAAATAACTGACAAACGCCAATTTTTGAGAACATGTAAACGAATTAATTTCATAACAAAAGATATGATAACACGAGATGAATATACTTATTATGATAATCACATAATGATAAAACATTATGGATGTAATGAACATATAACCAAAGAATATTACGATGACCTCACCAAATTTACATTAGAATTATGTGTTGATTCATATTTTGATAAAATACCAATTTCATATTTTAATAAAAATAATAGAAGGATTATATACTTTTTGATAAAATATGGGCAATTAGAATTATTTAAATTCGCTAGAAAAAATGGTTGTGATTGGGTTTATTCTGAAGGTTGGAGTTGGCATTATAATAGTTGTGAAAAGGCAGCACACTTTGGACAATTAGAAATTTTAAAATACTTACATATATTTGAACGTACCTCTAACTGTTTTATTGATTATATGACTGTAATTCGAGCTGCAGGTAGAGGAGATTTAGAAATGTTAGAATGGATTAAAGGAAATGTAAATGATTGGGAACATATAAAACAAGATAGACGCATTTGTTCTGAGGCTGCATTAAATGGTCATTTAGATACATTAATTTGGGCCAGAACAAATGGTTGTCCATGGGATGAACGTACTTGTTCAGATGCAGCAACAAATGGACATTTACATGTTATAAAATGGGCTAGAGAAAATGGTTGTCGGTGGAATATATTTACATGTGCTTGTGCGAAAAATAATGGACATTTACATGTTTTAGAATGGGCAAGAACAAATGGTTGTCCAGGATAATTTATTTATTTAATATATTAAAATTGAAACTATAACATAAAGCTAACAAGTGTTCTATAATATATTATTAACCATGAATATCATACCATTAGATGTAATCAGACTAATAATAGAATTGTTACCTATAACTGACAAAAGGCAATTTACGAGAACATGTAGTACATATCATAAAATTACACAAAAATTGTTACAAATTGCAGAAAATAATTTTAAGGTAAAACATTTTGATAGAAAATATTTTGGTGTTGAAAAATTTACATTAGAATTATGCAATGACAAATATTTCGATAAAATACCAATTTCATACTTTAATGAAAAAAATGAAGTAATTATGCCACTTTTAGCGTTAAATGGCCAATTGGAATTATTGAAATTCGGTATTAGTAAATCATGTCCATTTAATCACTATCAAGAATTCGCTGCAATAAATGGTCATTTGGAAATCATTAAATGGACTAAAGCTAATGGTCATGAACTATATATGGACAGTCTGATGAGGATCGCAACACGAAATGGACAATTGGAAGTTTTAAAATGGGTGCATATTATTAAAAATGAAGTTAATGATAAACCATGTGATGAAAGTGCCACGAGTGTCTTCAGTATGACTGAATCCGATCCTGAAATTTGTACAGAAGCAGCAAGAAATGGCCGTATTGAAATTTTAAAATGGGCTAAAGAAAATGGGTATGAATGGGATGCTAGAACTTGTGCAGGTGCTGCATTTTATGGACAGTTTGAAACTTTAAAATGGTTAAGAGAAAATTCATGTCTATGGAATAGTGATGTGTGTTCATATGCTGCATTAAATGGACATTTTGAAATTTTAAAATGGGCCGCTTTTGGCGACCGTGGCACTAGTGCCGAGGCAAGAGAAAATTCATGTCCATGGGATGCGAAGACTTGTGGTTGTGCAGCAAAAAAAGGTCGATTCGAAATTTTAAAATGGTTGATAGAAAATTCATGTCCAATGAATAGTAATACTTGTGCTGCTGCGGCTTTTGGTGGGCATTTTGAAATTTTAAAATGGTTAAGGAAAAATGGATGCGAATGGGATGAAAAAACTTGTTATCATGCACATAAAAATAAACATTTTGAAATTTTGAATTGGGCTATAAATAATGGTTGTAAGTGTGATAACAGTATTTTAAAATTCATGAAAGAATATAATCATGATGA
>Ga0315284_10007586_pt1 | contig 15493 bp, 16 predicted proteins | sample YL17G09_16_MG_FD_203696 | JGI IMG/M metagenome (GOLD analysis project Ga0315284, IMG submission 203696) | Sediment microbial communities from Yellowstone Lake, YNP, Wyoming, USA - YL17G09_16 | ecosystem: Environmental > Aquatic > Freshwater > Lake > Sediment | place: USA: Wyoming | collected... | reverse complement strand
CGATTCAAAGTCTCGCTGCTCAAGTGGCACGCCGAGCAGACCGCGCGAGCGAATGCAGCGGAAACCGTTTCGATCGCGTTCGTCGAGGCGCTCGACGAGCGGCGTGATATGTTGCTCGCGGCGGTTCACTACGGCGAGCCGTCGGGCTTGCATCGGTTATTCCAGTCGATTCTCGAACCCGGCAAGACCGGCGTGTTGCTCTCGACGGTTCACAAGGTCAAAGGGCTCGAAGCCGATCGCGTGTTCCTGCTCAAGCAAACCTTCGCGCGTTGGAAAGACAATCCAAAGGACGAATTCGATCAGAACGACGAAGAACGGATGACGATTGGCTTGCCGGACGGTCAACGCGTTCAGTTGAGCGATTGGGTTGATCGCCCATTCAAACGATCACCAAGTAGTGAAGATCTCAACATCGAGTACGTCGCGATCACGCGTGCCAAGGAGCACCTGATCTGGGTCGACATGAACCAGCGCGAGATGGCAGCTGCACCGTCGACGAAAGCGGATCCAGCGTTGATCGCTGACATGCTGCGATCGCTCGACATCACGGGGCTCGAACAGGAATTTGACAAGGCCGAGGGCGAAATCCAACGGCTTGGCTTGAGCAATCCAGAAGAAGCCGATGCATGGTCAAAACATGCCGCGCTCGTGCTCGCAGAGATTTCAAGTCGCTAGGCTGTCAGAGCACCGAAGTAGAGTGATCCCCGCGATGGCAAAGACCTGGTGCGCGGAATGCGGCGAGCGGCAGTTTCAAACCGAGCACGGCATCACGTGCGCGAACGGTCACGGTGGAGCCGGCGAGCTCGGCGAGCAAGAGGCGCTCGCACTCGGGTTCGACATCACCAAGCGCTTGCGCCGCGTGATCGCAGTTCGCAAGCCGCACATCCCGAACAAGCCGACGATCGGTCGACGGTCGCTCGAAGACCGCGCGCTGTCTGACGCGACATGCACACCGAAGTGGCTGGCTGACTACCTCTTCGAGACGCACGGTTGGTTCGATCTGGATCCGTGCAGCAATCCACGCTCGTGGATCCACGCGCACTGGGCGTACTCGCTCGAAAAGGGCCTTGATGGGTTGCGCTTGCCGTGGCGCGGGTCGGTCTTCAAAAACAATCCGTTCAGTGCGCCGCTGGAGTGGCAGCTCAAGGCACAGCACGAGCTGTCGATCGGACGCTGCACCGAGCTCGTCGAGCTGTGCAAGATGGACCCCGGTACCAAGTGGTGGGATGCCATCACGGCGCCGATTCAGCGAGTCAGGCATCTTCAGACGACGGCACTCAAGACTTGGCATCACCCGGATCTGTGGTTGCTAGACAAGCGAGTGCAGTACGACGAGCACCCGCTACTCGTCGAGAAACGCCGTTGCGAGATCGCGGACGGCAAGCGCAAAGGCCGACCCGACGGCAAGAGCTCGAACAACTTCTGCTCGGTGATCATCCATCATCGATTCGGCAGGCCGAGGCTAAAGCTCGAACCCTACGCCACGTTGTGGGTCAGGCCCGTAAGTAGTCCAGAGGGCTGACAGACCTGTGGTAACGTCCTGATGTGGAACGCCGATCGCCCGATAGCTTGCTGGCCGCTTTCGTTGGGATCGGCGTGCTGTGCGGTGTCGCGCTCGGTGCGGTCTTTGCACTGATCTGGCGCGACCGCAAGGCGTCGGCACCCGTGAACGGCCTTGGCAACGGAGGCGTCCACGTCTGGAACCTGATGGGCGGACAGATGCCGCCGTCCTGGGCGCAGCTCGGTGCAGGCGCACCACAGCCATTCGTGCAGACCACCACGCCACAGGTCAACGCCGAGTTTCGTCCGAGCGTGACACAAACGCTGACGCTCTCGACGACAGATCCGGTGCGCGTCCTGAACGGCGGGCGTCATCGGCACTGGCGCGCACAGATGCGCAACGTGGGGCCCCCGGGATCGATTGCCTATGTCGCGACCGATCCGACGAACCTCGCATATCCGAGCATGAGCGTGGCGGTCCCGCCGGGGCCCCCGATGGAGCTGCGCATCCGTCCGGGCGATGCACTTTTCGCGATCAGCACCATTGATGGCACACAGCTGTCGATCGCAGCTTCCGAGGAAATTGCATGACGGTTCGTGCCACCGAGGATGGCACTGTTCGTGATGATCCCCCGGTAGCAAACGATTATGGCCTCGTCGTTCGCCCCTTGGGGCCGGTCACGTTCGTACCCGAGTCGACCACGGCGGTGGTCACCTCCGTACCTGCGTCGCTGGTTTCGGTGTCGCTGCTAGCGGCCAACGCAAACCGCATCGGCTTCTCGATCCGAAACACGTCGATGAACGCTGTCCTCTACATCCTTGCCAACAGCACGGGCGGGCCCGCGAGCTCGACCAACCACAGCGTGATGCTCCTTCCAGGCGCCTACTACGAAGATCCATATCGATACGTCGATGAAGTCTTTGGCATCTGGGATGCGGGGATCATGATGGGCGAGCTCGCCCTTGTCACCGAGTACGACCCATAGCCCATGCCTCTGTTTCCGCTTCCGTGCAACGCGGCCCTGTCCTCTGGACAAGTGGGCTCGGGGTTCATTGCGTCCGGAGCGGTGCAAGGCTTTTTCGGCAGCACGCGCAACATCGCAAGCGGCACCGTGGGTGTCTTCGATTTCGGCTCGGGCGCGGTCATCGCAGGCACGGTCGGATCTGGCGCGATCGTCTCGGGCAATATTGGCTCTGGCCAGGTCGGTCAGTTTCACATTGCATCCGGCGCGATCACCTCTGGCTTGATCGGCGTTACGGGCGCGGCGCCCGATGGCACACGGTTTCTTCGCGACGACTTCACATGGACGCCTGTTTCAGCGGCGGTGAATTCAGGCGACATCGGCTCGGGCAAGATCGCCAGCGGCGCGGTTCAGGGCTTTTTCGGTTCCACGCGCGACATCGCGAGCGGGACCGTGGGCGTATTCGACTTGGGCTCGGGCGCGATTATCGCGGGCACCGTTGGCTCAGGGGCGATCGTCAGCGGCAATATCGCGTCGGGTCAAATCGGCTCTGATCATCTAGGCTCGGGTGCCGTTCTCTCGGGCGCGATCGGTAGCGGACAAGTCGGACAGTTCGCGATTGCTTCCGGAGCAGTCACGTCGGGGCGCATCGGTGTCACGGGCGCGGCGCCCGATGGCACTCGGTTCTTGCGCGATGACTTCACCTGGGTGGTGCCAACCACGACGATCGCATCAGGCGCGATCGGCTCGGGGCTGATCGCATCGGGAGCCGTCCAAGGCTTCTTTGGCACGACCAGAAACATTGCCAGTGGCACGGTCGGCGTCTTCGATCTTGGATCGGGAGCCGTGGTTGCGGGCACGGTCGGCAGTGGCGCGATCGTCTCTGGCAACATCGCCAGCGGACAAGTGGGCAACCGCGCCATCGCGAGCGGCGCGATCCAGAGCGGACACATCGCGAGCGGAAACAGCATCGCCGGGCCTCGCTTTCCAAATCTTGCGCTCTGGGAGATTGCCGCACTTCCCGCTGCGCCGGCCTCCGGTCTCCTACAGCAGTACGTCATCGATCAGCATGGATTTCCAACCATGCACCTGGTGGATCCAACAGGTGCCCCGTGGGAAGTCCTACGTGACAACTTGGTGTTGGTCCGCAACTCGACCGGCGCCCCCATCACAAAGGGTCAGGCTGTCGAATGCCAAGGGGCCACTGGCAACGTCGCCAACGTCGTCCTGATTCAAGCCAACGCGGCGGCACCGATCACGGCAGCCGGGCTTGCTGCTGAAGACATCGCGAACAATGCGTTTGGGCGCGTGATGATCGCGGGCCAGCTTGAGAGCTTCGATACGTCCGCATTCTTGGCGGGTGATGACCTGTGGGTGAGCACGAGCGTTGCGGGTGGCCTTCAGAACACCAGGCCAACGTACCCCAACCAAGCCATCTTCATCGGCGTCGTCGAGGTTTCAGGCGTCGGCAATGGCACCGTGTTGGTGATCCCGACGTCCGTGAATGCGAACGCGTCTTCCGGGAGCGTGCTCTCCGGTGTGATCACCTCGGGCGCAGTACAAGGCTTCTTTGGATCTGTCAGGAACATCGCTAGCGGAACGATCGGCGTCTTTGATTTTGGATCGGGCGCCGTCGTTGCGGGGACCGTCGGATCAGGCGCCGTTGTCTCGGGCAATATCGCATCGGGTCAGATCGGCGCGAACCACCTGGGTTCAGGCGCAGTCCTCTCGGGCGCGATTGCGTCTGGCCAGGTCGGCCAATTCGCGGTCGCCTCTGGATCGATCACCTCGGGTCGGCTCGGCGTCACGGGCGCCCCCGACGGCACCAAGTTCCTTCGCGACGATTTCACGTGGTCGAATCCGAGCAGCTCGGGCGATGTCGCGTCCGGCGACATTGCATCGGGCGCTGTCCAGGGCTTCTTTGGGACCACGCGCAATATTGCGTCGGGAACCGTCGGCGTCTTCGATCTTGGAAGCGGTGCCGTCGTCGCCAACACGGTGGGATCGGGCGCGATTGTCTCGGGCAATATCGCGTCGGGTCAGATCGGGCCGAACCATCTGGGCAGTGGCGCCGTCACCAGCGGCGCGATCGCGTCTGGTCAAGTCTCGCAGTTCGCGCTCGCTTCGGGCGCAGTCAACAGCGGACACACGGCATCCGGCGCGGTGATCACCTACGCCCGCGACATCATCAGCGATCTCTTCACGTGCACGGAAACGATCAGCGGCGTGCGCTGCGTGACCTTTGACCCCGTGGGCTCGGGTCAGATTCGCCTGGCCATGGCGGCGGTGTCGGGCCGGATGCCGGCGATCGGCGTGGTGTTCGAGAACCAACTCTCGGGCGACATCTGCAAGGTCGTCTCGCTGGGCCACGTGATCCCGCCTACGACCGCGATGGGCTCGGGCGTCTGCATCAGTGGGCGCATCGGCAAGAGCTTGTGGGTCGGCGCATCGGGTCAACTCGTTGTACTCTCGGGCGGCGGACCGACGATCGGCGTCGGCGCGACCAACTCTGGCGCCTACGGCCAGCGCATGGGCGTGAGTGCGATGTCCGGTACCGTGCTTGTCCAACTAAACCCCAACATGCAATTTTCTGGATCTGCGAACGTCACCACCAACCTTCAGCAGTGGCCTGTCTAGCGGCCTAGAGGAACGTCATGCCACCTGAATACGACACTATTATTTCTGGAAATCTTGGCTCTGGCCAAGTCGGTGGCGTTCACCTCGCGGACGGCACGTTGGGATCTGGAACCTTCGGGTCCGGACAGATCTCGCAGTTCGCGCTCGCTTCGGGCGCAGTCAACAGCGGTCACGTCGCCTCGGGTGCCGTGCAAGGTTCCGTCGGCGGCGGCGCCCTCAACATCGCGTCCGGCACGATCGGGCCCAACGATCTGGGATCTGGATCGGTGCGATCCGGCGCGATTGCCAGTGGCCAGATCGGTCCCAACCACCTAGGCAGCGGCGCTGTCACGAGCGGCGCGATTGCCTCGGGTCAGATCGGACCGAACCACCTAGGTAGCGGCGCCGTCCTCTCGGGCGCGATTGCCAGTGGCCAGATCGGTCACTTCCACATCGCCGATACCTCGATCTTCGCCAACCAGATGGCGTCGGGCTCGGTGCTCTCTGGCTCGATCGGCAGCGGCCAAGTCGGCAACCTCGCGATTGCTTCCGGCGCGGTGAGCTCGGGGCGTCTCGCGACGACGAACGTTCCTGATGGCACCAAGTTCCTGCGCGATGATTTCGCGTGGGTCGCCCCGACGACGGCCCTTACCTCTGGTCAGGTGGGATCGGGATTCATCGCGTCAGGTGCGGTGCAAGGCTTCTTCGGCTCTACGCGCAACATCGCCTCGGGCACGGTCGGTGTGTTCGACCTGGGATCTGGCGCGGTGGTGGCGGGAACCGTGGGCTCTGGCGCAATCGTCTCGGGCAACATCGCTTCGGGATCGATCGGTCCGAACCATCTGGGCTCAGGCGCGGTTCTCTCGGGCGCCATCGCGTCGGGCCAGATCGGCACCAACCACATCGCCTCGGGCACGATCGTCACGTTCGGCCGCAACGTCATCCTCGATCAGTACCGGACGGCCGAGATCATCTCGGGCGTTCGTGCGGTGCACTTCAACCCCGCAGCCAGTGGCGAGATCCGCATCGCGATGGCGGCAGTGTCCGGGCGATACCCGGCGATCGGCGTCGCGTTCGGAAACGCACTCTCTGGGATCGCGCTCACGATCACTCGTTATGGCGAAGTCCTTGGACCCGCCGCCGAGATCGGCTCGGGACTTTGCATCTCAGGGCGTGCCGGTGGGCGCTCTCTCTGGTTGGGCGCATCGGGTCAGATCGTCACGGTTTCCGGTGGTGGACCCACGATCGGCATCGGTGTGACCAACAGCGGCGCATGGGGGCAGCGTCTTGGCTTGACGACCACCAGCGGCGCGGTGCTGATCGATCCACTGCCCCAGGTGCAGTTCTCGGGATCGGCCAATATCACCACGAACCCGCAGATGTGGCCCGTCTGATCGCTGTCATAGCAGCGAGCTATAGATCATGATCGCCACCGAGTAACGCATGACCTTTGACACCATCATCTCGGGCAACATCGGCGCGGCCGAGATCGGCAGCGTGCATCTCGCGGCTGGCGCCTTGGGGTCCGGAAACTTTGGCTCGGGCCAGGTGTCGCAGTTTGCGTTGGCATCGGGTGCCGTCAACAGCGGGCATGTGTCGAGTGGCGCGGTGCTTGGATCTGTGGGTGGTGGTGCGCTCACGATCGCGTCTGGATCGGTCGGCCCGAACGATCTGGGAAGTGGTTCCGTCCTCTCGGGAACGATCGCATCGGGTCAAGTTGGCCAGAACCACATTGCCCTCAACTCGATCGCTGCGTCGCGGATTCAGGCGACGGCAATTCGTTCTGGTGCGTTGGGTTCTGGCGCGGTGATTGGTCAGGCCGGTGGCGGCTCGTTCATGATCGCGAGCGGGACGATCGGCCCGAACGACATCGGCTCGGGCGCGATCACGAGCGGTGCGATTGCGTCTGGTCAGGTCGGAGGGTTCGCGATCTCCTCGGGCGCAGTGACGTCGGGTCGGCTTGGTGTCACAGGTGTTCCGGATGGCACCAAGGTCTTGCGCGACGATTTCACGTGGGCAGCTCCGGGCACGCCCACGATCGGCTCGGGTGACATCGGCTCGGGTAAAATCGCGAGTGGGGCGGTTCAGGGTTTTTACGGGACCACTCGTCAGATTGCCAGTGGCACGGTGGGCGTCTTTGATTTCGGAAGCGGCGCGGTGGTGGCTGGAACCGTGGGCTCTGGCGCGATCGTCAGCGGCAACATCGGGAGCGGCGTGGTCGGCAAGTTCCACGTCTCGTCTGGCGCGATCACATCCGGCCGTCTGGGGGTCACGGGCGTCCCCGACGGGACCAAGATCTTGCGCGACGATTTCACATGGGCGTCTGATTCCTCGTTCCGACGCGTCTTTCTATTGATGGGAGGCTGACCAATGGCGGAAGCACTCAAGGTTCTAGGTCAGTCTGCCCCAGCGGCGACGGTGTTGACGACGCTCTATACAGTGCCCGGGGCTACGTCTGCGGTCGGGTCCTCGATCATGGTGTGCAATCAGAACACGACTGCCGCGATCAAGTTCCGGGTCAGCGTCGCGGTGGCTGGCGCTGCGGACACCCCCAAGCAGTACGTGTACTACGACATCGAGATCCCGCCGCGCAACACCTTCGCAGGAACGCTCGGGCTCTCGCTCGCGACCACGGATGTCGTGCGTGTGCAGTCCGATACCGCAAACGTTTCGTTCAACCTTTTCGGGACGGAAGTGACATGAGTCAGGGTCTTGCAATTACCGATCAGGACACAACGATCAGTGGCTCGCTCGGCGCAATGTCTGACACGCTAACGATCGCGTGTGTCGGTAAACAGAGCGTTGGATTTCAGGTCGTTGCTGGCGGAACACTCAGCGCCGATGTCACGCCTAAAGTCTCATTTGATAACGGCGTGACGTGGAAAGCCACTTGTTTTCAAGACATCGGGGGCACCTACACAGCGAAGTTCACGCTCGCTCTCTCGTCTGGTGATGTTAAAGCGGGATTCTTTATCGGATGCGGTGGCGCGACCCATGCACGCTTAGAGGTAACTGCATATTCTTCTGGTTCAGCAACTGTGTCGTTGTCTGCGACAGACATGGCACCAGATGCTCTCGGCGTCAGTCTGGCTCTGCAATCCATCGGTTCTGGTTCTGCTGCGTCTCAGACCCCGGTTGCCCTGTGGAGTTGGCTAGGATCAACCAATCCCTCAATTGGCCAGAAGACGATGGCTAACTCGATCCCGGTCACGATCGCCAGCGATCAAACCCTGGAACGAGCCACTGCTGGTGATCCCGTCGCTATTCAAGTGGACACTACCGCAGTCCAATTGCTCGCCTCAAATGCAAACGCAAAATCGCGAATCATCACCAACAACTACTATACATATATCTATCTGGGCAGGGCCAACACGGTCACTGCGACCGGCGCGACGATGGGAATCATTCTGCTGCCGGGAGGAAGTTACACCGATAGCGGAGCCGACCTCTACACAGGGCCCATCTACGCAATTGGCTCTGCCGTGATCGGTTTCGAAAACGTCTCCGTATGGGAGCGTACGTGAGCGTCTCTGTAAGCAACCCCACGCTTATTAGTTCTGGGGTTGTCCAAGGCTTCTTTGGAAACCGCAGCATCGCGAGCGGCACCGTGGGTGTCTTCGATTTCGGCTCGGGCGCGGTCATCGCGGGGACCGTTGGTAGTGGTGCCATCCGTTCCGGAAACATCGGAAGCGGCCAAGTCGGCGGCAAGCAGATCGCATCCGGCGCGATCACGTCTGGCTTGCTTGGGGTGTCCGCAAGCCCCGACGGCACCAAGTTCCTCCGCGATGATTTTTCGTGGCAGAACATCTCGATCCTGTCTGGTGTTGTCGGCTCGGGAACGGTCGCCTCGGGCGCCGTTCAAGGATTTTTTGGGACGACGCGCAATGTCTCTAGCGGCACCATCGGATCGTTCGACTTCGGATCGGGCGCGGTCGTGGCGGGCGCTGTCGGATCAGGTGCGATCGTTTCTGGAAACATTGCCAGTGGCCAGATCGGACGAAACCACCTTGGTTCAGGTGCCGTTGGCTCTGGCGCGATTTCGAGCGGTCAAATCGGCGCGTTTCACATTTCGTCGGGCGCGGTCGACGGTTTCTTTGGACCGCACGGCAACCTCTTGAGCGGCACGGTAGGCGCGTTCGACTTCGCGTCCGGGGCTGTCATCGCGGGAACCGTAGGCTCGGGCGCGATTGTCAGTGGCAATATCGGCAGCGGACAGGTAGGCCGGTTTCATCATTCATCTGGCTCGGTGACGTCGGGCGTCATCGGAGTGAACGCGATCAGCGCCCCAGACGGCACCAAGTTCTTGCGCGATGACTATAACTGGCAGGTCCCCATCGCGAACGCGGGCGGCATCGGCAGTGGTGCTGTGGTCTCGGGATCGATCGCAAGCGGCCAGATCGGACCGAACCACTTCGGATCGGGCGTCGTGCTGTCGGGCGCGATTGCGTCGGGTCAGATCGGGACGAGTCACATTTCGTCAGGAACCCAAGTCTCTTACAGCGAGAACGTCAGAATCGACACCTTCCTGACCGCCGAGATCGTCTCGGGTGTGCGTGCCGTGCAGATCGATCCCACCCAGAGCGGGTTCGTTCGCATCGCGATGGCGGCGGTGTCTGGTCGCATGCCGGCGATCGGCGTCGCGTTCGAAAACCAGCTCTCGGGGCAGGTGATCAATATCGTGCGGTACGGCGTCGTCACGGCTCCGATCTCTGAGGTCGGATCCGGCTATGCGTTGGTGAAAGCGGCAGCAGCAAGTCCCTTTCAAGGACGCTCGTTGTTTCTGGGGGCCTCTGGCGCGATTATCACGTTCACGGCAGTGGCCGCTAACTTGTACGTGGGCGTGGGCTCGACAAACTCGGGGGCGTGGGCGCAGAAGCTAGGACACAACGTGACCAGCGGATCGACGTTGTTGATCGATCCATCCCCCCGGATTATCGCTTCCGGTGCGGCAATTGTGGGTACCAACTCGCTGATCTGGCCAGTCTAGCGATGACGGAAGGATCGCTCTACATCACGGCAGACGCGATCGGCACGCCAACCGGCGGTGGCAAGGTCACGCACCACGAGTCGCAGGCGCTCGCGCGTGTGACGCGCGGCGATGCTCACGTCTGGCAGTTCCCGAACGCGGATCGACCCTGGGGCGCCGATGAAGCGGCGAGCACGCGGCTCCATGCAAACCCCGACTACCGCCCCGCGCGGGCTCACTTCTACAGCGGGACGTTTTCGAGGACGATCGAGATCCTGCGCGCTCGCGGCACTCGCGTGTCGTACACGGCAGCGGCGCACGACATCGAGATCTCGCGACACGAGCACGAGCAACTCGGCATGCCGTTCGACTACCCGCACCTGACGGATCCAGACCAGTGGCGATCGTATGTACGCGGCTACCTCGAAGCCGATGTCGTGGTGTGCCCGTCGCAATACTCGGCCGAGATCATGCGGGGCTACGGCTGCAAGCACGTCGTGGTGATCCCGCACGGCTTCGATCCGCCTGCGCGCGTCGCGCCGATCCCCGGACGATTTGTCGTGGGGTACCTGGGCCAGCCAGGGCCCGACAAGGGCCTTCGCTATCTGATCGAAGCATGGGGGTTGTGGAACGCACTCCGCACGAACGAGTCGGCGCTCTTGATGATCGCCGGGCGCGGCACCCAGCATGTGATCCCGATGGCGCGCGAGCTCGCGCGATGCGGTTCGATCTATGTTCGTGGTGAAGTACCCGAACCAAGTGATCTCTACGACGCGTGTTGCCTGTACGTGCAGCCCAGCGCGAGCGAGGGCTTTGGCTGCGAAGTGCTCGAAGCTCGCGCACACGGGCGCCCGGTGGTCTGCTCGAACGGTGCGGGCGCACATGAACATGCGAACGAAGCCGTCGCGGCGAGAGATCCGGCCGCGCTCGCCAGAGCGATCGACGGCTGGCACGCCCGATGGCTCGCGGATCATCAAGCCATGATCAAATTCGCTCACTCGTCGGCGATCTCCGATCTCTCGTGGGGCGGCATCCGGGCGCGCTACATGGAGTTGTTCGCACGATGATTCGCTGCACCGTCAACGCGAATGGCTGGCTGGGGCTGGTGGCAGATGAACCCCCCAAGGTCATCGAGCTCGGGGGCGGCGCGATGCCGCAGTGGCATCCCAACGTCGACGTACGGCAGTGCTTCGATGCAGAGGGTTCGCCGACCGTCGATTTCACGGCCGACTTCGATCAGCCGTTGCCGATCACCTCCGACGAATGGGACATCGTGTTCTCGCGCTACGCGATCGAGCACATCTCGTGGCGTTGCGTGTGCGGCTTCGTGAGCGAGATCCATCGAATCCTCAAACCGGGCGGCACGGCTGTGATCATCACGGCCAACGCCGAAGCGCAAATGCGGTGGGCGCTCGCGCAGGATTGGGACGAGCGCGTGTCGCAGTGCCTAGGCGGCGACCAGGACTACTCCGACAACAGCCACAAGACGTTTTTTAACCCGGCATGGGCGGCACGCTTGTTTCGTGAGGCTGGCTTCTCGCGCGTGATCGTCTATCCGCACGGTGCACTTGGTACGGATCTGGTGATCGAGGCCGTCAAGCTGTCATAGCACTGAGGTAGGTTGCCTCGATGACAGGAGCTTGGGAACGCGAATCGCCATCGGTGCTCATGGCGATCTTGACGCGCGAGATCGTGACCACCAAATGGGCCTTCGGGCTGCGCAACATCAGTCTTCCCGCGATGTCTGGCGTGGTCTTCAAATCGGGGGCCCCGTTCGACGTTGCGCGCAACGCAGCGGTCACCGACGCGCTAGAGGCGGGCTTTCAGTGGCTGATGTTCCTCGACGATGACGTGATCCCGCCAGGCGACGTCTTCTATCGGCTCTCCCACCACAACGCGGACATCGTGTCGGGGCTCTACTACCGGCGCCAAGAGCCGATCTGCCCGGTCGCGATGACGCTCGACGCCAAGGGCCAAGCACAGTGGGTGACCACGTGGAACCCGCCCAACTCCATCGTAGAAGTAGATCTCGTGGGGGCCGGATGCCTACTCATTCACCGTCGCGTGCTCGAACGGATGCAAGCTCCCTGGTTCGAGTGGGAGATCGGCAAGAGCAAAGACGACCCCACGGTTCCCAAGGGACGTGGCGCGATGTCGGAGGACTTCACGTTCTGTCTCAAGGCCAAGGCCGCTGGCTTCAAGGTCCATCTCGATACCTCTATCCGCTGTGAGCACGTCGGGCTCGGTCAATCGAGCGGCGACGGTAGCTTTCGCCCGAGCTCCCTATGAAAATCTGCGTCATCTCCAGCACCGTTCTTCCTTGTCGCGCCCTCGACGATCCGCAAAACGGCTACAACGGTCTCGAACAGATCGTGTGGTCCATGGCATCCGGGCTCGCGCGGCGTGGGCATGAAGTGTTGCTCGTCGCGCCCAAAGGCTCGACGGCACCATCGGGCGTCGCGCTGCATGAAACGACGCTCGGCGAGAGCGAGCAAGCCGCATACAGCGGCTACTGGCAGCGGTTGCCTGACTATCAGGTGGTCATCGATCACTCGTGGCAGAAGTGGAGCTACGTCCTCAAGATCGAGGGCAAGCTCACGTCGCCGGTCTTGGGTGTCGTGCACGCGCCCGTGCACACGATGTTCGGCAGTCCACCCCCGGTGCTCCTGCCGTCTATCGTCGCGATCTCACAAGATCAGGCGGCGCACGTATCCGAGCTGTGGGGCGTGCCGGCGCGCGTGGCCTACAACGGGATCGATCTCGACTTCTATCGAGCGAACGGCGCAGCGCGCAGCAAGCGCTACCTGTTCTTGGCGCGCATGTCCAAGATCAAGGGACCGCACCTCGCGGTCGACCTGGCGCGGTCGCTGCGGTTCGAGCTCGATCTCGTTGGCGATGACATCATCACGGGCGAGCCCGATTTGGCGCAGCGCATGCGACTGCTCGCTAAGAACAACATCACGTATCACGGCGGGGTGTCACGTGCCCGCACCGTCGAATTCTTCTCGCAGGCCAAGGCGCTGCTACATCCAGCGTTCGCGTTTCGCGAGCCGTTCGGGCTGTCGATCATCGAGGCGCAAGCATGCGGCGTGCCCGTGATCGCCTCCGATCACGGCGCCCTACGCGAGACGATCAAGCACGGCGAGACCGGATTCGTCGTCAAGACCGTCGCCGAGATGGAAGGACTGATCAGCGTCGATGCGGTCAACACGATCCACGCCGATGCCTGTCGCGCGAACGCGGAGCGGTTCTCGCTCGCCAAGATGATCGATCGCTACGAGGCGCTCTGCACCGAGGCGCTCGATACTGGTGGTTGGTGAGGGCGGTCGATGTCCTTACGGAGATCTACCGGCTTCACTCGGAGGGGCGAACGGACGCGGCGCTCGATTTGATCTTCACGACGATCGAAGCGGACTTGAAAGGGCGCGGTGGATCGATGACCAACGATCTTCTCGTCCAGGTGGATGTCGATCGCCTTGACGAGGACATCCTTGTCGGTCTCCTCATCGCGACGTATGCGGCACGGTCGCTCCTGAAGGAGCGTCCACATTTCTTGGAGCGCGCCCGGGGACGGCTGCGACTCCAACTCGGCGAAGCGGTGACGATCAGCGTTCTGGAGGATTTGACGTGACGCATCCGTACGACAAGCATTACTTTCACGGCGGCGCGAAGGTCGGTGGCTACGCCGGCTCGGGCTATCGCGACTTCCCGGTGCACTGGGTGACCTACGCGCACGTGATGGAGCGAAAGCCCGCGAGCGTGCTCGAAATCGGCTGTGGCCGTGGCTACCTGCTCAAGCGTTTCGAGGCGTACGCCAAGATTCCAGCGACGGGGCTAGAGATCAGCGAGCACTGTCGACTCACGCGCGCCATCGAGAACGTGCGAACGCACGACGTCACTGTGGCGCCATGGCCGATCGCGGATCAAGCGTTCGATCTGTGCCTCAGCATGGCGTTTCTCGAACACGTGCCCGAGGAGCGCTTGCCGACAGTGTTCGCCGAGATGGCGCGCACGACCAAGCGTGGGCTCCACGGCATCGATCTTCACGACGATGATCACTTCGATCAAACGCACTGCACGATCCGGCCGCTCGCATGGTGGAAAGAGCGCATGCCGGCCGGGCATGAAGCGATCGACAAGGAAGATCTAGAGACTGGTCCGTTGATCCTGCCGCCAGAGATCGATCATGGCGTGAAGCTCAACCTGGGATCGTTCTCGAACATGTTCCACGGCTGGCGGAACCTGGATCGGATCGACCTGACACCATGGGCCCACGCAAACGGGTATTCGTTCGCGGTGTGCGATCTCGCCCGCAAATTGCCGTACGACGATCAGATCGTCGATCGCATCTTCCTGTCGCACGTGTTGGAGCATTTCGACTATGCCGCCGGGAAGCAGCTGATTCGCGAATGTCGACGCGTGCTCAAGCCAAGCGGGAAACTTCGCGTCGCGGTGCCGGATGCTGGGCTCTTGTGGGATCTGTATCGCTCGAAGCAACTACAGTCACTGCGCGAGCTCTGCGGGAGCGATCCCGAGGATGACATCCAGCTCCTTCACGAGCTGTTGTATGGCGGCGATCATCGCGCGATCTACGATTGGGACAGCCTCCACCAATTATTTGTCGCCGCTGGCTTCTCGCAGATCTCCCGCTCGCAGTTTGGCGCCAGTCCGGACAGCGCCCTCCAACGCGAGACGATCGACCTGTATCCGGAAATGAGCCTGTTTCTAGAGGCGGGCCCTTGACCTTGACGTAGGTTTCGCCTTGTGGGAGCTTTGACCCATGGCGAAGAAAAAGTCTCTGAAGTCGAAGCGCGCTGGCAAGACCTGCAAGCATGGTTTCCGCAAGGGGTCGGCGACCTGCCGCAAGCACGCTCGCAAGCGACGCTAGTCGATCGCTTTCTCGAAGCGGGCTACACTCGCTGATGGAGGCTGACTAATGTACGCGCTCAAGACCTACGACCAGACCGGGGTCTACGATCCGACGAATCCGGATCAACGGATCCGCGAGCTCTACGCGGCCGATCCCGGTCGCTGGGCCTCGTATTACTGGAACCAAGTCCCGACATCTTCCGAGATGAAGGGCCTCGGGGGTGGTTGGTCGTCGCTCGGCTCGACGGCGCAGCTCGCGATCGTGGGGATCGCGGGCCTCGCGGCGGGCTTCTTCGGCTGGAAGAAGTTCGGCGCGAAGCTGTCGCCGACGCTCAAGAAGGTTCCGATCGTCGGCGGGATGCTCTCGGGCTCGCGACGCAGGCGCTAGCTCGTGCAGTGGCGCAGCGCACGCGCGCAACGCTCGAAGTACGCCGACGGTCCGCGAACCGTCGCGAAGCATGGCCCGTACACGCTCGAAGTGTTCGAGTGGTGCTCGGTCAAGAACAACACGTGTCCGAGCGGCGAGTTTTCCTACGTCGTGATCAAGCGCGGTCGGGTTGCGGCTACGGGGCCACACGGC
>Ga0315284_10007584_pt1 | contig 15495 bp, 9 predicted proteins | sample YL17G09_16_MG_FD_203696 | JGI IMG/M metagenome (GOLD analysis project Ga0315284, IMG submission 203696) | Sediment microbial communities from Yellowstone Lake, YNP, Wyoming, USA - YL17G09_16 | ecosystem: Environmental > Aquatic > Freshwater > Lake > Sediment | place: USA: Wyoming | collected... | reverse complement strand
CAAGGCCTCAGTCGAGCGGAAGAAGAAGTGACCAAGAGGAGGCGGTTCCGGTTTTCCCCCGCAGCCCCCGCCTCACACGATTTCGATCCCTCCCAGGTCGAGCCAGCCGTCGCTGAACTGCTCACCTCGCCTTCGGGACAACAGGAAACGCTTGACCGTCTCCGCCGCGGGGCGTCCGGGTCAGGGCATCCATCGTCCGGACAAGTCTCATCTGTTTCAGCAGGTATTCGTAACTCGTGAACACGTCGCGACTTGGGGATGGTGGGCGATAGTGGACTCGAACACCCCACGAAAACCCCTGAAAAACAACCCCTCGGTGAAACGCGCGGCACAGATTCCGGCACACTGGCCGACGTTTTCGCCAGTTTGCCCCCCGCAACGCAGGCCGAGATCATAGCCCTTGTACGGGCGGCCGGCAAGAAGTAGAGAACCGCCCGCGGGGGGGATCGTGGCGATGGTCAAGGCGGCGGGCGGGAAGTAGGGAAACGGCCGCGCCGCGTCCTTCCGGCAAGGGCTACAAGACAGGCCGGCCGGGCCGTTGAGGGTTGGGGGCGGCCTGGATTGTGCCGATTAAAGGGGCATGGAACCGGGTACAAACGGCGGAAACGGTGAGGGCCGCGACCCACGGCGAGGCCGGCGCGGCGGGGCCGCCGCGGGAGCGGCTTCAATCGGGAAGGCCCCTGAGACACACGGAAGGGCCAAGGATGCACGCCGATGATGCCGCAGGCAGAATGGTCAAGGCAGAGCGTCCGCGTTGAACCTTGCGGGCGCCGTCTGTCTTTGACCAAGACGGCCGGACCGAGGGATGTAAGCATGGGCGACGACGAGCATGGACAACTCGAAAAAGGTCGACACGCGGACAGTAACGCGCGCGGGCGATTGGGGGCCGGGGTAGCCGCAGGAAAGGAGTCGCTGACGTGGTGGGCACAAGAGCACCGTCAACAAACGGGGATAACGGTCACGGACGGGACCGGCGCGGGCGGTTTGTTTGTGGCAACCCCGGCGGGCCGGGAAATCCCCGCATCAGGTCGGTCAGCGCGTGGCGCGCAGCACTGGCCGAAGTCGTCCGGCCGGGGGATATAGAGGCAGTGACCCGCACGCTTGTGGAGCATGCTAAGGCAGGGGAACCGTGGGCCATCCGCGAGTTGCTGAACCGATGCTTAGGCAGGCCGGGCCAGGGCAACGAATGGGCGGAACCCTTGAACGGCCAACCGCCCGTCGAGGTCGATTGCCGCATGGACCTGGACAACCCGGCGCTGGTCGAGGCCTCCAAGGAGCCGCTCGCCCCAGGGTTGCCTTCAGCCGCGGACCTCCTGCGAGGCGACCCGTAGCCGCCGCCCCGCACACCGAAGAACCCGCCCGCGAGCCGGCCGCAAGCACCGGGCGGTAAGCCGTGGTGTGGGCAGTCTGTTTGCCCTACGGCCTGTCCGTCTGCGGCGCAAGCCGCCGGCGACGCACGAGCGCCGCACCGCCCAGTGCCAACAGCGACAGCGTGGCGGTGGCAACCGGGCCGGACGGGGCATCGTGGCGATGGTCAAGACCTGCGACACGGTAAAAAGACGGCTTGGGGCGGGACAGCGGTAGTTGACAGTGTATACACAGCGTGGACGCAAAAGGGGAAGTGTAAGGGGGCAGGACCGTGGCCTACTCTGAGAAAGCAAGCGCGCTTCGCGTCTGCCTGCACGTTCACCCGGACGGCAGGCGATGCAAGGCATGGGCTGTCTGGGGCGATCCCCGGCAACTGTGCATGGCCCACGCGGGGCGACACCATCGCGGGCCGCGGGCACTGGCGCGCGGGGCCTCTGAGCGAACGCACGCCGCGCCCTGCACCTGCCCCGCTTACGCCTGGCCGCACCGGCCCGGCGGCGGGCTGTGCCGCTGGCCCGATCCGCCCCTTTGGCGCTGCACTACGCCCCCTAGCACGCACAAGTTTGGCCGCCTGCGCCCGCCCCGATGTTTCACCCGCATGGGAATCCACACCTGGCAGCAATTGGCGCGACGGCTCGGCTGGTGGCCGGGCTAAGGTCTGGCTGGCGACCGGCCGCAAACCGGGGGATGCCCCGGCTGCCGCAGGTCGTCCGGGCTGGCATCGTGTTTCGTTTCGGCTGTCGGCGGCTATTTCGGCGGGGCCGACTTTGCCGCAATCGCTTCAAGCCGTACCAGAAGATCAACCCACTTCCTCAATGCGGCGCGGGCTTCTTCGCGCTCCGTCAGTTCCTTGTCCTGGTGGGCCACGTAGGTATTGCGGAACGCATAGACCTCCGTCAGAAGTTTCAGAAGCCCGGTTCCGCGCAGGTCGCGGAAGTTCCGGCGAATCGCCTCAAAGACGCCGCGCGCATGGTCAGCCGCAGACTCCGCGTATTCCAAACAGAACCGCAGAATCCCCGTCGGCATGATGGGCGAGTTATAGACAAGCAGTTTCTGTATCAGTTTGGCTTTATCCAGGAGGAAGTCGGCGCGGTTGCCCGTAACGTCCATGTACGGCTTGAAGTAATCCCGCTGGTCCCTCTCGCTGCGGGGAATGTCATCAACGAGCCGGTTGAGGACAATGTCCTCGGCACAACTGTCAATCGGACCTTGAAGCGGCGTGAACACGGGCGAGAAGAGCAGCCCCGTCTTGTTTTCATAATGCCGGAAGAGTTGGATAGCCTGCACCACGCGGGCTGCCGTCCGCTCCGGGAGAGCCGCCAGCGATTCCGTCTTTATGAACTCATCCATGCCCGGAGGCGCGGCGGCCTCTTCCGCAAACGGCAGCACCATTTGATCCGCGTCCTCTTCTTTCATCACGGACACGAGCGCCGGGGCACAGAGTCTTGCCAATTCCTCAACCGCATTGCCCGTGAGCCGTTCAAACACATCCTGCGGGACGTACAGGTACTCCCACTTTACCTGTTTCGACGAAGCCGCTTTGCACCACGCGACGGCCGCCCGCGCCTTGGCAGGCACGTCGCGGTCTTCCCGGCCCTTGGTTTCCGCCAGCAGGTAGTTGCCGTCCTTCTTGCGAATCAGGAAGTCCGGCGTGTAGAAGGCGAGTCGCCCGCCCACCGCCAGGTAGTCAATGCGCAGGGATTGCGGCCCGGCGTTCTTGCAGAAGGCCCCCACGTCCGGCGCTTTGTCCGCGAAATGCGTGAGCGCCACTTCGAGTTCCCGGTTGCAGGGAACAAGGTTAAACGGCGTATGGTCAGCGGGTTCGGCCGGATGCTTGGCCGAATGTGTGACCTGAAACGGCCGCCACGCGCAAACCGAAACGGGTTCCTCGGCCTTCAACCTTTCCTGAACGTTCGTGATCTTGACCCGAATGAGCGGTACGAAAACCGCCCGGATATGTTCTCGCACGTCCGCATCCGCCAGTCGGCTGCAAAGGCGCGGGTCCGAAAGCGCCACCTTCTCTACAAACAGAATCTCTTCCAGGAACTTTTGAATGAGCGGAGCGAGAGCCGCATGGATTCCCCGAATCTTGCAGACGTTCTCCAACTCTTCGCGGTAGAACGACACGGCCGTAAAGCCGTTCTCCAAGAGGGGCAACTTGATCTTCAACTGCTCGACAATCTCATTCGTGATAAGAGTCCGCCCCTCGTAATCAATTTCTTCCGTTCCCTTCTCGCCCAACGGGAGTTTTCTGAACGGACGGAAAGCCTTTTCCACGTCCTCTATCGTCAGCCCTTCCAGGACGGGTACGATCCGGTGTGCCGCCGTCAGCCTGGGTATCCGAATGTCCAGGGCCTTCAAGTCTTTCTTCAGTTCGTCCGGGTAGATCGTGATCGTTGTGGGCCGGATGGTATCAACGTCAGTTTCGTCAACGAAGAGACCTTCGTGCTCCAGTTGCTGACGGTACAGGCTGCTGAAGGCCGGATGCTCAACCACCGTCACCGCTTCGTTGACCTGCCCCGCCCCCGGCGGCGTCATGCGCCGCAGGCCCCGGCCCAACGTCTGTTCCGGCAGGATGTTCGCCTTGCTGCTGTAGGGCCGCAGCGGAACGATGGTCGTTACGTTCCGCACGTCCCAACCTTCCCGGAGCATCAGGACGCTGACGATGCACAGGTACGGACTCGTGTTATCATCCAGTCGCCGCGAGAGTTCCCGCAGGGCCTTCAAGTCCTCGTCGCTGATTTCCTTCTCGTTTTCGTGGAACTCCGGCACTCTGTCCGGCCCACGGCCCTTCCACACCACCTTGCCCTTCAAGTTGGTGTGCAGGTTGACCGTCTTGCCGTTCAACTCCTTGTAGAGTTCACTCGTATTCAACTCCAGCGCGATCTGGTTGGCGTCTTCGGTATCCTCACACATCACAAACATCAGGGCCTTCTTGCGGTTCTTCTCCCATTCCTTCTTCGATGCCAGCCACCTCTGGTATCCAAGCATCAGGTGTTGCTGATACTTGATACCGGCGTTATCCGATGTGCCCTCGGTCAGTCGGCTGCCCCGGCCGATGATGGGTGTCTTGACGATTGCACCGTCCACGGCTTCGCCCAGCGGCGTGTCCACGATGATATGCTTGAAGAGGTTCCCGGCGTTGTCCTTCGGCGTCGCGCTGAAGTCCAACTGCGCCACCAACCCCACGCCGTTCCGCTTCCGTGCCTGTTCGTTCAGGAAACCGATGGCCTCGTTCCACGCGCTATCCGGGTCCCAGACGTGGTGTGCCTCATCGTTCAGGATCATCAGCCGCTTGTGGCTCGTAATTCGCTCGCGCAGCGCCTCGCCGGTGTCCAGCGCCGTGGCCCTGGAAACGGCAGGCCCGGCCCACGATTGAAGTTCCGCTTCCTTCTTGCCGCGCCGCTTGGCGGGATCGTACAGCCGGTGAATGTTCGTAAGGTACACCACGCCGCCCGTGGCCGCGCCGCTGGCTTCGTCCTGCAAGACTACGTTCATGTGCCAGTCGCCGCGCCAGGCCGTGGGGATCAGGGGGTCCGCACAGAAAATGTCGGGTCCGCCTTGGGGCGGCAGGAAGTCCTCTTTCAGCCGCTCAAACACCGTCAGGTTCGGCGCGATGATGACGAAGTGCCGCGCCATGTCGCTATTTGCCTCGCGCAGGCTGTGGAAGTAACTCCACACAATCGCCAGCGACATGATTTTGGTCTTGCCCGCCCCCGTCGCCACCTTGAAGGCATACTTCGCCCACTGGTCTTCGGCCGGATCAATGCCCAGCGCCGCCCGCTCCGCGTCCGCCCCCAGGTATTCCGCCGTCAGGCCCGACAAGGCACGTATTCCGCGCACCTCGTACAGGTACACAAGTGTCTCCATCGCCTCGCGCTGACAGAAGTAGTACCGGAAAGGCTGAACGATTCCGTCCTTGCCCATCACCGGATGCTCTGTCTCAAACCAGTGATAGAGGAGTTCGCGCGTTGTGTCGGACGCCCCGGCGTACTGCGCGTCCCGGAAATCGCGGACCGCCGCCCGCAGGTTGTTGGCAATGGCAATCGGGCTGGGCCGCCGACGCTGGACGATCTTCGGCGATTCGCCGTCGCGCTCGGCCCGCTGGCGGTGCGCCTTGGGAAACTCCCACGGCATGAACAGCGGTTCCAGCGCTGCCGCGTTGAAAACTGACCCTGAATTTCCTTTGGCCATCGGCCACCCCCTGACTTGCCAGTCACCTCTTGAAATGCTCAAGTCCGTTCAGTAGCGCTTCAAGAGCCGCCACCTCTTGCTGCGCCTCGCCAGCACCTTTCGACAAGATGGTCGTCAGAAGGGGCACTGCTTCCTTGAATTCCGATAGCGACAGGTCGGATTTCATGTCGTTTACTACCGCGGCCACCACGAGCCAACCGCCTGCACAACCGCCCGGCGTCGTGTGTTCAACGGTAGGATACCGCGCCGATCTGCGATTTCCTGGATCAAGTCTCACTCCGCTTATCTGACAACGGAAACTCCCCGACGCCGGGTCCCACGCCTTCTTCAGCGCCTGCACCCATTCTGCCCTTCCAGGGACTTCCACCATGCGTTTGGCCCTGCCCCTTCGCCGGCTAAACTTCCGCCCTGCCAGAAGGCGACACGAAGGACAAAGAGGAAAACCGCCGGCCAACAGAAAGCAATACCGCACGTTCTCCCGTCGGCTGCAGATCACGCACCCTCCATCGGCGACCGTCACTTCTTCCCCCCTCGCTTCCCATTTGCCCCCGGCACTTCCAAGAGGACCGATGTATCGCACCCGAACACGTCAATCACCTTCACGCAAATGGTATGCGTCTTCGTGTCCGTGTACCGGTAGCCGCAGTTGCTCGCCAATTTCAGGCTCCGGTCCTTCCGCAGCCGGTAGTCCTGCCAGTGGTGCTTGAACGGCTGGCCGTCCTGGTGGTCGAAGTCCACGGCCCAGAAGTCGATGAAGTCAAAGCCGCTCTTGACGGCCCGCTCCTTCAGGGCCTCCAGTTCCTTGCTCGGCACTTCCGACAGGCTCGGCAGAAAATGGGTCAGTTCCACGTCAACGATCCGCTCGCCGCCCTCAATCCGCACCATCGCCTTGGCCGAAAGGGTCGCCATCTCGAAGAACGGCACCGCATCGACACCTGGCCGCCGGTTCTTCTCCATCACCTCGCGCGGGATGCGCACCAGCCGCACCTTGATGCCGTACTCGTGTTCCAGGGCCTCGGCGTTGCGCTTGAGTTCCATCTCGAACTCCCACGCCAGGCAATGGACTTCCTTGGCCCCCGACGCTTGTGTGGCTTCCACCACGGGCTTCAGTTCTTCAAGCGTCAGAATGGAGTCTATCCCGTCCACATAGACAAACGCCGGACCCTTGCGGCCGTGCAGCAAGGGCGAAGAGGCGCTCGTCAAGGGCTCGGCCCGGTAGAACGCAAGGACGATCCGCCGATGTTCTTCATCCGCCCCCTTGAGCCGTTCCTTCTGCCACCATTGCCGCTCGTACCGGCCCAGGTTGTAGACGTCGAACGCACGGTAGGGCTTGCCCTCCGCGTACAGTTGCCGTTGGACCTCGATGAGCCGCTTGCGGCTCGTGTGAATGGCGAACCGGCCCAGGTCAGCCATGATCCAACGTCGGCCAAGCCTCTCAGCCACCGCCGCGGTAGTGCCGGAACCGCAGAAGAAGTCGGCAACCAGATCGCCTTCGACAGACGACGCATTTATGACCCGTTCAAGTAAAGCCTCTGGTTTCTGCGTCGCGTATCCAACCCGCTCTATCGAGGTGGGGCTGATGCGGTTTACATCGTCCCATAAATCGGTGACAGGTGTTCCTTTGGCATCTTTAAGATACCGCTTGCGGCTTATGGACTTGCCCGTAGAGGAAAGCACGATTTCCCCGGCATCATAGAGTTCCTGCATCCGCTCCTTTGAGTACCGCCAATACCCCTTGACCCCGAGGAACTCATAGAAAGGGTTTCCTTTCGACCCACCGCCTGGGCCGTCGCATGGCATTAGCCGATACCGTTCCCCTGTCTTCTCGTCAACGTACTTGTAGTCACGGTCGAGGATTTCCTCAGTGTAGTCGGTGTACTGTGCATTCCAGGTTGGGTGCTCTGTGCGGGTATAAAGTAGGACCGATTCCGTGACTGGGCCAAAGTGAGTCGCACCTTGTCCGGTATCACCATGAGCATGGCTTCGCTTCCACGTTATGTCGTTCACAAAAAGGGGCGCGCCGAAGACTTCGTCGCACACGCACTTGACACAATGCGACACGGTCTTTCCTACATGCACGTAGATAGACCCTTTCGCCGACAGCAACTCTTTCATGACCAGCAATCTCTCGGAGATCATGTGCAGATAAGAATCTGTTCCTCTACCCCAAGTATCCCGGTAGGCGACAGATTCCATGAGGGATTGATCCTTGTGAAGAGCGTCTTTCCCTTCACCCAAGGAGACATCCATCGTGAAATCCGCCCCCACGTCAAATGGCGGGTCAATGTAGATGAGGTCAATCTTGCCCTTGAAGTCTTTCAGGAGCGCAGCCATGACGAGTTTGTTGTCGCCCCAGAGAAGCATGTTGCGGAAGTCGTCCTGGTGGGCCTTCTTGGTGTCAAAGAGAAGGCCGCGCCCCTCGGCCGCCTGGCGCGGCTCGTCAACCGCCTCCACCTTCTGAAGCGGCAGATCGGCCCCGGCGATCTCCACCTCGCGGCGGTTCCCGTACTCGTCGTACTTGCCTTCCCAGACGAGTTCCGTCTTCATCTTGGAGAGCGGATGCGGTTTCGTCGGACCCCACTGTTCCGCCATGTATGGCCCCCCTGCGGATTGCGGATACCCAAGTGACTCTGTCCAGAAGTCTGCCGCGAGGCATTATGCCGCGCCCCTGGCGAAATGGCAACGCAAACAAACCGGCCCCGGCGCGTCTTGGCGCAGGCGGCGGCCTTGCACAGCCTTCCCGCCGTGGTAAAATGACCTGTGAAACGGGTAGCCCGCCGACGGGCGGGCGAGCGGTTTGGGCAGCGGCGGGTTTGGCCCACCTGTCCGCCTGCCGCTGCTCAACCGGCCCGAAAAAACAGGTGGATCATGCCGAAACGCGACAGGCCCAAGACCCCCGAAGACCGCGGACAGGTTGACGCGGGTTTCGGCGCAAAAGACGAAACCTGGCCCTTTCAACTTCTTCCGGGCGGCGTCCTGAGCGTATATCCTTCCGCCGAGTGGCATGTACGCCATCGAACCTTGCTTGAGCAAGCCGAACTGATTGCTAATTGTGCTTCCGAGGACGAGGCCCGGCGTGCCAAGGCCCGGACACTGGCCAAGGCGATTACAAAGATGCTGACACTTGGGAATCCGCCTGTCAACAAACTCCTCAAGGTGCAACAAGAGCGCCCCGCAATGAATCTGATGAAAGGAACCGTACCCCAGTTTGCCGTGATACTGGGAGACGATGAAATGAACCCATACGTGAGCCTGGTGGATAGAATCGGCCAGACAATCCAACAATCTGCCGTTGCGTTGGGCTTGGCCAGTCAGGAGAAACCCGTCTACGTGCCCGTCAACGTTGTCATTGAGCGCCAGAAAAGGGCGCGTGAAGCCTCGGCCGGGAATTCGGCCATCAAGAGGAAGCCCGCGGCGGGCGACGCACTTCAAGTCGGCGAAGGGGCGGCGGGCTACGCGGGGACACGCCGGCCGCAGGGGCCGCCCTGCCGGAAAGGGCAGGACATGCCGCCCAATGACCCCTCACCCGAAGAACGCGCCCGCCGGACTGCCTTGAAGGTGGACAGCCTGTATCACGGGAACCCGGCGCGGTGGAAGGAACAATGGGCCGCCGCCGTGGCCGAAGAGAAAGCCTGGCATGAGCAATGGCAGGACGCCGAGAAGGCAGAGCGGGCCGCCCTAGATGCCGTCTGGCGTGAAGTGCGCGACGTAGAGGCGAGCAGAGGCAAGCCGCACCTGACGGACCCGGACTACATCACAGGTGAGGGTTGGTGCTGGCGACGGGTTGAGATCCGCGACCCCGAAGACTGGCGGCGCGTTCAAAGTGTGGAAGCCTGGATGCCGCCGGAGGCATTCTGGATGCCCGATGCCCGATCTCCCCGCGATAAGGGCTGGCCCGGCCCCAACCCGACCTTGCCCGCCAAGTACCTGGCGCTGGCCGTGGTGCACGATTGGGCCACCGATAGCACCATCCTTGACGCAGAAACAGCCGCATCTAAGGCTGTCGGGAACATCGTGCTCCTGGATTTCAACGATGGGCAGCGCCACACCGGAGGAACCCATGTGGATTCGCTGCGCCGCATGGAAGCCGGAGAACTGCGGTTCACACACCGAGGGGTTGACCGGCTGAAAACGTACCTGAACGCTGTGCGGGCGGACCCGGCGGCGCGACAGGTTCCTGCCCTTTCACACCGGCCGCCGGGGCCACCTTTCCTGGAAGGGCAAGACATGACTCAACCCGGTTCCCACAAAGATGCCCGGACGCTGTTGAACCAAGCCAATGCTGTTGAATCTGTCGCCAAGGCCCTTCGCGCCTGGGCCGATCTTCTCAAAGGTATGGTCGTTCCACCAGGTGGCAGCGAAGAGGCCAGGCGGCCAACGCGGGAACTTTTCACACTGATTGTGCGGCACGCCAGACTTCTGCGTCGGCTGCTGAACGAGTTCGGTTGCCATGAATACATTCGCCCGAAGATAACGAGCATGCTCGACGTGGCTTCCAGCGCTGAAAGGGGCGAGGATGTCGGGGGCTACTGGTGCCGCGCCCGTGATTACGCGAGCGAGGATTTGTGTGGCGGGCCGTGTTCCGTGCCCGACGAACTGGCGAAGTGGGTGCAGAGGCTGAGGGCTGAGGCGGTAAACTGCCCGGAGCCAGAGGACCTGGCGAAGGGTGAAGCGACGGCGGGCCACGCGGCCAAGGGCGCGGTGGGTACGGGCGCGGCCACCGTGATCATCTGGCAGGACGTTCAACGCCAACTCCTGGAACTCGTCGAGAAGGGGGAACGCTTCACGTCTTTCGACAAACTTGCCGCTCCCCTCAGATGCGCGAAAAACACTGTGCGCAAGGCGGTGAAGAACTCCGACAGGTTGCGTGCGTGGAAAGACGCAGGGGCCACGAAGTCGCCCCGCGCGCAGAGCCTTAACACCGTGGTGATGGACAACGCGCGAAGCAAAGAACCCGACCCGGCCGACGTGCCGCTTGCCGATGAGGTTGATAGGACTATGCGACGCCTGATTGAGCAAGCCGAGACTCCCGAAAAACGGGCAGCGCTTAACGCGCTGGACGAAGACCAGCGCCGAGAGTTGGTCCGCCTCGCCCTTGAACAGGCCGGCGAGCGGCGAGTTGAGGAAGAAGCCCCCCGCGGCAATAGGATTCTTGGCCGCAAGCCTTGACTGTGTGCGCGTTCACGTGAACGTTCACGTGAACGTTCACGCCCCTTCACGTCGTAGAACCCCGCCAATTAGGCCCATGTAGGCCCATTTCTCGCCGTTCACGTGACATATGCGGCTTCCTTTGTGTGGGCGATGATGCCCGCCGAAGGATGGTGACACGTGATGATGGCGACTCCCGTTCCAAGGCTACGGACGCCCGGCGTTATCGCGGCTGAGTTGGGCGAGCCGTTGCACCGCGTCTTGTACGTTCTGCGGACCCGAGACTTCATCAAGCCATCGGCTACCGCCGGCCGGCTGCGGCTTTTCGATAGTCAGGCTGTGGCCATGATCCGGCAGGCACTGAGCGGCATTGATGCACGGAAAGGACCGCCCCATGAATGAGCCAGCCCCCCCCGCCCCGTTGCTCCTGACGCCCCGTGCCGCCGCCGAGGCCCTGGCGGTGTGCCAGAAAACGCTATGGAGCCTCACGCGCGACGGCAAGTTGCCTTGCGTGCGCATCGGCCGCGCCGTCCGGTACGACGTGGCCGACGTGCGGCGGTTCATTGAGGCCAGCAAGGATACGAAAGGGGGGCAACCATGAACCTCTTTGACGTGTCCGCGCTCGACTACGCTGCCCGAGGCTGGCCGGTCCTGCCCCTGCACTCGGTTCGGGACGGCCGCTGCACCTGCAACACACCGGATTGCGGTTCACCGGGGAAGCATCCTCGGACCCTCCACGGACTGAAGGATGCCACGACAGACGCCAAGACGGTTGAATCGTGGTGGCGGACCTGGCCCGACGCCAACATCGGAATCTTGACGGGCGCGCCGAGCGGCCTGATCGTCCTTGACGTTGACCCGCGCCATGGCGGCGACGCCACGCTTGACGATCTCCTGACCGCCCACGGGCCGCTACCGGATACCGTCGAATCCCTGACCGGAGGCGGCGGGCGCCACATCTTCTTCAGACACCCCGGCGGAACCATCAAGAGCGGGGCGGGCAGACTTGGCGCTGGCCTGGACGTGAAGGCCGAGGGCGGCTATGTCGTGACCCCGCCGAGCGTTCACGTTTCGGGGAAGTCCTACCAGTGGGAACTCTCAAGCGACCCCGGCGAGGTGCCCCCAGCCGACGCCCCGCCGTGGCTGCTGGCGCTGCTGCAAGACACCCCCGCCCCGGCTGCCGCAGTCTCGCAGGGGGGGCGGATCGTGGACGGCCAACGTGGCGCGACCCTTGCGAGCCTAGCGGGTTCTATGCGCCGCCGTGGCATGACCGAGGCGGCAATCCTGGCAGCGCTCCAAGCCGACAATCGCGCCCGCTGTAACCCGCCATTGCCCGATGGCAAAGTGGCGGCAATCGCCAAGAGCATTGGGCGCTACCCACCGGCCGCGTCGCCCTGGACGCGAGCGACCGGCAACCCCGCCAGAACTGCCCCGCCCCAATGGCGGCCCTTCCCCGTCGAGGCCCTGCCCCAGGCATGTCGTTCCTACGTCCGCGAACTCGCCGCGGCGACGGAAACGGACCCGTCGTATGCAGCCCTGGCGCTTCTGGTGGGCCTCGCGGGCGCCATCGGCAACACACGTCGCATTCGTGTCAAGTCTGACTGGATCGCCCCCGCCGTGCTGTGGGCCGCCCTGGTCGGCGAGTCGGGCCGGCTCAAGACTGTCGTGCTCAAACACGTCTTGGCCCCCGTCTATCGACGAGAAGGCGAAACCGTTAAGGAACACCGGGCCGCCCTCGATCAGTACAAGGCCGCGATGCAGGCGCACAAGTACGCGCTGAGGGACTGGGAGAGGGACGGACGCGCGGCTGGTGCCCCGGCCCCTGTTGAACCGAGCCGGCCCATACTGGAGCGCCACCTGGTTTCGGACACAACGGTTGAAGCCCTGGCGGATCGTCTACAAGATGCACCGCGAGGCGTGCTCCTGGCCCGCGACGAATTGGCCGGATGGTTGCGGTCTTTCAACCAGTACAAGGCGACGAGGGGCGCAGATGAAGCCCATTGGGCGGAAATGTTCGAGGCCAGCAATCTGCTCGTGGATCGCAAGGTCGGAGAGAGGGCTACTGTCTGTGTTCCTTGTGCGGCGGTGTCAATCGTCGGCGGCATTCAACCTGACATACTTCGACGCTCATTGATGCCTGAATACAGGGAGTCCGGCCTGGCGGCCCGTCTGTTGATGGCGTGGCCGCGCCGCAAGCCGAAACGCTGGACCGAGCGCGAACTGTCGGCGTCTGCCGTCAAGCGATTGTCGGACATTTACGCGCGGCTGTGGACACTCGCCCCCGTCGAGGTGGACGGAGAACTCGGTCCCCTCGACCTTACGCTGTCGGCCGACGCCAAGACCCTCTTCGCCGATTTTGTAAACCGACACGGCCAAGAGGCGATGGACTTGGCGGGGGACCTGGGCGCGGCCTGGGCCAAACTGGAAGGATACGGCGCGCGTCTGGCGCTTGTCTTAGAACTGGTTGCCTGGGCTGAGGGCCTCGAAGGCGATGGCCGTGGCCCGACGGAGATCTCGGCGGCAAGCGTGCGGGATTCCCTGCAAATCGTGGAGTGGGCCAAGAGCGAGACGCGGCGGATATACACCATGTTAGACGAATCGGACGAAGAGAAGGAAGCCCGCGAGGTGCTGGACTTCGTGCAGCGGCGGGGGGGCCGAGTCACTGCCTATGACCTACACAAGGGGATGCCCAAGCGGTTTCCTGACAGTGATGACGCTGACCTGTACCTGCGCGGATTTGTGCCGTCCTTCGGCCATTGGGTTGAGGCGCCGCCAGGCCCCAAGGGCGGCAGGCCGACGCGGTTCTTTGAACTCAACGACGCGCCTGTGGTGGAATCCCCTAAACCGGAAACCCCCTGAAACTCAAAGGTTCTGAGGGGTTTCCGGTTTTGTCTGACGGCAGGGAGGGCGAGAAACTGCGACCGACCAGCAAGGCACGCGGGCCACGAGGCCGGACCGCACCCGCGCCAAACGGGCCAGGATGGCCCAGGATCGACGCGGGCAGGCCAGGAAGCCTTCACTACGTCCGCGCCGCCGAGAACGCAAGGCACGCGCGATTTCCGGCGATGGGCAGGGTTCTGGGCCAAGACGTGAAAGGCGCAGGCGGGGCAGGCTAGAAAGATTTTCGGATTTTGTACTTGCACTAGCGGAAAGTACGCTGTAGAATGCCAAACATGAAAGCGAAGCGTGTGAAACTGAGCGACCAAGTGCGGCGGGCTGTGGATGCTTGTGGCGCGTCCCGGTATAGGCTCAGCAAGGCAACGGGCTTGAGCCAAAGCCAGTTGTCCCGGTTCATGGCGGGGCATATCGGCCTATCCATGCACGCCCTTGACCTGTTGGCCGACGTGCTGGGGCTGGACGTGGTGGCGCGCGGGCCGGTGAACGTCCCCCCGCTGGGGCGACCGGGCCGCAAGCCCAAGAAAGGACGGTGAACCGTGGCGAGTATCGGCAACGACTCGAACGGCCGCAAGCGACTTCTCTTTGTGGCGGGCGACGGAACCCGCAAGACGATTCGGCTTGGCAAGGCGAGCATGAAACAGGCCGAAGCCTTCAAGGTGAAGGTGGAGGCCCTGATCGGCTGCGGAATCACCGGCGCGATGGCCGACGAAACCGCCCGATGGTTGGCCGACCTGCCCGACCAAATGCACGCGCGCCTGGCGGCCGTGGGCCTGATCCCTGAACGGCAAAGCACCCGCCTGGCGCCGTTTCTCGACGGCTACATCGCAAGCCGTGTTGACTGCAAGGCCGGCACACACCTTTTCTACGGCCAGACCCGCCGCAACCTGATTGACTTCTTCGGGGCTGCCAAGCCGTTGCGAGACATCACGCCCGGCGATGCCGACGCTTGGCGGCTGTACCTCATCGCGCAGAAAGGAAAGACCGAGGAAACGATGAGCGATAACACGGTGCGGCGCCGGTGCGGCCTGGCCAAGCAGTTCTTTCGGGCGGCGGTGCGCCTCAGGTTGATCCCGAGCAATCCGTTTGCGGACCTCAAGGCAGCCGTCCAGGCCAACAAGCGGCGGGAGTATTTCGTCACCCGGCAAGAGACGGCGAAGATTCTGGACGCCTGCCCTACGGCCGAGTGGCGGCTGCTGTTTGCCCTGTGCCGGTACGGGGGCCTGCGCTGCCCGTCGGAACCGCTGGGCCTGACGTGGCAAGATGTGGACTGGGCCGGCGGCCGGATGCGCGTGCATAGCCCCAAGACAGAGCATCACGCCGGCGGGGAGTTTCGGCTTGTGCCGCTGTTTCCTGAGTTGCTGCCCTACCTTCGCCAGGTGTTCGAGCAAGCCGATCCGGGCGCCGAGCACGTGGTCAGCAAGTGGCGGTATCACGGGGCCGACACGAACCTGCGGACGGGCCTGTTGCGGATCATGGCCAAGGCCGGCGTGAAGCCCTGGCCGAAACTGTTCCAGAACCTGCGCGCGACGCGGGAAACGGAACTGGCCGAATCCTGGCCCATGCACGTCGTCTGCGCCTGGATCGGGAACTCGCAGGCCGTAGCGCGAAAGCACTACCTCCAGGTGACGGAAGACCACTTCCGGCGCGCGGCACAGAATCCGGCACAGTGCCCGGCGGAACCGGGCTTAACTGAGCGGAAAGCGGAAACCGCCGACGTGCAGAAAGGCCCGGACTTACCGCAGGATTCCGAATCATACATGGGTGTACATAAGAGTCTGGTGGGCGATAGTGGATTTGAACCACTGACCTCCTGCGTGTCGACCACCCTTGGCGGCAACACCGAAAAGCTCAAGAACCCCTTTATTTCGGGCCTTCTGACCTCATTCT
>Ga0315284_10007583_pt1 | contig 15497 bp, 15 predicted proteins | sample YL17G09_16_MG_FD_203696 | JGI IMG/M metagenome (GOLD analysis project Ga0315284, IMG submission 203696) | Sediment microbial communities from Yellowstone Lake, YNP, Wyoming, USA - YL17G09_16 | ecosystem: Environmental > Aquatic > Freshwater > Lake > Sediment | place: USA: Wyoming | collected... | reverse complement strand
ACCGCTTTGCCCATGACCCTAAATTACAGGTAAAAGCTCAGGAAAATCTCAAAGAGATAAATGAAGCGTTTCAGAAGATACAAGAATTTCTGACTCACCTTCATGAATATCAGCAGGCTACTGGAGATAGGCAAGAATATTCCAAGGAGGAACAATACTCTAAAGCAGAGGAATCCACCCAAGAGGACACAAAACAATCTACTGAGTCAAAAGAAAGAGAATATCATAGCTCTTCACAGGAACCCCCGAAAGAACCTCCAAAAACGCCCAGAGAAGAGCGTAGTGCTTACCAAAAAGATTATCAAGAGCCCAGGCCGTGGGTACGTTTTTGGGCGAGAACTCTTGATTTAATACTACTGAGTCTTTCTGCGGGATTTCTATTCGGGCTCTTATTCCCAGAGTTTACCACTCGCGTGACTAAAGCAGGCGGGCCTTTAGTAATAGGGTTCTTTATCTTGCCTTTCGTGGTAATCATGGAAGCAATCATAATTACTATTTTCGGAAACACACCCGCTAAGGCAATACTCAAGACCAAGATAACAAATTCAGAAGGAAAGTCTCTATCTTTTGCTGAAGCACTGAAAAGAAGCTTTTATATCTATTTTGCCGGTTATGCCATAGGGATACCATTAATACCTCTCGCAACCTATTACTGGCAGTACAGGAAGCTTAAGAAGGATGGGAAGACCTCATGGGATAATAGATTTGATTTTGGCGTTTCACACTCACATATTGGAGGATTCAGGATCACAGCTTATGTGGTTCTTTTTCTGTTCTGTTCTTTTGTCATGGGTATAGCCAACAAGGAAAGCTATCCAACTTTTTATAAGACGTTACAGAAGACGAGTTCATTTGAGACGACAAAGAAAGGTCAGTGGGTTGAGGTAGAAGATACTGACTCAACTCCTGTGCCTGCTTCACCTACAGTTCCTGAGTCATGGATTTCAAAAGGGCAAGCGCTGATAGATAAAAAAGATTACCATGGTGCAGTACAAGCTTTTGGTAATGCAATAATCCAAAATCCAGGCGATTTCTTCGCCTATTGGAATAGAGGATGGGCTTATGCTTTATTGTATGATTACAAGAGTGCAATTCAAGATTTTGATAAAGCAATTCAATTAAACCCTCAGAATGCTGAGGCTTACCATGATCGCGGGCTTGCTTACTATCAATTAGGAAACTATCAGCAGGCTATAAATGACTATAACAAGGCAATTCAATTAAACCATCAGAATGCTACGGTTTACTATAATCGTGGGCTTGCTAACCGTCAATTAAGCAACTATCAGCAGGCTATAAGTGACTTTACCAAGGCAATTCAATTAGACCCTCAGTTTGTTCATTCTTACTTTTTTCGTGGGAGTGCTTACGATTCATTAGGCAACTATCAGCAGGCTATAAATGACTTTACCAAGGCAATTCAATTAGACCCTCAGTTTGTTCATTCTTACTTTTTTCGTGGGAGTGCTTACCTTAGTTTAGGCAACCGTCAGCAGGCTATAGAAGATCTTAAAATAGCTGCAAAGTTGGGGGATAAGGAAGCTCAGAAATATTTGAATTCGATAGGCATAGGTTGGTAACACAGAAGGCATAGTGCATTGCGATGTCACTGCATTATATCACTTTGAGCAAGGGAAAAAGTGGCTTGATACTGCAAGAAACAGCCACAGCACCTCTGCACTTGCATACTGCGCATTCGAATTCCGCATAGCTTTGGAAAGAGTAGCGTTTGAATTACTTCTTCAGATTCGAGGAAGCAAGCGTAAATACGGGGCTTGCTCACCTTCCGATTCAATGACATTACCGGTGAGATGATTGCCAGGAAATGATAAAATAGAAGTACAACAAGATAGAAAAATCTGATAGAATAAGCACATTAGTGAGGTAAGCCATGAGCAAAAAGGAATTACTTATAAGCGAGATCGAGCAGGTACCCGAGTCTTATCTTGATGAGGTCCTGGACTTTGTCCATTTTCTGAAATCGAAGATCGTCAAGGAAAAGCTTGACACCGCGATCGCAAGCGAATCATCTCTCAGAAAAGATTGGCTCTTACCCGAAGAGGATGAGGCGTGGCAAGGTTTGTAAGGGGTGATGTCGTTGTTGTTCCATTCCCCTTCTCCGACCTTACCCAAGCCAAACGCCGCCCAGCTTTAGTGATCGCATCTCTCGAAGGCGATGATGTCATCCTTTGCCAGATAACCAGCAAGACCGTCAACGACACTTACTCCCTATCACTCGATGATACCGACTTCGAGACGGGGAGCCTTAAGCAATCAAGCAATATAAGGCCGAATCGCATCTTTACCACCGATGGCCATATTATCCTTTACCGGGTCGGCAACCTGAAGACCGGGAAGCTATCAGAGGTTATTGATAAGGTTGTTGAAATAATTCGAGGAAAAACATAGTAGATTGATAGAGTTTGCTATTGTCTGCCTGAGCTTTATTTCTTAGATTGTTCATTTCTGAGCATGGCAATGGGTTTAGCCATATCCTTGATATGGGCATGAACCATTTCCAACATGCTCCCGGGAATACCCATCATAAGATGGCATGAATCCATGGCTGATTTTAACCGACAGCCCAGGCCGAGGAAGGTTACATTTGCCTGGCCTTTGAGCAATGGCCAGGCAGTCACGTCTGAACAACCACCCAGGGCACCGCCTGTCTGGAGAAGATTTATAGCGCCCCCCTTTTCATAATTTACTGCATATAAAAGCCACATGACCTGTTCACTGTTTACTGAAAAGATCACAACCTGGGGTAATTCATGGAAAGAGGTGATCGGTGCAATAAAGGCCGCCTGAGTCTGACCTTTTGGGAGATAGGCAGATTTAAGGATGGACTCAGCCGAAGCCTCTTCATTCGCAAATAAGCCTACTCCGTATTTCTCTATAACCCCATCATCCAGATAGTCTTCCACCTCTTTTTCAAAGCCTAAGACCGAAGTTCCCAATTTACAGCCCAATTGCTCTTTCTTCAGGAGCATGGTTCTGCCCTGACCAGCTAAGGCTACAGCCTGACAATAGCTTTTCAGGTTTGTATCTGTGAAGGGGATATCTGCAGGAGGTTGTTCCTGATTTTTATAAAGAATAACCCCCACAGGGAGGTATTTTAAGTCAAGGCTTTGAGTGAGGTCGTGAGAGATGTTTTTAAGATCAGCCAATTTGCACCTCTTCTATTGTTCCTTATTCTCCTCAACAGACGTATCATTTCCGGCTTGCTGGCTTTTCTTACCTTGTTGACTCTGGTCACGATCACTCATTCCTCTAAAATCTCCGAGGGGTCTTGTAAAAGTAAATCTGAAAGGCTCTCCAACAAGTGTATCAGCAGTTGTACCGAGACTTCCACTCGTAGCTGCGAAGGGAAAAGCAACAATGAAAAAAGCGGTACCAACCACAAGAGAAACAAGGCCAACCGGCCTGGCAATGACTGCATCTGCCACAACAACAAATCCGTCATTGTCAGCAGCAAACACCGGGGTGGAGGTTAAAATGAGAACAAACGAGATAAACAGAATCATTATCCTACGCATCGATAACCCTCCTCATTGGTAACATTAGTTTCAAGACTAATTATAGGGCAATAACACGTTTATATTCAACTATGGAGACTTGATAGTAACTTTTAAATTTTGTTCTGTACTTTAGGATTTCAACATGAATTACGGGGACTGGTGCAAAGCTCTGACAAATTTGATGTATTGTAAGGGTGGGTCTATGATTTCTAACCCTATACTATCTGTTACCTTTTCCGGCGGAATTCTGGAATATGCCCATTGTGTTTTGCAGTGGAGGTTGATTGTTTCTCCTGTAGGGAGCTTGAATTTCAACTCAAGCTCTGTTCCAGACTTGTATTTTTTGTGAGTATGTGAAGAGGTAGTTATCATATGGATACCATGTTCGGAAATATTCTCGATAAATACCGCATATTTTTCGTCACCTGAGATGCGTTCAGCTCTTAAATTAACTTTTATTCTCTTAACCCGCCTTCGTTCCATGGGGCTATTGTATCATATTCTGTTTTGAATTACAGAGAGCAAACAGGTCTTTGTCAAAGATTGATTTTTAGTGACATAGATTTCATTGAAATTTTTAGTATTTACAATTAATTAACTTTACTCTATACTAAAGCCAACTTTTGAAGTTGAGAGCCCCAGAGACTTTGAAAGCTCTGGGGTTTTTTTTAGGAAAAGGAGATGAGCTATGGGGAAAAAAATCTATGTTGGAAACATTTCGTTTACTGCAAAAGAAGGGGACATCAGGGAACTTTTCTCAAAGATTGGAGAGGTTGAGTCGGTTAAGATAATAACCGATGCACACACAGGAATGCCTAAAGGTTTTGGCTTTGTTGAAATGACATCCGAAGAAGATGCAAAGAAAGCAATAGCAGACTTCAATGGTACAACATTCTTTGAGAGGACACTCTCAGTTTCTGAAGCAAGACCTCTGCAACCAAGGCAAGGCTTCCAGGATAGAAGGGGTGGCTTTGGTGGAGGTCAGGGTCCAAGGAAAGGCTGGAGATAGATCTTTTGGATATTAAAGTCTACGGGAATGACATAGAAAGAGCACTGAAAACTCTTAAGCGTGAACTTCAGAAAGAAGGTCTCTTAAAAGAAATTAAACAGAGAAGCTTTTATGAAAAGCCTTCTGAAAAAGAGAAACGGAAACAAAAAGAGGCAAGAAAGAAAAGGATGAAGAGTCTAAGATTTAATAGACCAATCAAAAAATAGAAAACCCCACCTGAATGTTTCTACCAGCAATTATCAATTTTAGTAACATATTATAAAGTGACCTGTCCCAAATATATGTCCATAGTACACCCATATAGGTGATTATCAGACTTCAAAGGAGGTTTTCGTGAATAAAATATCTTTTCTCATTTGTTCAGTATTAGCCGTTTTGTTTATTTGCCCCACTTTAACTTTTGCAGAGGAACTGAAGCCTATTCAGCTTTTGAAGCCTCAAATCGAGGGTGGTAAACCCCTCATGCAGGTTTTGAAGGACAGGAAGTCTTCGCGTGAATTCAGTTCAGAGAAGCTCCCTTTACAGGTGCTTTCAAATATGCTCTGGGCAGCGTTCGGAATAAATCGGCCTGATTCAGGAAAGCGTACTGCTCCATCCGCACGGAACTGGCAGGAAATTGATATCTACGTCGCCACCTCAGAAGGTCTTTATCTCTATAATACAAAAGCTCACCTATTGATACCAATTCTTGCAGAAGACGTCCGTGTAACGACAGGTCTCCAGTCGTTCGTGAAAGATGCGCCTGTGAACCTCATCTATGTAGCTGATTTCTCGAAAACGGGGACTGCAACAAATGAGGAAAAGGAGTTCTATTCAGCTGCTGACACAGGCTTTATTAGTCAAAATGTTTACTTGTACTGTGCTTCTGAAGGACTTGCAACTGTTGTGCGGGGCCACATTGACAGGCCTGCACTCGCAAAAGTAATGAAGCTGAGGCCGGATCAGAAGGTCATTCTTGCGCAATCAGTGGGATATTCAAAAAAATAAGAGCTTCACAACTTTTTTTAGCCAGCCATACTCCCACATGGCAATTGAATTCAGAAGTAAGTTCTATTAAAATAGTATTTCATCGTATGGAAGACTTTTTTCAAAAAAGGGGATAAGCTGTGGAATTTAAAAAGAAAAAAATACTTATGGTAGACGATAGTCAATTATTCTTAATGTACGCAGGAATTTTATTGAAAAGGTTCGGTTTTAATGTGATACCTGCTGAAAATGGCGTAGAGGCACTCAAACTTTTAAAGATCATAGAACCAGATATTATCATGTTAGATGTGAGAATGAAAATGCTGGATGGCATTACAATCTTAAAGCATCTCAAAGCGGATATAAAAACATCCACTATCCCGGTTATTATGGTATCTGTTGATTCGAACAGCGAAACAATAGAGGAATGTAAAAAATTAGGATGCTCTGGTTATTTAATAAAACCTTTAAAGATAGATAAACTCCATGAAGTTTTAGAAGAGAGTATATTTTCACCAATGGGAACAAAAAGGGAACATTTAAGGGCTCTATTCCCCAAGAAGGTAATGGTAACCTTCGATGGAATACCCTATGAGCTTTATGCCGAAACCCTATCTGAGGGTGGTATCTTTATCAGGAAAAAAGACAGTTTCCCCTTAGGTTCGGAGGTTGAAGTAACGTTCCATTTGAAGGGTGGAGAGCCGCTTTATCTAAAAGGTGTTGTCATTTATATAAAAGAGCTTTTTGGTAATATGCTAAAACTCCCGCCTGGCATGGCAATAAAATTCAGAGAAGTCACCCCTGATCAGTCTAAACTATTAAAGAATTTTATTGAACATTTAATCGCTCATGACCTTTTCGATGGTCAGGAAGAACCTGTAATAGAAATTGAGAAAGATGAGATTTGATATAATGTTCAGATTGCATAGAGACATAAACAAATCAAACAGAATTCAACAGATTAACAGCGTTCTCTCTTAAAATAAGTTTTTCTTTTACTTCCCCAAGATGAAGATCTTTCAATAAAGAAAGCGTTTTTTTCTGGTCTGTCCAGGGAGAATCTGTGCCAAAAAGAATATATTCCGGGGGGTGATTTGAAATAATATTTTTCACGGCTTCATTATACAAAAATTCAAGCGAGAAGGATATCTCCATATAAATCTGTTTCCCGAGCAGATATTTTTCTACCTCTTCCCACTGTTTCCATGCACCAAGATGTGTGGTCACAAGTTTAAGAGAAGGAAATTTTTCTATAACGTTTGAGATTTTTGAAGGGTCTGCTATTTTTATCGGTGGAAAGGCAATATCAAATCCAGTATGCGTTACCAGAATCAGATTCTCTTTGCATGTCTTCTCATAAATCGGGAAAAGCCTTTCTTCATCTAAACTGAATTTCTGATAGTAGGGGTGGAATTTTATACCTTTAAAGCCCTCATTTTTCACCTCGGAAATTCTCTCTGCAAACTGTGTATCATCCGGATGAAAAGAAGGAAACGGGATGATTCTTTCTGACCTGATCTTTTTGCACCATTTCAGGATTGAATCGAATTGCGCTGCTTTTGTGGCAATGGAGCACACAACACTCTTTTCGATTCCACATCTGTCCATGGAAGAAAGCAGGGAGGAAATTTTACCGTCAAGATGAGCCTTGATGTCTCCTTCCTCTTCAAGTATCTTTATCGCCCTTTCTGCTAAATCATCAGGAAAGGCATGAGTATGGAAATCAATAAGCCCTTTCATTACATGAATATTTTACAACCATTATTCAGATAGTTGGTAGAGTAAAATGAGAATTTCTAAACAAACTGCTTCTGTGTTAGTATTTTGAATGCAACTCATAAAAATCTCTGAAACAAACTTCGAAGAGGTATTGTCCTCTGCTGTTGACGAACTCAAGAACAGCGGTATCATTGCATATCCAACAGAAACATTTTACGGTCTCGGAACAAAATTCGATATCGAAAATTCACTCAAAAGACTTTACGACATTAAACAAAGGCCAAAAGAAAAGCCGATGCCACTGATTATAGGCAATAAAGATTTGCTTCCTGTTGTTGCTGAATCTATAAATCGCTTAGCATTATCTTTCATTGAGAGGTTCTGGCCCGGGCCCCTTACCTTAATCCTTCCTGCAAAAGAAAATCTATCAGACTATATCACTGCAGGCACCGGTAAAGTTGCGGTAAGAATACCCGGAGAATCATTCGCCCTCTCTCTCGCAAAAACTGCGAATTTCCCTATTATTGCAACAAGCGCAAACCTATCAGGCATGCTGCCTGCGCAGGACACAGAGGCTGTTATAAGATATTTTGGAGATAAGATAGACCTCGTTTTTGACGGTGGCTCCACCACTGGCGGACTGCCCTCAACGATAGTAGAGGTAACAGGGGATGAGATTACTATCTTAAGGGAAGGGGCAATAAGTACAGAATCAATAAGAAAATTTTTAAATACCCTTGACTTTCTTTAAGCTTTAGACAAGAATATTTTAATTATACAGGTGCTGAAATGCTTAATAGGGAATCCTGTGAAACGCAGGAGTGGTCCCGCCGCTGTAATCGGGGACGAAACCCCAAAAAGGCAGGATAAGGTTAAGGATGAGGTTAAGCAATCTCGAATCTGAACCTTGACGTTGCTTTTTACGCCACTGTCCCGACATATCAGGATGGGAAGGCATGGGGAGTAGGACGATCTGAGAGCCAGAAGACCTGCCTGTAAACAGCAGTTGTTAGTTATTAGTGATTAGTTGTTAGTTTAAAAACTAAAAAACTATCAACAGACAACTGAATTACCCTTCCCGTGGAGGAAGGCGGGGATGAAGGAAATCAGGGTGCAATCCTCAGGACTAATTATTGTTCCTGAGGATTTTTTATTTTATGAGAAAATTCTATTTATAACTTATAGATGAACAGGCATGGCATAGTATTATCGCTCATTCTCGACCCCGATATTCATCGAGGTCTCTCTACGAGTCGTAGACCGAGGTAAATTCTGTCATAGACAGAATTTAAAACCGCTCCAATACTATGCCGTGCCTGCTTTAGATGAATCATTGATAATAGTGTGTAAAAGAAAGCACAAATGAAAAAATTATTAATCTTGTTTCTTATTTCTCATTTCTTATTTCCCGTTCTTGCTCATGCAGGCGATATACCGAATCGCATTATCTCCCTTTCACCAAACGTGACAGAAATCCTTTTTTCAATGAGACTTGGTGATAAAATTGTTGGTGTGACAAACTTCTGTGACTATCCTGAAGAGGTAAAGAAAAGACCAAAGATTGGAGGAATGTCAAACCCCTCATTAGAAGCAGTTGTCTCATTAAAACCTGACATTGTTGTGATGACTACTGATGGTAACCCAAAAGAGTTTGAGGAGAGATTACGTTCTTTGAAGATAAGGACTTATGTATTTAAAGCAAGGCGCCTCTCAGAACTCCCGCTGGGCATTAGAGAACTGGGTCTCACACTTGGTGTGAAAGATAAGGGAGAAATACTCGCAAAAGAGATCGAAGGCACCATGAACAAAGTGGTTCACTCATCACTCATTACCCATCACTCATCACTGAAAAAGAAAGTCCTTTTCATCATCTGGCCAGAACCATTAATAGTTGCCGGACCTGGTACCCTTATAGATGATGTCATTACTCTTCTTGGTGCTGAGAATATAGCAGCAAAGGCAAAGACCTCATACCCAAAATACTCAATAGAAGAAATCATTCGTCAGTCTCCGGATGTCATTTTTATTGGTAAAGGACACATAGACATAAAAAAGGTCTCAGAGAATCTCCTGAAAAGAATTGTATTAGTTCCGGCAGTTAAATATAATGCTGTCTGTTATATGAGCGATAGCATTTACAGGCTCGGTCCAAGGGTTGTTCAAGGCATTAAGGAAATGGCCATATGCCTAAAATAAAAATCTCAATAGTAATCTTAATCTTGGTCATCATTGTTCTGGTCTCTCTTTGTCTTGGCCCAAGGGTAATAAATCCTTTGAGTTTAAATGATCTGGAAAAAGAGATAATGCTGTCAATAAGACTCCCGAGATTTATTGTTGCAGTCCTTATGGGAATGGCCCTCGGAGCTTCAGGTGCTGTGCTCCAGGGAATATTGAGAAACCCACTTGCCGACCCTTACATACTCGGGATTTCAAGTGGTGCATCACTGTCAGCAGCATTTGGACTTATATCAGGATCTTATTTCCTTGGCAAATACACTATACCATTGACAGCATTTATTGGTGCCGCTATCGTGAGCATTATAGTCAGCGCATTTGGGTGGAAACGCGGGGGACTCTGGCCTGAACGGCTTTTACTTGCAGGTGTCGGCCTGAGTTTCCTCTTCCAGGCAGTTCTTATGCTTCTTATAAGCACCTCTACTGATGAGGGCATGAGGAGGGTAGTGCTCTGGATATTTGGAGACCTATCGATCGCGGACTGGTCATTGATCCCGTATGGTTTTGTATTGGTCATACTGGGTCTCGGTATCTCCATCTCCCGCTCAAAGGCACTCAATGCATTAATACTCGGTGATGAATTCGCACACAGCCTCGGGTTTTCTGTGTACAAAGAAAGGGTACTTCTCTTTTTATCTGTCGTGCTCATGACTGCAGCATCTGTATCACTCGGGGGCATAATCGGTTTCATAGGTCTCCTCATGCCTCACATTGTGAGGTTCTTAATTGGTTCTGACAACAGGTTCTTAATACCTGCATCTGCTCTTTGTGGTGGAGCTTTTCTGTGTGTTGCAGACCTCATAGGAAAATTAATCATGCCGCCAGCGGAAATTCCTTCAGGGATTATAACTGCCATTATTGGTTCACCATATTTTCTTTATCTGTTAAGGAGAAAAGATGTCCTCAACCAATAACCATACCATCCTTCAGCTTGATAATGTGACGTTTCAGTACCCCAGTGATAAAACGTTCATCACTCATCTGACATTCTCTGTGGGTAATGGTGAGTTCATCGGGCTATTAGGTGCAAATGGTTCGGGGAAATCAACCATCCTTAAACTTGCAAGCGGGATATTAAAGCCATCTGAAGGGTCAGTAAGACTTTGGGGTAAGCCTTTGCATTTTTATAAGAATAAAGATAGGGCGAAACTGTTATGCTACCTTCCACAGCTCCTTGATATCAATGTGCCCTTTACCGTCAGGGAGGTTGTGAGTATGGGGCTTTATCCATATGATATACACCCTGAGATGAGCCCAGATGAAGCCATTGAGATAGTCGGACTCAAAGAAAAATCAGGATCAAATATTACAAATCTCAGTGGCGGTGAAAGAAGGAGGACATTTATTGCAATGACCCTTCTTCAGGGAGCAGGGCTTTTACTTTTAGATGAACCACTTGCAAACCTTGATATAAAATACCAGATAGAGATTCTGCGGTTACTCGGTGAATTAAAGGAGAAGAAAAATATCTCGATAATTATGGCGCTTCATGATATTAATATCGCATTACAGTTCGAGAAGGTGATGCTCATTAAAGATGGCAAAGTACTCGGCGCGGGAAACCCCGGGATAGTCCTGACAAAAGACCTGCTCAAAGAGGCTTTTGATGTCAACATTGCTGTAAAGAAAAATGATTCTGGAGGAGCATATATAAGCTATGGAAATAATTTCTGAGCACGGTGAAGATATTTACAGGCTTGCAGAAGAACTTAAAATACAGGAAAGAAAGATAATTGATTTCAGCACATCCGTAAATCCACTTGGTGTATCGAAAAAGGTAAAGGCAGAGATACGGAAACATCTCAAGTATCTTCATAACTACCCTGACTCTGAGGCAATAAGATTAAAGAAAAGGCTTGCTCAATACCACGGGATTGACCCTGAGATGATACTTTGTGGCAACGGAAGCACTGAACTTATCTACCTTATCGCAAGAACGTTGAAACCAAAAAAAGTCCTTATACCAGCTCCGACATTTTCAGAATACGAAAGAGCAATAGCTTTATTACAGAACACAGAAATGAGCCCCCCCACCCACCCCTCCCCCTCGAGGGGGGAGGGTAAGGGAGGGGGTGAAAGTCCGGACCCTATGCTCTGGAATCTTGAATCTATCAAACATTTCCTCCTTTATAAAGAAAATGGTTTTGAAATAATTCCTGATGAACTTATTAAATCCATGCAAGACTGTAATATGGCGTTTCTCTGCAACCCGAACAATCCAACCGGGTTGCTCCTCGGGAAAGATTCAGTCCTGAAGATTACAGAGGCAGCCAGGAATTTGAAATGTTATCTAATTGTCGATGAGGCATTTATAGATTTCTGTCAGGGGACTGTCCCAGACTTCGTCGTGAGCGCTCAGTCGAACGATTTACCGCCGAGCCAGAGGCAAGGGGTAGAATCGGGACTGTCCCGGATTTCAGTGATAAAGGAAGTAGAAAATAATCCTTATCTTATTGTCTTAAGGTCAATGTCACTATTTTACGCCCTTCCCGGATTGAGGCTTGGATATGGTGTCTTCCCCCTGCATCTTATTGACAGACTAAAAGAAAACAAGGAACCATGGACTGTAAACAGTCTTGCACAGAGGGCGGCAGTTGTTGCACTGAAAGATAAGGTATATCGAGAGGGGACTTTCAGGTTGATGAAGGAAGAGAAGAAATTTCTCGAAAAAAGTTTTAATAAAATAGGCATTGAGTTTTTCCATACTGATGTGAATTTCTATCTAATAAAAATAAGCAATGCATATGAGATATGCCAGCACCTGAAGAAAAAAGGCATCCTTGTCAGGGATTGTTCAAATTTAAGAGGTCTCGACAATACCTATATACAGGTTGCGATAAAATCACACAAGGAAAACACAATTTTGATAAAAGAGTTTGCAGCAATATTACAAAAATGAAGGAAAAATGAAAATTAAATATGTAGTTAGCAGAACACAGTATTTAAGCGGATTTAAATTCTTTTAAAAAAAGAATTTACCTCGGTCTACGACTCGTAGAGAGGTCGATATGACCGAGAATGAGCGAAAATACTATGTCCTGCCAACTTTTTATCCACTTATAAGAATAAGAGTTACCATGGAAAGGAGGTAGCAAAAAAAAATATTGGAATAAGATAAGCTCTATTGGCTGGAAGTCAGAGAAGTGGAGTGAAAGTCTCCTGCTGCCCCGCAGCCGTAATGGGAACGAAAGCCCGAATCAAAAGCCACTGTCCCGATTTATATCAGGATGGGAAGGTGGGTAAGTAGGTTGCCCTGAGCCGGAAGACCTATCCAGACCAAAAGAAGCGCAGAGTTAATAGTTCGGAGTTATGCGTTAAGAACACGAACAGAAGACTCTAAAACAAATAATCCAAAAGTTTTTCTCGAGGGAGGAAAAATGAGAAATTTTCTTCAGTTTTTAGTTTTTAGCGGTCGGTTTTCAAAATGTATCATGTGTATTTCACTATCTTTTACTTATTACCTGTCTTTCGTCACCTCTGTAGTTGCAGTGGAGAACATAAAGATCGAAGAGGTTGTTGTCACAGCAACAAAAATAGAAGAACCTTTTGAAGAGACAACAAGCGATGTGACAGTGATTAAAGGTGAAGATATAAAGAAGATGAACGTCGAGTTTGTCACGGATGTCCTCAGAAAGATTCCTGAACTGAATCTTATACAAAATGGAGGTATTGGAAAGGTTGCTACCGTCCTTCTGCGTGGCGGCAATTCATCATCTACACTTGTGATGATAGACGGAATAAAGGCAAACAGTACTACCACTGGTTCATTTGATTTTTCTGGTATCAATGTGGATGACATAGAGAGAATTGAGATAGTAAAAGGACCTCAGAGTACTATATATGGTTCAGAGGCAATGGCAGGAGTTATCAATATCATCACAAAAAGGGGGGAAGGCAAACCAAGGATAGATTCTTCTTTTGAATCAGGATCATTCGGAACCTTTAAACCATCAATGATGATTTCAGGTGGTGATAAGAAATTAAACTATAGATTGACAGGTTCCTATTTTTATACTGACGGCATATCAGCTGCAAAGCAGGGGAGCGAAAGGGACGGGTACAAGAATACGTCCATCTCAGGAAAGTTCGGTTTTAGACCATCAGAAAAATTTGAATTAGAACTCACAGGCAGATATTATTCTGACAGGTCTGAACTCGACGGTTTTGATTTTTTTGAAAGAAAGGCCGTTGATAACTTAAACTTTGTCCAGCATGGAACCCACTATTTACTTTCAGGGAAAGCAAAGTTCTATCTTTCCAATATATGGGAGCAGATAGTGACATTATCAACAGTATCAGATTCTCTGAAGTTTAGGGACCCTGTTATTACATTTAACAACGCTGACATAATTACCAGTATGGACACAATAGACTGGCAGCATAATTTCTATCTATCAGATATCTATACACTCACTGCAGGTGCTGAGTATAAAAAAGAAAAAGGTGAAAATAAAGGAAATTTTGATAGGTCTCTTGATAACAAAGCTCTCTATCTCAACAATAAACTGATGCTCCTTAAAGAAGACCTTGTGCTTAATGCCGGGTTGAGATATGACGACCATGAAACCTTTGGCAGTAAGGCTACATACAGGATAGGTGCACTCTATAATTTCAGGCAGATGGCACTCCGGGTCAAGAGCAGTTATGGCACAGGCTTCAGAGCTCCTAAATTGAATGAACTCTTTTTCCCTTTCTACGGGAACCCGAATTTAAAGCCTGAAGAAAGCAATGCATGGGAAATTGGCATAGAAAAAGATTTTTTTGAAAATAAAATGACCATATCTCTTACCTATTTTGACCAGAGATATAAAAACCTGATTCAGACAGATCCTCTTACTTTTACTGCAGCCAATATTGCGAGGGCAGAAGTGAAAGGTATTGAGGTTGGCGCTGCATTTAAAATGACTGACACTATTAATATCAGAGCAGGTTACACATACCTCAATACCAAGGATAAGGATACAGGACAGAGGTTGCCTTTGAGACCGGAAGATAAAGTAAATATATCAACGGAGTTTTACACAAAAGATATATCTGTCGTTGCGAACTATACATTTGTCAGTAAAAGGTTTGATTCTTCGGTAGCGAGGGATCTCTCTTCGTATTCTCTTGTGAACCTGGCAGGTAATTACAGGGTTACAAAATGGCTCACACTTTTTGCAAGGATTGACAACTTGTTTGATACGCATTATGAGGAAGTAGGAAGCTTTGGTACTCCTGGATTTTCTATATTCGGAGGGATAAAGGTAACGTCTCTGTAGGATTGATAAATGAACAACCCTGCGGCAAGGCAAGACCGCAGGGTATCTAAATATCATGGTATGCTGTCATTCCTGCGGAAGCAGGAATCCAGAAAAAACAAAGAAACTGGATTCCGCATCAAGTGCGGAATGACAAATAAGGAAACCCTGTAGCAAGACTACAGGGAATATCGAATTTAACACAATGATTATATACACAGGATAGAACTCTATGAAATTTCGAATGAACATACTTTTATCTGTTGTCCTTCATATGACAATTATTGCTCTTGCTTTCGCAGTAAATTTTGGCGAGATAGTTTGTCATGTCCCTGAAGGTCATATGGTCGTTTCTTTGTTCAGAGAAGTAACTGACTTTACAACCACATTTTCTCAAAACACAACCACGTATAAGAAAAATTTTACATCTATATCCAAATCTTCTTTTCAAGATGAGATACCAAAGGACAGATTCTACAAAGACGAGGCGATTTTAGTTTTGCCTCATAATAACAATGCTTCTTTCAATGAGCTCACAACATCCCGTGTAAACGCACCATACGAAAAAAATGCAATAACAATAGGTTTTACTCAACAGGGAAGCAGATTTTCTGATTTGACAAAAAAGTCATTTTCAGGTGAGCCAATTCAAGGAGGCAATACAGGAGATAATTCTCTCTCCCTCGAGATTATAAGAACTGCTATAGAAAAAGCAAAAAGCTATCCTCTCCTTGCAAGAAAAAAAGGAATCGAAGGTACTGTGCTGGTTAGGTTTATAATAAATAAAAATGGCTTACCACAAGGTATACA
>Ga0315284_10007582_pt1 | contig 15498 bp, 26 predicted proteins | sample YL17G09_16_MG_FD_203696 | JGI IMG/M metagenome (GOLD analysis project Ga0315284, IMG submission 203696) | Sediment microbial communities from Yellowstone Lake, YNP, Wyoming, USA - YL17G09_16 | ecosystem: Environmental > Aquatic > Freshwater > Lake > Sediment | place: USA: Wyoming | collected... | reverse complement strand
ATAAATGCTGGTGTGCATTTGCCAATATCATGAAAAGCCCCGAGGAACATTAGCCATCGCTTAAAACTCTTTTCATCTATACAAAAAGCCCCCAGTAACATCTTCTTTTTTTCAGCAGATAGCCACTTATCCCATAAGGCACATAATACCATCGCCACATCAATACAGTGACACACAACAGGGTGTGATTTATGGTCTTCAGTTTTCGGTTTCGCCCAAATTCTCTGATCTATCATCTCAATAGCCATTATCAGCATTCATTATGGACGCATTACTCCTTCACCACTATTATACTTCAGAAACAGGGGATGTAAACCAACTATGGCCGCAAAAGCAGATTAGACCGGTACTCATGCCCATAAAAGAAGTCCCACCAACCAAGGGGGAAATAGACACCAGACTGTAGAACAGTATATCCCTCTAAAAATCTCTCTACAGCCTTCCTAGTCTGTCTGGTGTAATAATTTCGTCGTCCATAATAATCAGAAAATAAAACTTTTTCAAAATTATCTTTTTTTATATTATAATTTTGACCTTCTCTCAATAAAGCAGTAAAAAGAGAACGACGAATATTATGAGATACCCACCAGCGAGATGCAACCAACCATGTTACATCCTCCCGCTGCGTAGGTCCAAAAATAGATTTTTTATTGAACTCTAATTTATTCTCAAATGTATCAATAAAAGCAGCAATAGAGGGACCACATCTTCTTTTATGGGTAAATATAATCCTAGTAATATCATGTGAAATCGTTTGAAATCGCTCCCTGCAAGCTATAAATTCAGTAGGCCACCATACCTGACAAGCTACACTTTTTACCCTAGAAAAAGAACCTTCCTTAACAAGCATCTTGGGCATTATTACAGTTTTTCTCTCTTGTAAATATGGCACATAAATATATATCTATAATAACCTAAAATCCATCACTGAATCCTGTCATCCAACATGCAGAACGAGGATAGTGTTTAATCCAACAACTGGACATATTATGCCACCAAGTGCCCCAACAACGACATCTGTAATAGGCATAAAAACCAATGCCACAGCCACGTTGCCAATCAGAAGTTCGCTGCCTTACTTTTCTAATTATTTTCATTTTAATTAGGGAAAAGCATTGCTCTTTCAAAGATTGGTTCCCATACCACTGTCCCATTTAAATTTTCCAACAGGGATTCTTCCTGAATATTTGCAATTATTCTCGGCAAAAGCTCCATAGCCTCCGCTACGCCACTACCTCCTGGAGACAAATCTAAAACAGCAATCCTCTCTACCATATTCTTAATGTCTTGAGAATGAGTGCGTTCATCTATCTTATAAAAAACATATCTAATTAGAGCTTCCGACCACTTATCTAAATTGATTGTCTCTACAACATTTCCCCCCTGAAGATTCTCCAACATTTGAGTGGCGGCAGCAATCGTTTGGTCTACTATAACTTGTTTGATCATAATATATTTATAATCTCCCAATGTGAATCATCTTGAGGAACATATTGGGGTTTAACATAATAATAAAATTCCGCAGTATATTCTTGTTCTTTGTTTATTACTTCTTCTTCGGACATGCCATCCAATAAATCTTTTGCCATTTGTTGGGGGATCTGAAAAGAACTTTCATGATCAGCATAAAATAACTTACTCATTATATTTACAACAGAATGGCTAGAATCAGGACGTTGTAATGTTTTTACTAAAAATCTCTTTTCATCTCCTGGAAGTAATTGACATATGGCTCTAAACCGAGCAATAACTTGCCCTTTCTCTGGCTCATGATCCCGCACATTAAAAAAATGTTTATTAAAATCTGTTTCTTCCATTATTTGATCTCTTCTTTAATTAAATCTATTGCATCTTTCTTAGTTTCTGGTAACCTTAAAAGAGTCAAACGAAGATCTTTTTCCTTTTCTGGCGGGATCAACTTCCACCGCAATTCCTTAGGAGGAGAATCAAAAGTATATGACCGATATTCCCCCACAGGTCTTTTCAGCCTGATTTTTAGCAAATTGCCCCACTGACAAACTGGATCCCATGCCTCGAATTCCTCTTTAAAAATCTCAAAATCTTCATTCCAAACAGTAATCATTTCCACTCTGCCTTCACCATCCATCACTTTAACTTTATAATAAATATTACCTTTTTTAGATTTAATTTTCTTTGGTTTTTCAACTACCTGCACTTCCACAGGTTTAGTTACAGCATCTCTCTCTTGTGCAGCCACATCAAAAACTTCAAACGTCAGACCCCGATAATCAGGGCTTTGTGTTATTATATAATCCCACGGAAAGCCATAATACCTGTTTTCAGCAATTGATAGATGATTAGAAAAAATCTCCTTCATCTTTGGATCTATATCACCAGTAGGCACAAAATATTCAAATATTATGGATTTGTCGGCTTTAACCTTCTCCTCATATCTCACTTTTGCTTTATTAAAACTTTCAACCAACTTATCATTTAATCTTTTCTGTTGGGAGAGAACAAAACGCTTATCTCTATCCCCTCTGCTTTTAATCTTTTCCTTATAATACTCAGCAAACTTATAGAGGGCAGCAGGGTCCCCTTTAAACACTCTTAATGATATCAATGGCTTGAGTATATTAGCATCAGTGCCACAACGTTCTAGAAAATCTTCAAAAGAAGTATAAGGCTGTCCATTCACTATGCGTTTTGCTGCCTCATCTCCAATCCCCTTTATATCAGCAAATCCTAGATAAATCTTATCATCTACAATGGAAAAATGAACTTTTGATTTATTTAAATCAATTCTATTAATAGGGATGCCAAATCGTTCTGCATCTAATTTATATTCTTTAATTTTATTTGCATCTTTTTCACAACTCAGAATAGCTGCAAAGAATTCAAGGGGATAATGTGCCTTGAGATAAAGTAGGCGAGAGGATGTAAAAGTATACGCCGTCGCATGGGCGAAATTGAATGCATACCCTGAAAAACGCTGTATTTGCAGGAAGAATTCATCTGCTTGCTCTTTTGAATAACCCAACCTATTTTGACATTGTTCAATAAATTGTACGCTTGCTTTTTCAAATACCTCACCCTTCTTTTTAGAAATAGCTTTAACAATTTTATAGCATTGGGGAAGAGGAAAACCACCAACTACATTAAAAATTTTCATTACCTGCTCTTGAAAAATAATTAATCCGTAAGTGCTTTCCAGGATTGGTTTTAACAAAGGATGAATTTCATACTTCTCCCCCTTCTTTCTTTTGCAATAAGCGAGATGGATTAAATTTGACATGGGACCTGGTCTATAAAGCGATGTATAAGCAACTAGATCCTCAAAACTTGTAACACCGCCTTTCTTTGCTAAATCCCTAATTCCTGCAGAATCAAATTGAAAAATGCATTTTAATCGAGCATTATTAGCCAACTCAATTGCTTTGGGGTCATTTAAATAAGAAGTATCTGACCAATTATCCCCGCCAGTAAGGGCACAAATTCTATCAATTCCATGACGTTCACGAATCAATCTTAAGCATTGCGCAATTTGAACAAGATTAGTAATAACAAGAATATCAAATTTAACCAAACCTACTGGAGCCAAATCTTGGGCATGTAAACCCTCAGTCCACGCAGATAAAGGATGACCGTTTTTATCGACGGTTAGTGGGACCAATTCATCTAAACGAGATTTGGATATAATTAATCCACCTGCATGTTTACCTTGTCCTCGTATCCTTCCATACAGTCTTTTTGCTGCATCATAAACATCGGGGTATTTTTCACAATATTCTGCCAATCCTTTATTTATTTCCAACGCAGTCTCCCAACTGATCGGATTATTTTCCTCATCTTTATCTTCAATATTTGTAGTTACCTCTATTATTTCCCCATGACTTAATCCATGGACACGAGCCATGTCCTGCATAGCGGATTTAATACCATAAGTGGAATAATTACCAATGTTACAAACATATTCAGCACCGAAAGTAGCGGGAGCCCATTCGTTTTTAAGCCATTGCTGAATTTCGGGAATATAATCTACATCAACGTCTGGAAAATCTGAAATAAATATATAATTTGGTAGTTTGTTTATATCTATTTCATCCACTATACCCAAGAGATATGGTACTAATAAATTATTTTCATTTGTAAGTTTTTTATTTTGATCGTATAATTCTACAAAATACTGATATTCATCCTGCCAACCGATATGCTTCAATTCCAACTTCAGTCTATCAACATACTCTGGAGAGAAACACAAATTAAGACGATCCATCGCCTCATTGCATAAGTTCTCCAATTCTTTTTTAAAATCTCGCATTTAATTACCAAAATTCTTCATTATGCAATAAGTGATGACAGACCCGATTATCATTCCTGTTAGATAATCAAAAGTCAGAAAAAATAATTTATAAAAAAATGATTTCAACTGTTGTCCTCTATTTCTGCGCTGATTATCTCATACACACGTTCCTTCTTTTGTCGCATAGCCAAAGTGAAATGTAGCAACAAAGCACCATGACCAAAATCTTCCTCGCAATTCATCATGCAAGTCCAAAACTTACTAATGAAAGCATTATGACCATCAGCTTTTTCAGTATTTCTCTTTACATCTTCTATAATTTTTTCACTACTATACTCAAGCAAATCATCAATGGCTTCCTCTGGAGTATATCCTATATTAGCGTTGACCTTCCAAACGAGAGTGAAGCTAGCAGACGATGAATTGCTCACAAAACCAGTTCTTATTTTCATTGGGCAAACCTCACAAATTACCAAATCCAAAAGAATCACCGAAACCAAACCGCCAGCAGGCTGCAGGCCAAGACCAGGAATAATACATTTGAGGCGTAGTCCAAGATTTGGATTTAGAAGTAAAAAATGTCTTACGTATTATTTTCATTTTCTTTCCCTAAAATTACTTCTTTCCAATATTTATCAAGTAAGGCACAAAGCCAATATTTAACCTTCATGGGCTGTGTATCTGTCGGAAGATTATTACCATCAATTTGTTTTAACGCCCAACTTTCAAAATCTCCAAGAACCATATTAACAAATGATTTAAATTTTTCTGATGTTTCTGATATTCTAACTCTCCTCTCCACAAATTAGTTTCCCAGCAAATTCAAGCACTTCCTCTTCCTCTTCCTTCAATGCTTTACCTAAAATTTTCTTGTCTTCCTCAGACAATTTACTTACTATATCAACTAATGGTTGCGCTTTTTTCAAAAATATATTTTTAGCACAATCCCAGGAGCAAAAATCATATTCCCAACTGTGAAGAAATCCACAATTAGAACAAGCATGAAATTTTTTACCGCAGTTTTCACAAATCATGTGACTCTCCTGAAGTATGATCTATTCCTGTACCTTGTTTTATAACGAAATCGATCTTTTGAACATCAAAGTTGACGAAGAACTAGCAGGCGGTGTGGATAAAGTCATAGTTTGCGAATCAAGCCGCAGTTTCCAAAATAATGAAAAACCATTGCTTCTCAAAAACTGGACACATCTCTATGTTGATATTATAGAGATTGGAAAAGAATTTGACAATATTAAATTCCACGAAAATCCATCGATTCGAGCATTTAGGCGAGAGGCTATCCAACGAAATATTCCTCAACTAAATTATACTTTTAAAAAGGACGATATAATTATTTGTGCCGATGTGGATGAAATTTTCACCAGAGAAGACATTCCTAAAATTGCTGAAGCTGTAAAAAAACATGGATTTATACACCTTGTATTAAGACACTTTTATTACAAATTAAATTTAATGAATCGCACCTATTGGACCGCTCCATGTGCTTTTTCTGGTAAATTGTGTGAAGAATTTACCTTTAATGAACTAAGAATGCGACCTTGGTTTAAATTTTTTACTAACGGTAAACATTTTTCTTATTTGACAACAGCAGATAAAATAATAGATAAATTAAAAAACTTTTCTCATTCTTGGATTGCTTCTCAACCACCATCTGAAAATTATATTAAAGAGTGTATTGATAGGAAAGAAGATTTTCTGAAACGAGGATTCGTGCAATTAGTTCCTGTTCATATTGATGAAACTTATCCCAAGATGGACTTAAAGAAATGGGAAGGTTATATTATTCCAGCTAATCAGCGGATAAAAGATATACAAATGAATCTGATTGATTTATATCCCAGCAGAATAGACGAAGAAACAGAAAATTTTTGCAAGTTGGTTAATCTGTCCGCTAAAAATTAGAACTATCTACGACGAAACTGCGGCTCCAAGATCGTACCTCACCATTCAATAACACCGTATTCTTGTTCATTGATTGAATAAAAACACCGTTTAACACCCCTCATTTTCATTGTTGTTCTACAATAATGACAAGGACGAGCAGAACACAATTTCCCGTCTCTAGATATTCTTACTACATAAACAATACTTCCAACATTAAGCTTTTTAGTTAATCTTACTTCAGCATGAGCATGTGGATGTGGACCTCTAGTGCTGATATTAGAAGCAGAAACAATTACTCCATCATCACGAACACCAATTGCACCTAAACGATATCGCCTCATTGCATCTTTAGAATCACCGTGTTCAGCAACCTCTTTCGCCCTATCAAAAAACCTTCTTATTTTATTCATCGTTTAGCACCCATGCCTCACTACACAAATCACACAACACACCGAAACCAGGAGCCATACGCACTGATTGACTCTCCGGCATCCCAAACCAAACTTCATTCAGTAATCCAACCATTTCTGTATTTCTATTCAATAGATATTGTTCAAATAAGACCCGTGGATCACCTTTATCTTTTATACTTTCTCTAATTTCTTTACATAAATCTTCTGCTTTGGTGGCTGTAATTTTATAATTATGTTTAGTTTCATACCATGGATGAAAACTTCCTATTGAATCAAGTAATTGCTCTTTATGCCTTTCAAGTAATGCCCACCATTCAGCCGCATTTTCTGGATATTCACCCATAAAAACCTCCGTTAAAAGGCTGTGCCCAACGTCCAAATGAAAAACGCCGTTCTGTTTCCCAGTAATTTTCCATAAAAATATCCGGCGCAGTAATATCCAAAGTCCAGGATCTGGACCAAGGCATAATACGTCTATTAAGAGAGAATCTACAATCGAGACTCCAGCAACCACAATCAGAAATCGCCGCTGCGTTGAAAATCATTCTTCCGATACTGTCCATGTTTTACCTTCAGGTGGAACATAACCAGAATGAGTTGTATAACGACCGGTATCATCTATTGTTTCAGCACGAAAGTTATGATATCCAGGAGAAATTAAATCTACGCCACGATCCCCAGGAGGAACCGAAACGGATTTTACTCCATCAATATACAAACTCAACCAAGTTGATGTATCATTAACCAACACAAATTCTGTTTCTTCAGCAACATATTCTGCAGCCTGTACAGATTGAACATAAAACAATGGAGCACCAAGCAATAAAAGAAATAAAATGAATTTACGCATAATAAAATTTTCCTTTCATCATGTGATACGCTCCATTAAATAAACCCTTACAGGCTTTAATGAGACCAAATCAATCTCAAACAATCTACCGAATATGAAGAATTATTTCCCCAACTACAGCAGACCCCACGAAGCGGCAACAACGACTTACTTCCACTGTACAACTGCTCATCTTCCGATAACCAGTATCTGAATTGTGAGTGTTCGAACTGGGTGCGAATTGATTTTTTAAGTAGTGTCATTATATTCTCCTTGCTTACTTCCACTCCTTACCACATTCACAAAGGATTCTGATTTTTATTAACTTTCCATCCAAGTAGGTCCTATCATCCACAGAGCGGTGAAGTCGAAAAAGGCAATGCCAATATCTACAAAATCTTAGCCGCATCGCTTTAATCTCTATCCAAAGCATTTTCATCTTCTACTCTTTATTTCCCTTGAAGTATCCCTGTAATCTGAAATTAAACAAGTATGCCAATGTGTAAAGCAATCCTTAGACATATCCCCCTCCCTATTTTTCATTTGTTCTAACGCATGATTACGACACATTCTCAAAACTTCAATCGCAAATTTCTTTTCTTTTATCAACAAAACACTTTTGCAGTGTGATTTAAAATACTGCAATTGACGCATCACAATATGTGTAATTTTGGGGTCATTTAAGTGCTCAAGAATTTCCTCCAGACTCTTTTCACACCTTCTAGATCCAATCATTCCTTTATATCTGATATTCATCCGATCATTCCTTTATATTTTGGTCTTCAAAACTAGGCCAAGGTCTAGACCAATCCTCCGACCAAAAAGCTCCCCTAGTCCATAATAAGCAAGCACCCCAGTGTGTTCCCCAAGCATAATCAAGCCAAGAATTAGAAAAATCCCTACCTATACTCCAGGATATAGACCCCGCAAAACTTGTTTTTTTAAAGATTTTCACTAAAATTATCCATTAATAATTTCAACTGATATTCCAGGAAAATTATCTTCAACATACTTTCTTCCATATCCTTTCGTAACTCTAAAATCCAAAATTAAGTGTTCATCAGGAAAACAAATTATAGGAGCAGGATAATCAGTATACAAACTCACATGATCAGCACCACTTTCCCGCTCCAATATAAAAATTTTCAATATATTCATGGTCTCTTCTCCCATTCTACTTGGTCAAACGTCATGGCCTGCGGACCAACCATGACACACAACTAAATGTCCTGAATTCCGGCCCAAGTGCATATCACTCTTTGTACAGGAAAACTATCACTCATCTCTCATTTGTCTCATCTGTTCTACCAATTTCTCTACCTGTTCCATCTCTATAAAAGGATCACCATATCCAATCTCAGATCGAAACACCACATAAACCGACCCATCAATTCGTTTGTTGACCTCAACCAAACATCCTTGCCCACCAAGACCTGGAAACTTCTTGGTCTCAATCACCATTTTTACCTCCTTTTCTCCTATGTTTTGATGAACATTTTAGTTTACTGACCTCGGGGCCTCAATATTCTCACCTTCTTCCTTCCTATTATACTTCATTCCCCTTACTTGTAAACCAATCAAAATGGGGGGAAGTGATACTTTAATAATAGATGAATAAAAAATTAAAAAAATTAATTGATAAAAAATGTTATATTTGCGAAGAACCAGAATATGCAGTTCTAGATGTTCATCGAATTCTATGGGGGGAATCATATAGTAAAAACAATACGGTTGCCCTTTGCGTTAAATGCCACCGAAGAATACATTGCATTCCGCCCCAAATAATAATCTATGGGTGGAAAATGAGCACAAAAGGTCGTGTATTACATTACATGGAAGAAGGAGTTGAAAAATTCAAATGAATAATTTTTCTCACCACCGGATAAAATTTAATGAAATCTGACTAAATATATTGTTATGAGTTTTCAGTTAGATGAAAAAAGAAGTATTGTTGCTGGTGTTTGTGCTGGTTTAGCTCATGATTTAAATGTCAGCCCTACCATTCCCAGACTTATTTTTATTTTTATGGCTTTATGGGGTGGTGGAGGTGTATTACTGTACCTCATTTTATGGTTGCTAATGGCTTCAAATTCTAATAATAAATTAAATATAGGATAAAAACATATGAAATTTCAAAAGTATTTAGAGCGCAAAAATTCCAAGGTTTCCGAAAAACCAAAAGTTATTAAAGTTGGAGATTGTTTGTCCAATGATGATACTATGGCAGGAGAGCCAAATAAACCTCCAAAGGAGCCAAATCCAATGAAAGATGGAAAACAAGCACAAGTCAAGGAGGGTTGGGCTAAATTCCTTGAAAGGAAGGGAATTGCGGTAGATAAGCCAGCCATAGAAATAATAGCTGACTACCCTGATAAATCACCTGCCGCTCCCCCATCTGCTGTAACCAAAGGTAAGCACTGGAATGCTAATGCACCAAAAGCAAGCAAGCCATTACCTTATAAAAATCCAAATACTGATCCTGGCCAACAAACAGCAAAAGAAGGATTGGGAAATTTGGGCAGCATTCCCAAAGAAGAAATTGTATTAAAAGCGGGAGATTCTCCAAACATACCAGGAGGAAAAAGCGTTGGAGATTACACAACCAAAACAGAACAATTCCTTAAGAGAACTAAGGACATGCCAATCAGTCAATTCAGTAAATATATCCTAAAAGAAGAACTGGCTGTTGATGGTGAAATATATCATGATGTCCCTCAAGCCATCAAATATATAACATATCTCTGCCAAAATAAAAATATATTAAGAGATATGATCCTTGAATTTAAGAAATGTGGTTTATTAGAAAACACATTAAAAACAGTAATGGAAAACTCAGAATCTTATGCCGCTCTGGTTGATCTGCTTGGAGATAAAACAAAAGGACCATCCCGTTGTCATGCCCTCGTAAAAGCAATGAATGAAGTCACAAGTTCGCCAATAGGCATAGATGATGATGAAGAAGAAATATCTGACGAAGATATGCCTCCTGAGGATTTCGAAGACGAGGAAGAAGATGAGGATTATCCCGAGGATGAGGAAGATGGGGATTATCCAGAGGACGAGGATGAGGAAGATGATGAATCCCCAGAAGAAGAGGAAGGTGAATTAAGCGAACCCGAAGATGAATTAAACAACCTGGGCGCAGAACCACAACTAGGGAAAAAAATATGTCGTGGTAGACTTGCAATGGATCATTTAATCCATGCAATCAACCAATATTTGATTGGGTGACCATCTTTTCTTTAATCGAATTCAAAAGCAATTCTATTTCTGCAACCCAAACATTAATCTGTGAGGATGCACCTCGCACTAAAGCATCAAGGCGATTAGAAATCAAATCATATTTCTCATCATTAGTCAATTTCACATTTACGGTTTCAAATTCCATCTTTTCACGATCTTTTGGAATCCAATTATTACGAATAGACACATGAGCTTTAAATGATTTCCAAAGTGTTTCTATTTCTGTAAACAGAATATTATCTTGATTGATAAAAAACGCATTAATACGATTCTTAATCAAATTAGATTCCTCAAACGTCTCTAAATTTAATTTAAATTCACTCATATTTTACCTGCTGATAATACAGTTTTCTACCAATGCATGCCACCACTTAATATGATCATATGCCTCTGAAGCTAATTCCCTTCCATCCAGGGTCATATCCTCGGGAGTTTTCATATTAGGAACACGCTCATATTTCGCTCTAATCCTAGCAACTATATATTTAGTATGGGCTAAAACCCCTTCTTCTTCCAAAAAATTCATTATTTCATCTGAAACTACCAAACTCCCTTTATAAGCTGCTAATACCCGTTTAACTCTATTACAGACTTCAACAAACTGAGCATCATCAATTTCAATCTTAATTACAGGATGTCCCAGCATAGTATAAACAAATTCTTTTCTAACCATAATTATAGTCCTTTCAACAAAAGAATGACCTTCATCTGCTTACCAGCAACGAGAACAAGGCAAAAAGACCTTGCGAAAGGCTCAACGGAAGCAAGTTAATCAATGGTCTTTTTTTCAACTTGAGCAATTTTTGACCTATAAAGCTGCGGCTAAGGGAATTAGTGTTGTTTATGTTGATGCAAGGTATACCAGTCAAAGGTGCAGCAAGTGCGGACATATTAAGAAATCCAACAGGAAAAATCAATCTATCTTCAAGTGTAGGTTGTGTGGATTTCAACATAATGCCGACTTAAATGCTGCTAAAAATATATGTCTCAAATACTTGGACGCTACAGGCTATCCAAGCACGGCTGTCGTCAATCAGCCCAACGATAATATCAATGCTCCTTCAATGAAGTGTAGTAAGCTCCGACCCTTTAGGGTCGTGGGTTATTGACCTTCTAATTCCTCTTCTTCTTTTAATTCAACTTTAGCCGCCTTGACAAAATCCTCAATGTCCTGTCTCCACATTCCATGCCTTTTAACAATACAAGCAAATTCTTCCATATCATGAGGTTTAAGAGATAATTTTACAACATTCTCCTCATCACTTTCTTTATATTCAGCAGCCGTATGGGAAAGTTCATGATCGAGAAGCGCCTGTCGTTCTTTTTCAGGAAGAATATCCCAAACTGGTTCTGCAATAGTAATTACAAAAAATGGATCACCACCGCTTTGTTTGTCTTTTGCCAAATATGCATTTAAATTTGTTATTTTTCGACAACTACCCCAAACTTCCTTACCGCCCTTGAGTGGAATTTTATCAATAAATAAATAATCCACCCGCACATTAAAATCTCTAATGTGCTGATGATATTGATCAATCAATTTTTCAGCAACTGCTTTCACTTCCGGCGCTTCTTTATAAGTAAACATATTGTCTCTCACCAATCCAAACTCGATGTCCAAGGATACGACCAAGCATGTGCTTGTTCACAATCAAGCCATACAGAAAAATAATAACCTATATCTCCAATCCGGTGTATAGATCTCACATCCACACCTGTCCAACAATAAGACATATCACTACCGTAAACTCTAAAGGAAAGTTTCATTTGAACAACTTTTCTTTATCGGGGCAACAAAAAAACTTTCCTCCACACACCCAGCAAATATAAAAGGTCTTTTTTAACCGTACCACAGCTTCATTGTATTTCCCAAACTTCATTCCCATTCAAACTATTTAATGCTTCCATCACAACCAACTACAAATCGCAAACTTCCTTTGTGAGCAGTAAACATACCATCTTTGCTTTGTTCAATGACTACAGTAGATTTTTTCATTCTAACACTTTTCCGCACAAATTGCAAATTATTTCACTAGGGAGATATTGCCCCCAACTATGGAATTGTCTGTCTTTTGGATGGGGACACACATTCTGATATCCACATTCCAACTTCCTACTTAACTTATTCAATTCAGAAGTTAATTCTTTAATTCTTTTCCGTATTTCATTCTGTTCGGTAATTATTTCTTTTTCGGTCATCATTTTTCACCAATATCTTATTGTACTTAAACTAAAACAGTGAGATGTCCATTTGTTAACATAGAAGCCATGAGAGTATTCACATAAAAAATCAGATGTTTTATAATGCCGAGCCCAGCAAAAAGAGCATCTTAGATTAAATGAATCATATTTACAAAACAACCTCATTTTGAATCAAACCTCAATTGCATTTGGCGACCTCCTCTAGCGGGTGAGAGAAACCTTAATGACAACAAATCATGTTTAACTGGATCTACATCTGTAATTTCCAGTAAGTAATTGATTAAAAACCCCGCCCCTGAACCTCTGCCTGCACCTACAGCCTCACTACCTGTTCCCCCATATAATTCTATACATTTCCTTCTAGCTGCATCTACCATCATTTTCTGAATTATGAAATAACTAGAAAATTCCTTCTCTTTAACTAGTTGGTACTCTTCTCTGACCCTTTTCCAATATTCCTTTGTGTCAGGCATCCCTCTCCTTTTAATGCCTTTCATTACCAATTCTTTAAGACGTTCATCTTCGTCTGGAAATTTTGGAAGTTTTACTGAACGGTCAAGTTGAATACCAGCACATTTACGAGCTATATCCACGGAATTTTGTTTACTTTGTTCGAATAAATCTTTATCTATATAAGGATCTGATTCCCACTTTTCATTTAGCTCCTCTTCAGATTTCATCCAAAGATTTTTATCTTGGATCTCAAATATATCCTTTCCCTGTTCAGCCATTTCATTTAATTCATGAATTGTATGCTTCGATCCTACGGCAAGCATTAAATTTTGTAATTTCGCATCCTCTTTTTTACAATAATGACAATCTTGAGTAATCACAAGTGGTATATTAAGATTCTTATGAGCCTCAACAAGGAATTGATTGTATGGTTTTTGCTTATGAAAGTCAAGAAGCATAATTTCAAGATAATAATTATCCCCAAACAAGGCGTGATACTTTTTAATTTCTTCTAAGGCGGCATCTGGTCCGTATTTATCAAATGCTTGTCCAACAGGGCAAGCAAAGCAGCCACTTCCAACAACAATGCCTTCCTTGCGCTGATATAGTTGTTCCCAATTTACCCGAGGGCGATAATAAAACCCGTGTAAGTACCCCCAAGAACTCAACCTCACCAAGTTTTTATATCCTTCCTCATTTTTAGCCCACAGAGTCATATGGTAAGATTTCTGCATTGCCTTTCGTTCTTCAGGAGACATCTCCTTAAGATACTTCTGCATTGTCTCACCTTGAGCAACACAAGGTTGATTAGGATGATAATATATCTCTATACCAAAAATTGGAAAAAGATTATATTTTTCACAAGCATTAATCAAAACTGGAACACTTGCCATTGAACCATGATCAGTAATTACTAGATATTGCTGATTAATTTTCTTAAGGTGTGGCGCATATTCATTATACAAATCACCCACACCATCGAGTAAAGAATAAAAGCTATGAACATGGCAATTTTCAAAACCAACTATTTTGACCACATGACACCTTTATTTCTCAACCAATCTTCGAATTCTATCTTATCATACTTTGCGCTCTTTGAACAGTTCTCTTTTACAGAAAGCGGTTGCAAGTTTTCCAGACAATTAATTGCTTTTATATCTTTAATTCCATAATCTAAAAACGCTTTAATCGGAAAAATATGATCTAAATGCCATTTTTTATTTCTTAATACTGCCCAATTAGGGTGCTCCATTACATGTCTTTGTAATTGTTTATAATCATACCCAAGCATTTCTGCTGATCTATTATTTTTAACTCTACCAGTAGCATTTAGCACCATTTTTAATAATTTGTACGAGCGCTGTCTGAACTCATATTCCCATCTTACTTGTTCTCTATCTGTCCTCCATTGATAATTATTTACTCCAGAACGACGAGCAAATCCACATCGATTACAATATGGAGATTTCTTAAATTTATTCAATGATCTTTGTGTTATATTACCACAAGAACATACAAATTTCATTGGTGCAACGGATTTAATATATCTTTTTTCCAATAATTTACAACCATGCTTAGCAAAAAAATTCATGGCATAATCCAATCCATGGGTTAATTCTGTTCCGTCTCTAAATCTACCCGTTTGTTTATCTGCTGATTTTTTATTACCACATTCCTTACATCTATTTCCTGCCTTAAAACTATAAAAACAAATTTTTGATTCTTTTCCACAAACACACCGATACTTTATTGGTACTCGTGCATTTGTGTAACTGTCTTCCAACAACTCACATCCCTGTTCTTCAAAATATTTCTTAACATAATTAAAATTAAATCTAAATCTCTCAGACATATTATTTCTAAAACATTTTGCACACCTTGTATGTTTTTGAAAATCCCTAAATGTTTTTAATGACTCTTCTCCACAAGAGCATCTATATCTAAGTAGCGTATTGGTATTCATATAATCCCTCTCCAGCAATTCACATCCATGCTCTTCAAAATAATTTTTAACATAATCAAAACTCAATTTTTTGCTTTGAATTACTTTTTCTGTAGCGCATTTCTTACACCTCTTACCCTGATGAAAATTATTCCAATTAACAACAGACTCATTGCCACATTTACATCGGTATTTCATTCTTGTATGAGAATTTACATACTCTTCCTCCAGTAATTCACACCCATTA
>Ga0315284_10007581_pt1 | contig 15498 bp, 6 predicted proteins | sample YL17G09_16_MG_FD_203696 | JGI IMG/M metagenome (GOLD analysis project Ga0315284, IMG submission 203696) | Sediment microbial communities from Yellowstone Lake, YNP, Wyoming, USA - YL17G09_16 | ecosystem: Environmental > Aquatic > Freshwater > Lake > Sediment | place: USA: Wyoming | collected... | reverse complement strand
CCGCGCCTGCCCCAGCAGATAAGCTCACCAATAGACGGGCAGGCGCGGGACCCCGATTGCATCGGGGCAAGCTGCCTGCGATCCCAGGATTATTTCCTCAACAGAATCACATCCGCGTTCGGCAGCGGCAGCGTAAAGATGGCTTCTCCGCCTTTCATCTCGAATTTCACCTGTCCCAGCCTGGCGGATTCGACCGATTTGATTCTGCCGGCAACCGGGACGCGCACGGTCACTGTAGGCTTCAACGCATTGCTGAAGTCCTTGTCTTCCGTCGCCAGCGTGGCGTTGTTCAGGAAGACGAGCGTGCCTTGCGGGCTATCCATCACCGAGGTGTAGATGCCGGGCAGCGAGAGGGTGACGGGCCGGACGATGCCGCCGGTCAATCCGCCGGCAAGCTGCCGGGCGGGTGTGCCCAGCTCGAAAGCCCAGCCGGTCTTGCCGCACGGTTTGTCGGCGGGATAATGCTGGCGCATGTAGCCTTCGCCGACCAGCGCGCCGACGAGCAGTGCCTGCCCTTTGCCATATGTGTTGAGCAGCACGGCCGGCATGCCGTCCTCATACGTCCCAAGCACCTGCGCGGTGGTGGGCGCGCAGTCGAGTTTCATCCCCCAGGCCGGCAGCTCGACGTCGCCGTCGAAGAGCGGCGAGGAAGCCTTGAGCGTGCCCACCTGCCGGTAATTGAATTTGCTGGCCGCCGCGCCCCACGGTCCGGTGGACCAGGACAGCCCGCCCTGCTGAATGCGTGTCTCGCGCTTGCCCACGCCAAACACGTCGTTCAGCACGGTGCTCGGCTGATTGTATTCGTTCCACCCGGCGGCGCCCACGCAGGCCCACAGCTTGCCGCCCGCCTTCACCCAGCCGGCGATCTTCCGCTGCACGTCGTCGCGCACCTGCGGGTCGCTCACGTAAAGCAGATCGTAATTCTTCAGCAGATCATCCTCGACGATGTCCTGCTCGCAGATCACGTCCACCGGCAGGTAGCTGTGCTTCAAGGCGGTGTAGAGCGCCTGCCGTTCCACGCAGAAATACAGGCCGTTCTTCTGCATAGTGTCGGAGGTGACGGCGATCAGCATGGCCGCCCGGCGCGGTCGCACGGCGCCGGCGGCGATGGCATCCTCGAACTTCTTCACCTCGCGGGTGACTTCCGCCGTCTCCCGCAGCGCCCGCGGGATCTCGCCCCAGGCCGGCCCGATGTTGGTAATTGGTCCATACAGGTACAGGCCGTTCTCCTTGATGCCGTGCATGAGGAAGGCGTAGAATTCCGCGCGGATTGCCTCGCCGCCTACCAGGTAGCTGGCCAGGGGCAGGTTGCCCTTGCGGGACGCCGCGCGCATGATCTCCGCGCCCAGGCAATTCCGCCCGATGCCCGCGTCCCAGCCGGGGACCCAGTCCTCCATCATCACACCCTGGAAGGCGCCGGCGCGACCCAGATGGAAGATATCCATCGGCCCTTTGTCCAGGTCGTTGTTGTTGCCGATAAAGCCGCACTGCATCAGCCCGGCCTGGTAATTGACGGCATACATCTGACCTTGCGGCATATATTTCTTCACGGCGGTGGTGGCGATGCGGTAATACTCCGCCGTGTAATCGTTGACGAATTGCCAGGTTCGGTAAAACAGGCGAACGCGGGGCGTGCCCGCTTCCTCCGCCAGGCCTTTGCGGTCATCCAGCGGCATTACCCCATCCCAGGCCTGCGCGCCGAAGTCCGCCGGGGTCAGGCCGCGTCCCTTCAGCCAATCGCGGAAATACGCCAGCAATTGCGGCGTTTTGGCGATCTCGGCGGCATTGGTCGCCTGGCCGATCTCATCGCCCAGGTTGATATGCGGCGCCGAATTGAAGGCATTTGGCGCATTCTTTTTCGCGGACGCGGCGCTTTTGCTATAGAAGTCGTCGAAGATCCGCTGCCAGCGCTGGGGCGGCGTTTCGCCCTCTTTATAGTTGTATTGGCCGCTGTAATTCTCGTTCGTGTAGTACCACGAGCCGGCCCACGCGGTCCAGGTGGCGCCGATCATCCCGTGCGCCCTGAACATCTCGCCGAGCAGCGCATCGTCCACCCCGCTCACCGAGGGCATATTGACGCCGATCGCCTCCAGGCCGCGGAAGGCCACGTCCGCCGCTTCCTTCGACACCATGCCGCCGCCCAGCCGCGTGCCGAGGGAGACCCACGTGCCGACCTTCAGCTTCGTCAGGTGCGGCGGCGGGGAGAGGTGCAGATCCTCGACCATAGCGAGCCGCCGCTGAGACCATTCCGCAAAGGTCTCCAACTGCTTCAAGCCTGCCAGCGTGGTCTCTGTGGGCATGCGCACGCCCAGCGTCGCATTCGGCTTTTCCACCGGCTCCGCCGGCGTGATGTGGAAGATGCGATCGGGTGACGGGCGATTGGCGAATTCCAGCCGCACGGTCATGTTGTCGGGAAAGGCCTTTCCGCCCGGCTTCGGCGGGAAGAACAGCACGGAATGCCACTGCGGAGCCTTCGAGGTGAGCAGCAGCACCCAGGGGGAATATTGCCCGGCCTGAAAGTAATCGTCATCGGTTTTGAAGGGGAGCGCGTCGAGATCGCTCTGCACGCCATACGGAGTCACCGCGCCGGTGAGCTTGAAGGTCGGTCGGTAGGGATCGAGCTCGTTATGCACCTTCCCCGAGTAGCGGTAATCGGCCGGCTGGTCGATGCGCCAGCGCACCCACACCCGCCCCTGGAAATCGCGGCAGTCGGGCTTATATTGCAGGTCGGCGGTCCACACCACGGCGTCCAGTGCCGCGAAGGTGGATTTCCCCCGCGCGGTCAGCCGCAGCTTGCCGCGGAACGGCGCGTCGATCACCAGGGGAACCCAGCGACAGGTCGCCGCCGCGTCGCACTGCTCGATGCGCTCGACCGGCGCTTCGTCATTGTAAGCCAGCGACAGCGTCAGGGCGCCCTGCGCCGGCTTGCCGGGGAGCGAAGTCAGGTAGCGCACCCAGCAGAGATACCGGCCCGCGTCCGCTATGTCGAAGGTGAAGGACACTGTATCCCGCGCGCCCCCCGACGCGGCAAGCACCTTGCTCCCGATGGCGGACAGGCCCGCGTCGCCGCTCACGGTTTGCGGCGCGAATCCCTCCCCTTTGCCGGTCTCCGCGGCGACGAGCTTATGCGTTTTCAGCCACCGGTCCAGCGTGGCGCCCTTCACCGGCGCGGGCGGCTGGGCGCTCTCCTCGGCGCCGATGCTGACGATCACGTCCTTTTCTCCGGTCGCGATTTTCGTGGGCTCCAGCGACGGTCCTCGTTCGGCTTTCGGGTTGCCGTAATACAACCAGAGCAACCGGCGGTCATGCGGCGGGACGGCATCCAGAGCGAACAGGAGGCGGGCATCCCCCGCGTCGCCGGTCAATCCCTCGGCGCGGACGGGAAGCGGATTCCCCTTGTCGTCGAGCAGGCGCAGATCGGCGCCGTCCGCGGCCAGCTTCCCCTCGCTGATCAGCAGCGTGAACGGCAAATCCCCGAGGGCCACCACCGGATTCTCACAAGGCTTTTCACCACGATTATGCACCTGCAGTGGAATCCGGTATTTCCATTCCGGCAAGGCCCACGGCGCGGCCATGGCCGCCAGCCCGCCGATCAATAACAACGTGATGATGAATAATCGCATTGCCGTGCTCATCAGCATATCCTCCCCTTATACGGATTGCAGGCGTTCCAGCTCTTCCAGGGCGCGCATTTGCACTTCTCCCCGATACAAATTGATATCCTCGTGATAGCCGGGTTTGACCTTGAAATATTCGTTGCCGACGAGGGAATCCGCGAAAAAGCGGATGCACTGCACATACAGGAACAACTTGAAGGCATTCAGCGTCTGCTCGCGCAACTGTTCCGCCTTCTCCGTCCCGTAATATTCCGCCAGCTTCCGCGCGTAGCCTTCGATGATGTTGCCGACAATCACGCGGTCGATCCGCACGTCGTCGATGCGTTCCGGCTCCTCGCCGGCGGGATTGCCCGCGGAGCGCAGCGCGTCGCCCAGATCGTCCAGCAGATCGCCCGGTTGCACGGTGTCCAGGTCGATCAGGCAGACGCACTGCCAGCGCCCATCCGCGCCGGGGCGGAAGACGAAGTTGTTAATCTTCGTATCGCCGTGCGCCACGATGCGCCCCAATCCCTCCAGGGCGGAGACCATCGCCGCCCGCCCTTCGATTTTCGCGATCAACGGTCCGATCCGCTCCACGTATTTCCGCATGATGTCCGCGCGGAGGGCCACCTGGCGGGACGGGTTCCGGCTTAGGCTCAGGGTGATCCGTTCTCCCTTGAGGAGCGACCGCAGATACCCCAGGTGGTAACGCGCGTTATGGAAATTCGGCAGCGGCTCGCGCCAGACGTCCGCTGGAGCGGCAGTCAGCATCCTGCCGAACACGGCAATCGCTTCGCCCAGCGACCGTGCCACCTCTTCGCGCACCGCCGGCGATACTTCATTGAAGCTGTTGAAGATTTTGATCTCGCCGGGGACGAAGCACATCACCCGCCAGGCCAGGCCTTCCTCGTCGTAATAAATCTTCCGCCCACCCTGACCGGCGGCATCGAGGTAGCCCACGGGTTGCCAGTGCGCGGGCAGCGCGTCCCGGCTCTGCGCCTGCGCCTTCTCCAGCCACCGCAGGTTGTTGTCGATGGCCGCGATGTCGAAGATAGTGTTGAGCTGCTGGATGATGAACTTCCGGTCGCTCTCCAGGTGCCGCAGGCAGTAGGTGAGATTGATGTTGCCGGCGATGATCCGCATGGCGTCGGAATTTTCCGGCGTACATTTAGTAGCACTGTCGAAGGCATGCAGGATGGCGGTCAGGCGCTCCTTCTCTTCCCGCGTGATGGAGATGACCTTCGTCCCGGTGGCGACCAGCACCTCTTCCAATGAACGTGAGCAATCGGAGACGGACATTGCGAGCCTTTCCGAAACAGGACGAGATTAAGCTTGGTATTCTGCAGACAACCGGCGAATCCTCGCGGCGGCGCGTGAATGGGTGTGCCGGGACAGCGTAGGGGACTGTCCCGGCCTCCCATGAGCAAACGACGATGGTGCTGACAGGCAAGCGGTGGAAGAGATGTAGGGACTGTCCCCGCCGTGAATCGGACGGCCCCCCGTGAACGATTACTCGTAGGAAAGCCCGGCGTATAGCGTCAGTTCTCTTCAGGCTCGGGCGGGGAAGGCAGCTCATCGAGGGATGAGTGCCGTGATGAGTTTCGGATGGAGACGGTGTAGAAATACACGTCGCCGGCAAGCTCGCGGATTATCGCCAGCAACGCGTGCGCCGCGTCGCTGTCCGCGCCGTCAACGCCGTCCAGGGGGTGCCAGCGCACTTCGCCGGCGGAGGTGCGGCCGGCGGGCACTTCCACGAGCAGCGACCGCGCACAGGTGACGGCATCCATCACCAGCGAGATGCGGCCATACCGATCGTCTTCCCAGAGCATGCGCAGGAGTGTCAACTGCTTCTGCATAAGCGTCCTATCGACCGAGCATTTCCTGACTGTGGCGGAACGGAACGAGGTGAAATGAATGGAAAGAAAATAGCCTCGTGAGCTAAGTATACTCACGTTTTCACGAATATCCTACCGAATTTCCGACCAATTCTAATAAATAATTCTAAAGTCGCTGCCGGCAGCGCGGCTATACAGATCATACACTCGCCGGGCGTTGTCATGCATCCGGGCATTCCTACCCTTTTCCCCCTGTTACAATGAGCACCAAAAGGAGCGACCATGCAATACGATGAGTTTGTCGGGCAGGTGCAGCATCGCGCGCGGCTGGCTTCAACCGGCGAGGCGATGCACGCCATCCACGCCGTGCTGCAGACGTTGGGCGAGCGGCTTTTCGGCGCCGAAGCGAATAACCTGGCCGCCCAACTGCCGGCGGAGATCGGCTTTTACCTCAAACAGGCGGAGCAGCGGGAGAGCCTGTCGGTGCGAGAGTTCTTCGAGCGGGTGGCAAAGCGCGAAGGGGCGGAGTATCCGGACGCCGTGTATCACGCCCGCGCGGTGATGTCCGTCATCCTCGACGCCGTCTCGCCGGGCGAGATCGCCGACATGCGGGCGCAATTGCCGATGGAATTCAATCCGCTGTTCCAGTGGAGCGGCGAAGGGGGCGAACAACGGGCCGCATGAGCGTGTGGACAGCGTACCCATCAAGGAACGGGAACGGCTTCGTTGGTCGGGGACAGCCCGAGTGATCAATATTGCCCGAATTCCTTCACCGCCTCATACAGCGCCAGGCGATGTTCCAGCGGGGTGCCGGGCAGCATGTCGCCCAGGATGAGCGCGAAGCGGCCGCGGCCTTTCGCCCCCATGACTTCCTTCACCGCCTCGCGGATGCACTCGGGCGGACCGAGCTGGACGATGGGATCGGCGATCAGCGCCTGGATGCTTACCTCTTCGCCCAAATCACGGCGCACCTTCGCGATATCCACATACGGCCAGGTCAGCGCCTGGATGGAGGACAGGCCGAAATGACGCTTGATAACGGGAAAGAGGTGTGCGCCATGTCCGCAGTGGTGCAACGCCGTCGGAACCGCCATCCCCAGCCGGGCATTGCACTCTGTGACGATGGGAACGATGAACTGCTCGTAGGTTTCGGCTGACAGCATGTCGATGCCATGGTCGCTGACGGGAAATGGATCGAGCGGCTCGGTGCCGCCGCTGAGGTCGTGCCAGGTATGTGCCAGCTCGATCGTCCAACCGGCCACTTTGCGCAGGAAGCGGTCGGCAAATTCCGGGTCGTCATACATATCGGCCATGATCTCTTCGCCGCGGAGATCCAGCGACAGGGAGAAGAAGCCGGCCGTTCCTACGCCATGCCGGACCGGTCCCACCGGCTGGCCGAGATATGTCATGCCGTCACACCGCCGGCAGAGAACATCCCAGATGCGACGGATGGTGCTCAACAGGCCGCCCATCGCCGGGTCGGGCATCTCCATGGCGTCAGCGTCTTCTCTGGACAGCCGTAGCGCTTCATGGGCGATCACCGCATCGGGACGATACAGCACCCGGCAGCCCACCCACCCGGGCGCCACCACCGGCCAGAGATCCACGCTTACCGGCCACTGCTCGGGCGGTTCTGCCAGCACGATATCGAAGATAGGCAATTCCCGCCGGCGCCGGGCAGTTTCGAGCTGCACCGTCAACATCGTCTCCGGATCGGTGTAATACTGCCGGTAATCGAGCTTCACCTCATCCGCGTAAAAGCCGTGCTGTCCGAACCATTCGCCGGGCAGCAGCGGCACGCGGATGGGGCGGTCGGCATGATACGCCTCCAGCACTTCGCGGGCTTCCCGGTTGTGCCGAACCACCCAATCCTCGCGGGGATCGATGCTGAATGACGAACTCAGCGTCGGCATGATGATCCCTTCGGCCACTTCAATATTGTGACTGTCATGCGTTCGTCGATACCTTTCCGTCAATTGTGACCCCTTCAGCCGTGCGGCAGGCATGCAGCCGGGCGCCGTCGGGCAATTCGATCTCCACTTCCCGCCCCGGCTCCAGCAGATTGAGCACGGGCTCCAGGCGTATGGCGCCGTTCTCCCAGCGGGCGTTCCAGAGGTGGGCCTGGTGCCAGGGGATATCCTCCAGCACCTTGGAGCCGGCGTAGACCGGCGTGTAGTTTTGCTTGATCAGGTATGCACGCCGGTAGGTTGATTGCCAGGCCTGCGCGTAGCGCGGGTCGCCCGTTTTGCGGCTCACCCACAACAGCACGCGCGCCAGATAATCGAGCTGCATCTCGCCCGCCGGATGCTTCTGCTTCGGCTTGTTCGGCATATACCGCAGGTACGGCGGTTCTTCGTTCTCTCCCCACGCCACCTCATATGGCCAGTAGGCCCCGTATTCATCATGGAGCAGCACGCTTATCAACCAGTCGGCGCAGTCGAGGATCGTCCGTTCGAGCATGGGATCGTCGCCGGCGCGTTCGAGGTAATCCACCATCGCCTCGGAAAGGACTGAATTCATCCACGGCTTGATGATCTCCGGCGACTGGCTGTGCGAGCCGTAGGCGCCGCCCTGGTCGCCGAAGGAGCCGTCCGGACGCTGGCACTGGGCGGCGCGGCGGCAGGCATCGCCGGCGCGCCGCAGGTACAAGTCCTCTCCCGTCACCTCATACAGCGCCGTCAGCGAGCGGATTGAGGCGCCGTCCCGCCCGTAGGACCGACGCGGCCAGTTCTCGCGGTCGATGGCATAGGCGGTATCGGCGACCATCTGCGCCGTCTGAAGGAGGTACGGATCGCCGGTCTCCAGGTAGGCCATAGTCATGCCGATGGTGCGCTGCAGCGGTGGGGCGATGGAATCCTGCTTCATGCCGCCGATGCGGATCGTGCCGTCGGAGTGATCGACGCCGATATCCGCCATGGCATAGGCGTGGTGCAGCCCGGCGGCGAACAGGTCGGCGCGGCGCGTGCGGTGCGCCGCCAGCAGGCCGACATACGCGTATTCGCCATCGGTCAGCGCGGTTCCCTGGGAAAAGCGGTGGCTCACCTTCGGGTAACCGTTCACCTCGATGACGAGGTTGAGGACCGGGTCCTTCTCGTCGAACACCGGCAGCACGGCATCCGGCCACAGCGCGCCGGCATACGCCATCCAGCCATACGGCGGCAGGTATCGCGCGGTGCGGATGGGCGCGTCGGCGAAGGACAGGTCGAAGGCGAAGCTGCGCGCCATGCCCTTCCACATGCGGTGCTCGCCGGCCTCGAGTCGCCAGACTTCCGCCGGCTCCCCGTTGCCCAGATTCAGCTCGACGCCTTCATACGGCTGAAAGATGACCAGGTTATCCCGCCGCGACAGGCGTCCGGGGTGTTCGGGACCGTGCAAGTCGGTGGAGCCGGCGATGTCGAGCTGCACCCCGCCGAGCGCGAAGTCCGTTTGACTTCCGTCGAGAGGAATATCGGTGATTCCGGTGTCGCCGTCCGCGCGCAGGCCGAGGACGGGGACGAAGCCCGCCAGGTTCTCCCCGTGATCGAAGAAGCGGTTGTTGACGTGCCGGGCGATGATTTTGACCAGCCCGTTGGCGAAGATGAGCGCGTAGATTTCGGCGTGCAGCCAGTTGTGCTTGTGGAACCAGGGGCCGAAGTTGTAGCGCGTCGGACTGGTCCAGGTTTCATCGGTCACCTCGACGATCCCGATGTAACCGGCAGCGCGAATGGCGCGGCAGACCGGGCCGGACCACAGCTCCTCCACCTGCACGAACTCCCACCAGCGCAGTCCCGGCACGGCGGCGGAAGGACGCGCCGCCTCGCCGTCGAGCCGGATGCCCATGCGCAGACCGAGCTCGCGCCCGTCGTGGGTGATGATCAATTCATTGGTTTCCCGCATCACCAGGCCGATCTTCTTCTGGTCGAGGATGGTGAGCTGCCGGCGCGGGCCTAGCCACTCCGCCCCCGCGCCGTCGGCGGTGCTCCCGGACGCGCCGCGTACCGTCTGCGCGTAGCCGCCCGGCGTGACCGGCGCCGGCTCCCCAGTGCGGAGACCGAGCTCCTCCGGCAGCGGTCCGTCACTCACCCCGAAGAGCAGCAGTCGCTTCGGCTGTCCCGGCCCCGGATGCCACGCCACCGGCACCGCCTGCGACGGCACGCCGTCCACCACCACCACCGCCTGCTCGTCCCGCGGCACCGGCACCGAGGCGATTGCCACCGCCCCCGCCGGTTGCCCCTCCAACACCCGCAACTTGACCGCATTCACCCACCAGGGGTCCATAAGCCCGCTCCCCGTTGATGTAATTCCGGTTTATGTATACCAGACGGTCTTCGTGCTTCCTGCAAGTCGTGGGAGGCTTTACGGATATTAATAAATATATGTAAATATATTGTTATCATAGAATATGTCTCTCGAAAACCGGACATCTGCGGACATCTGCGGACATCTGCGGTCATTTGGGTTCCGGCTTTACCGGAGTGTGAAGCGAAACGGCCCCGAGACCGGCCTTGCGACCGGTCTCGGGGCCGTCGTTACGGTCTCATGTTGCCATCACGGATTGATGGTGATGGTGACCGTGCCCTGGTTTGACGTTCCGTAGCCGTCATTGGCGGTGAAGATGACCGTATCCTGACCGGTCTGGTCAGGGGTCGGGACGTAGATGAACGTGCCGGTGGAAGCATTCACCAGCGTAGCGGTGCCTTTCGCGCCGTTTTGCACGATGGCGAAGGTCACCGCGTCATTGGTCGGGTCGGTGGCGGAAAATTGACCGCGCACCGACAGGTTAACGCTCGTGGTCAGCGACAGGTTATTGGCCGTCGGCGCCGGCGCCTGCGGGACGGAGGTGATATTCACCGTCAGCCTGGCCGGCATGGAAGTCGCCGGCGTGTTGTCGCTGGCCACGAAAGAGAAGGTGTCCGTGCCCCAGGCATTGGTGGCCGGGACGTAGCTGAAGGCGCCCGTCGATGGGTCCGTAATCGTCAGCGTGCCTTTCGCGCTGGTCAACGTCGTCACGTTCGCCCCGCTGCCGGAGCGCAGAGAGAAGGTCAGCGGCCGGCCGGCGGCGCTGGTGGCGGTGAGCGTGCCGTTGACGGTGGTGTTCTCCGAGGTGGTCACCGTCTGGCTGTTCGCCGACACCTGGACCGTCTCTTCCGGCACCAGCAGCTTGGCCGGGGTGAGGGCGATGTAGGCCGGGATCCCCTGCAGGTAATACTCCAGCCGCAATCCCTGCAGTTCGATCTTCCAGATCTGGCCATCCCTGCCGGCCGGCACGGGGACCAGCACCGTCTCCACCCGGCTCCCCTGGTCCGAGAACGCGGGCAGGGTGAGATTGCAGCGGAACACCTCCGTGCCATCCGAGGACTTCAGCACGATGGGACCGGTGCCGCCGGCCCACTGCGTGATGTTGATGGTGAAGCCGGTGATCCCTTTCGGCACGAAGATGTACCCCTGCGGGAATCCAAGCCACTGCATAAACTGGTACCTGCGCTCGGCCACCAGCACGTTCGGACGGGCCGGGCTGAAGGTGCAGTGCGCCCAGGCACCGTACGTGGTGCCGGGATTGAGGATATACAGACCGGTGGCCGGCAAGGTCGCGGTGATAGTGCAGGCCTGCCCCAGCGCGGCCGTATAGGTGCCGGACGTCACGGTCGTCTGTGCCCCGGTGGCCGGATCGAGGTGCACAATAGACCAGGGTTGACCGTTCAGGTTTCCAGGATTGCCGCCGGTATAGGGGGTGACGGTCACGGTCAGCGCTTCATTGGCCTGGCCGGTGAAGAAGTAGGTGGAATTTTCGATATCCGGCAACTCTTCGGTGACCGTGCCCCAGACCGACACCAGGTCGGGCCGCACGGTGTTGATGGGCACCAGCTTCTGCGAGAATCCGCCAAGGTATGGATCGATCAGCGGCACACCGTTGAAGTAGGTGTAGTCGTCGTTGAACACGCCGATCATCTCGCTCGAGGTGGGGACATCCGTGCGCTCGGTCTTCCAGGTCGTCATCTCCGACGGATTGTTGGCGGCGGCATCATACGGCGCAAACATCCACGCGGAGATCGGCTCATCGTTGAGGTCGATCTTGGAGTCGATCATCAGCGTATTCTGAATCCGGCGGACCCAGTTCACCCAGTGGTGTGTATGATCATAGACGGACTGGTTCGCATTCAGTAACTGCTGCTTTTCATACATCATCCGCATGTGATGCAGGTACATCGCCACCCGGTCGAGGCGGGCGACCACCTGCGGGTTGCCGTCCAGGCTGTAGGCCTCTTTCAAGTCTTCCAGGGAATCCCGCAGGAACACGTTGCCGAAGCCGATGCCGCGGCCCATGCGATCGTAGTAGCGGCGCATCGGCGCGACCGCCTTCCCGAACGATTTGGTGCTGAACTCGTCGAGCATCGTGCCGGCGGGGGTGGTCAGATCCCACCCGCGGCGGCCGAGCATCCAGTACCCAAGACCGTTTGGTGCCCAATTGTCCTGCGACTCGCAACTGACCGTGGTGACGTTGAGCGCGTTGCTATACCACGCCATCTTATCGGCCAGCGCATAGAAGTCGGTCGCTTCCTCAATCGGCTTGTCCAGCCCCAGATAGCTCAGGTACTCATAGGAACCTGCCTTCTGCAGGCCCTGGCCGTGCAGGATCGGCAGCAGCACTTGCGTCGGGTAGCTGGAAAACCAGGTGGTCGCCTGCAGATAGACGTTCGGCTCGAAGTGGGTGAAGGTGATCGGTCCGCTGCTGTAGTTGTTCAGCGCCGGATCGTAGCACGGCCCGGTGAGCGGATAGTTCGGCGGCGCACTATGTGCCGCATACATCAACTGGCCCACCCATTTGTGCTGGCCGGGGAAGGACCGTTCCACCGCGCGGGCGGTCAGGTTGGCCAGGAAGATCGCCTGATCGCTGGGCGTGCCGGTTCCGATCGCGTGGCAAGTCGGGCACGTGCAGAAATACGCGCCGTCCGCCGGCTCCACCGAGGCCATCACGGCGTTGGGATTAGCATTCAGGTAGTTGATGATATGTTGGACAAAATGCTCCTGCAGGCCCACATTGCTCACGCAGAGCTGCCAGTTCAAGCGATCGCCGTTCCGCATCGGCTGCAGCCATTCCGGCAGATTCGCGAGCTCCTCCGCCGTCGGCTTGGCCGCCCAGTCCGTATGAGCGGCGAATTCCGCCGTGCTCAGCACCGTTTGCCACATTTCGCCGCAGTTCGCCAGGAAGCTGCGCGGTATCCTGTTGCGCTTGTGCCAGTTGGACAGCTCGTTGTTGGCATAATCCGGTTGCCCGCCCCAGCCATACCAGATATCCATGTATTCATACGGCGGTTTCTCGGTGATGTTGAGGCTGACCGCCAGCGTCGGCGAGTTGGGGATGATCCACCAGCTCGCTTCCGGCACATACCAGCGGCACCCCACCGATTCCAGCAGGCGATAGGCACCGTGGTCCACCCCGAGGGTGGAGGTTGACAGTATCCACACCTTCTGCCCGTCGGCGACGATCCGGTAGCCTTCCGGTTCCACCGTTGTGGAGTTGACATTATACTCGGTCGCCTGGGTCGGGAACTCGGCGGTGGTCCCCAGGATAATCCCGTTGGCCTCCGCCGTATAGGCCTGGATGGCGAAGTTGGCGCCGGTCATCTGATCCAGCCACCACTTCAGCTCCAGCGCCGTCGGATTGCACGGATTGGTGCCGCCGTTGACCATCAGGATCGGCAGTTGCGCCACGCCGCCCACGCTGAGCACCGTGCTGACGCCCGTGATGTTGAAGTCCGTGCTGGTGGCGGATGACAGGCCGGTTGACGACGCCACCAGGGTATAGCCGTTGCCCGCGGCATTGATGGACAGGTCGTTGAAGGTGGCGACGCCGTTGACGGCATTTTTCGTTGTCGTGCCGGACAGCGTGCCGCTGCCGGGATTGGTGTCGATGGCCATGGTGACCGCATTGGTGCCGGAGGTCAGATTCCCGCCGGCATCCAGCAGGCGGACGGTGATCGGCGGCGCGATCGCGACCCCCATCAGGGCATTGCTCGGCTGCACGTTGAAGGACAGCGCCGCGGGCGGTCCCGGCGTAATGTTGAAGGCGGCGCTGGTGGCCCCGGTCAAGCTGGTGTCGCTCGCGACGAGCGTATACCCGGTGCCCAGGTTGTTGATCGAGAGATTGTTGAAGGTGGCGACGCCGTTGACGGCATTCTTCGTCAATGTGCCGGACAGCGTGCCGCCGCCGGGATTGGTGCCGATGGCCAGCGTCACCGGAGTGGAGGCGTTGGTCACGATGTTGCCCTGGGCGTCCTGCACGGTGACCGTCACCGCCGGGTTGATGGCCACGCCGGCGCTGGTGTTGCAGGGCTGCGTCCCGAAGGCCAGCTTCGTCGCCATTCCTGCCGGGTTCCCCAGCGTATTATACGGAACGAGCAGCTTGGCCGGGGTATACGCCAGATACGCCGGCACGCCCGCCAGGCTGTACGACAGTCCGATCCCCTGGAGGTTGATTTTCCAGATCTGGCCGTCTTTCCCCGCCGGCACCGGCACGGTGAGCAAGGTCGTCTCATGCTGCCCAAAGCCGCCGTGCGAATAGACCGTCGTCCCATCGGACGTGGTCATGGTGATGGGGTCCCCGCCGTAATAGCCGGCCACGACATTGATCGTGAAGCTGGTGGTCCCCTGCGGCACAAAGATGAAGGCCTGGGTAAAGCCGATCCACTGCTGGAATTCGCCGGGGAACGCCCGAATGACATTGGGGCGCGCCGGACTGAACGTAGTGATGGCGGTGGCCCAGTAGCCGGTGCCGGGGCAGAACAGATACACACCCGTGGTCGGCAGCGTGGTGTTGATGGTGCAGGTCTGGCCAGCGACCGCACTCAAGGTTCCATTCGTCACCACCGTATTGGCGCCGGTGACCGGATCGACGAGGTAGAGTGTCCAGCCGACACCGTTCAGGTTGTGCGCCGGGGCACCGCCGGACTCAGGGAAGGGGATCATCGTGATGGTGATCGTATCGTTGGCCTGGCCCCGGAAATGGTAGCTTCCCCAGTAGAGATAACCCATCGATTCGGTAATCGTGCCCCAGGCCTGCACCAGCTCGGGTCGGTAATCGATGATGGGTACCAGCTCCGTGACAGGCGGCACAGCCGACGTAATGTTGAAGGCGGCGCTGGTAGTCCCGGTCAGTCCGGTGGCACTGGCGGCCAGGGTATACCCGGTGCCGGCGTTGTTAATGGACAGGTTGTTGAAGGTGGCAATGCCGCCCACGGCGTTGACGGTCGTGGTGCCGTACAGTGTGCCGTTGCCGGGATTGGACCCGATGGCCAGGGTGACCGCGTTGGTGGCGGTCGTCACCAGATTACCCTGGGCATTCAGTATGCGCACGGTCACGGGCGGGTTGATGTTTGCTCCGGCGACGGTATTGCCAGGTTGCATGCCGAACGCCAACTGCGTGGGGGTCGGCGCCGTGATGTTGAAGGCGGCGCTGGTGGCCCCGGTCAGTCCGGTGGCACTGGCGGCCAGGGTATACCCGGTGCCGGCGTTGTTGATGGACAGGTTGTTGAAGGTGGCCACGCCGTTGACGGCATTCGCGGTCAGCGTGCCGGATAAGGTGCCGCCGCCCGCATTGGTGCCGATGGCCAGGGTGACCGCATTGGTGGCGGTCGTCACGATCGCCCCCGAAGCATCCTTCACCTGCACGGTCACGGACGGGTTGATGGTTGCTCCGGCGACGGTATTGCCAGGTTGCGTGCCAAACGCCAACTGCGTGGGGGGCGGCGCCGTGATGTTGAAGGCGGTGCTGGTGGCCCCGGTCAGTCCGGTGGCGCTGGCGGCCAGGGTATACCCGGTGCCGGCGTTGTTAATGGACAGGTAGTTGAAGGTGGCCACGCCATTGACGGCATTCGCGGTCAGCGTGCCGGATAAGGTGCCGCCGCCCGCATTGGTGCCGATGGCCAGGGTGACCGCATTGGTGGCCGTCGTCACGATCGCCCCCGAAGCATCCTTCACCTGCACGGTCACGGGCGGGTTGATGGTTGCTCCGGCGACGGTATTGCCAGGTTGCGTGCCAAACGCCAACTGCGTGGGGGGCGGCGCCGTGATGTTGAAGGCGGCGCTGG
>Ga0315284_10007580_pt1 | contig 15498 bp, 13 predicted proteins | sample YL17G09_16_MG_FD_203696 | JGI IMG/M metagenome (GOLD analysis project Ga0315284, IMG submission 203696) | Sediment microbial communities from Yellowstone Lake, YNP, Wyoming, USA - YL17G09_16 | ecosystem: Environmental > Aquatic > Freshwater > Lake > Sediment | place: USA: Wyoming | collected... | reverse complement strand
CGGCCCTGGAGCTTGCGCCGCCTTCAGGAAGTTCAAGGCGACACCCTCCTTCGGCCGTATATCGGCCGAGGAGAAGCGTATGATCGAGGACATTATCGCCAGGTTCCCCAGATAGCCGGGGTCCGTCCCGCTTAAGATTTCCATGACCACTTGGAACTTGAACCTCGGCGTGTACCGTTTGCCGTGCTTCTCTGACACCATCAGTGCCTCCTTCAAGGGTCTTTACCCGGCTGATGATGTCTATTATAGTACCCCTAATTTTAGCACTCAGGGTGGTTCATATTTTGGGGGTCAGTCCCAGGATGCATTCGTAGAGTATAGCATGACAATGGCTGAGGTCGCAGAATTCGACAAGTCTCAAGGGGTAAGCGTCATCGGCTCCTACGCCGTCCTACCTGAAGAGGAGGAGAAGGGCTCGGTATCGCCGGACGAAGTGTATATGGCTTGGCAGAGCCCCTTACCCAAGAGCAGGCGTGATGCATTGCTAAGGGAGGCATTAATAAAAATTAGGGAATCCTTAGCCAAGGGGCAAAAGAGGGAATGGCGCTGCTGCCAGTGCAAGACAGTGCAGCGGTATGAGAACTCGTGAATGCCCAACTCACCAATCCAGCCGACCGGCATTCGCCGGCGGTTGATTAGCCACATTAGCTAGGGTCTGCTGAAAAAGCCTTATTTGCTTTCGGCGACCGATATTTCTTCCTTGCTTCCATTATTTTATCCGGTTATCCGGCTCAGCATTACTCGAGTTCCTATGCTCTCCGCAATGCCGTCTTCAAGTTCATCGCCAGGAGGCTCGCCCGCACCCAGATCTCCGTTCCGCTCTCTCCCGCATATCTAACGCGATCCAGTCCATAATGTTCTTTCCCGTTCCCGAACGCGCCTTCGATCCGGTTCCTCTCTTTCTGTTTCGCTTTAAACCAGGGGTCGTTCTTTTGGATCTCCTTCGATTTCCGGCCCAGCGGTTTGAACGCCGTCCGGACGCCGAGGTCTTCCATCGTCTCGCGATTCTCGCGCGTCCCGTACTTCTGGTCAGCGGCCATGTACGGCGGAAGTTTCCCAAACCGTTCCTTGTAGGCCCGGATCTGCGCCACAGCCAACTCGGATTCGTTGAAGGCCTTGTGCTTGAGATGGTCGAGGAAGAGGAACCCGTCCACGTGCGCCAACGCCCCCTTGGCTCCGAACTCCGTGTCCTTCGCCTGCTTCCCCGTCTTGATCGGCCTGAATAGTCGTTTCGAGCGGGAGTACGGTTCTTTCCGGCCGATCGTCAAGGAGGTGGTCGAGAAGTATCTTGACTGCGGCAATCCCCGCTGCGGGTTCGCCCGCATCAGGTGTCCTGACTGCACCGAGGAGCGGCTCGTTATGTTCTCCTGCCGCACCAGGGGATTCTGCCCCTCGTGTCATGCCAAGCGCCTTGAGGAGTGGGGCGAGTGGATGCGAGAGCAGCTTCTCTTGGATGTCCCCCACCGCCAGGTGGTCTTCACCATCCCCAAGATGCTGCGGAGCAGGAGACGATGGATTATCTGGAGTTCATTGCCCGGGTGACCGCCCATATCCCCGACAAGGGCCAGGCGACGATGCGTTACCACGGCCTCTATGCCAACGCCATATTCATTGACCACCTGAAGGTGACGTTTTATAAGTGTCGCTCGCGGAGGGTGATTGACATTGCCGTGCGGCCGGAAGTATATTACTAGTGTGATTAAGAGGGGGAATTCACCACGCCGCGGAAAGTGGCGCGATATGCGCGAGATCCCAAGCAACAGAGGGCGGACTATGAGTGCTAACCAGCCAAGCTTCATAGATCTCTTTTCGGGTTGCGGGGGGCTTTCCCTTGGCCTCATGAAGGCGGGATGGAAAGGGCTATTTGCCATCGAGCAGAGTCCTGACGCTTTCAAGACGTTAAGGCACAACCTTATCGATGAAAATAATCATAACGCCGAGAGGCCCAAGTTCGCTTGGCCGGAGTGGCTTGAAGAAGGCCCACACGAAATCTCATCCTTTATACGCAAGCAACGACGACATCTTGAAGGAATCCGGGGGGATGTACACCTTGTGGTTGGTGGCCCTCCGTGCCAAGGCTTTTCTTTTGCAGGAAGGCGCTCGGGAAGCGATCCACGGAACTCACTCTTCAAGTACCATCTGAAGATCGTGGACATCCTGAAGCCCGAACTCGTATTGATGGAGAATGTCCAGGGGATTGGTACCGCATTTCAGACGGGGAAGAACCGGGGAGAAAAGAGACGGGAAAGGCCGAGGAAAAGTTACGCAAGTCGCATCTTTAAAATGCTTGAAGAGCATGGTTACCACGTACAACAAGACGTAATACAGGCTGCAGATTTCGGTGTTCCCCAGTTTCGGCCAAGGTACTTCACTCTGGGTATCCGGAAGGACTTTCTGGGCCCGGTGGTTCGCTTTGACCTCAAGGAAGAACTGTATCGAGTAAGGAGGGACTTCCTGAGTCATCGAGGTTTGTCATCGAATGTCCCGGTATCAGTATCGGAAGCAATATCGGATTTGACGACCACGAGCAAGCGTCTCGTGAATTGCGTGGACAAGGAATCGCCACCCGGCTTCATGGAGATTATTTACGAAGGCCCGCTGACACGTTACCAGAAACTGATGCATGACGGCATGAACGACCAAGCTCCGAATAGCCTCCGTCTGGTTAACCATCGACCCGAGACCATTGCTCGTTTCAAGAAAATCCTTAGAACATGTCGAAAGGGCATCCAGCTTTCGGACGATGACCGGAAACGTCTTGGTATCAAGAAAACAGCCATCGCCCCACTTGCACCCGACCAGCCATCTCATACCTTGACGACGCTGCCCGATGATCTCCTTCACTACGCCGAGCCTAGGATTCACACCGTCCGGGAACATGCCCGGCTCCAGTCTTTTCCAGATTGGTTCGAGTTTCGAGGCAAGTACACGACTGGAGGAGACAGGCGCGCACGAGAATGCCCAAGGTATACGCAGGCAGGAAATGCCGTTCCTCCACTCCTTGCCGAGGCAGTGGGAGAGGCTCTCAAGGAATTGCTCAGTAGATTAAGCGATTCCTAGTGCATCAACCGGCCGAGCATGCATATCGAGGTACGAGGTGGCAAGCGATGACCCCGAGCGAAACGTGTAACGATTTCCTTCTGCAACTTCTGGCTCTCCAGCAAGATGGCAGGCACGCAATAAGCGCGCCGGCAAACTGGCCAACCCACGAACCCCTCTTGGAAGTACTCACCGAAGTAGACGCTATCATCGAGGAACTCCAAGATGCTATCCTTGTGGGAAGCGAAGGGAATGATACTGCACGTTGGCACTTCTTTGTAGGTTCGCCCGGCAACGGCAAGTCGGCCGCCATGGGCAAGCTCTGTAGGCGGTTAATGTCCGTCAAGGCGTGCCAAGTACGTGACGAGGGAGGTGTTTCCATACTTGACCTGGAACCTACCGCGATCCCCTACGCCCTCAACGTTTACGAACGGGATAACAGGTTCGCCTCTGTACAGATTGTGCAGGATGCATCGGTTGTGCGCAACCCCTTCTCTGCTACGGTGGACCCGGCCACGGAGCTCTTGAAGACGCTCAGGCATGCCTGGGAGAAAGGGCTCTCGCTTGTCGTTTGCACGAACCGCGGTGTGCTGGAAAAGGTCCACCGGGACAACCACATGAACCGGGACGTGAATTCAACGCCCTGGTTCAGGGTTCTCACGGCGGTGGTATCGACGAACACGTCACTATCGGGAGAGATTGATAGCATCCGCGAGTTTGACGCAAGAAAGCCTGTTTTCCGTAAAGTCAAGGTTGGGTACAGTCACCTTGACAACCGAAGTCTCCTTCTTGGGAAAGACACGTTCGTACGGCTCGTTCAAAAGGCAACGAGTGATGCGCATTGGAAGGTTTGCGGAGCATGTTCCGTGAATGGCATGTGCCCTTTCAAGGCCAACCGCGACTGGCTCGCCGACGATGAGGCCCGAGGGCAAGTCATGCAGTTGCTGACAAGGGCAGAAGTGCTATCGGGCCAGGTCATCGTTTTCAGGGAAGCCTTAGCTACATTATCGCTTGTCTTTGTAGGCTGTCCGAGGGATTACGACAGCATGCATCCATGTGACTGGGTTCGGGCCAAAGCGACGAGCGACGATATCTTCTCGTTGGCAACTCGGCGTGTTTACATGAGCTTGTTCGCATCGTATTGCCCATATGGGCTGGAAGCAGTCGATAACCTGAGACGCCGCCAACTGGACGCGTTCCTTGGACTTAGCAAGGCCATGGGTGAGGCCAGTACCCGGACGCGCGCGGCCATCGGGCACGTTATCGAAACCCTTCCTCCATCCACCGACGTGGGGATCACGAGACTCCTCGGCGAAAATGGCATCATCGCCAGCTTGGACCCTTGCTGGGAAGCTCTGCCAGCCGAGTTCTACGACCGCTGGGACTCGGACTTTGATGCTGTACCGAAAGGCGATAGCCCTTGTTTCACAGATATAGAGCAGGCCTGCCTTTCGACCTGGAAAGAAATGGAGGAGGGTCTGGAACTGGCCGCCGATTACTCTGTGTCGGAGGGTTACTGGGCGCTCAGGCGATGGAGCAGCAACTTCCTGCTCCACTTCGGGGCCTTGCTGGAGGGGCGTTCGGCTTGGGCAAAAGAGCTAGACGGATTCGCCGAGCTGCTGGGATTGGTGGCCAAACCGCCCCATCAACGAACCATTGAGGACAAGCGAACCATCAGGCAGCTTGACGCCCGGCTTGAGGGTCTCTTGAACGCGGCCACGGGAGACCAACCCAGCAGCACGACACAGCTTTCCGAGGTAGTTACGCTGGCCGGACAATGGGTTCGCGAGAAGCTGAAACCCAAGACGGTTGGCAGCAAGACATCGGGAAGCGTTTCGCTCGCGATAGAGTTCGCGGGAGGAGAGCATGCGGTATTCGCTGCCTCCATGTACCTATGGCTAATCCGGAGGGCGGAAGGGAAGCTTGACGCTCGCTGCTTCCCGCAAGACCTGCTCGCCGGAATGGTGGATGTGCGTGCGCGTGCAGCCGCGAAGGGTAAGTATGCCTTTGAGAACAACGATGTCGAGCTGATAATCGACACGGGCACAGGTGAGCAGTTCAGGCTTACCAGATTCGATGGAGATGTGGATGTCACCCACGAGCTCAACACTTTACCAGAAGACCGCGAATGAACCCAAGGTTCATCCGCTGATAAAAAAGAGCTTTGTCTTTGTGCCTTCTGCAGGCATGCGGCTTGCTCCTGAAATATTGGTCTTGGAGCTGATGCGCGAAGTTTTCTTCGAAAAGCACCGTGGGGAAGCGGCCGGGACGCGAGATCTGGATGCGGACGAGCTCGACGAGGAACGCCGCCATTGCTTCTCCGAAAGGGAACGTGCCGTCCTGCATGCGTTGCGAGGTCGGCGCAAGAAGACAAAACAATCTGCCTCTCAGCAGTTTTTTGCGCCTGCCTATCCAAATCTTGCTAGATTCGGCTGGCTTCGTAAGAGCAGTGATCGTGTAATAAACAACTTCCTGTTTTCCGGTCCCATAGCCCAGTCTCTTTGGGCCAGGGGGAGCACGGAGGAGGGGAAGCGGCAGCAAAATGAGCTCGTGGATAAAATTTGGCGGGCCCTTCTCGGAAGCAATTCATGCCTTGACCAGCACTTGGAAGGAAAGGAAATCCTGGCCGCGACCCTCGGCCCAAAAAGTTTTGATGCCAATGGCGAGCTGCCGACACGTAAGCTCAAGGAGAAAACCAGCCAATATGACTCTGTGATGAGGATGGACAATGACGAGCTTGCGAACCGCATCACTCAAGACCTTGTTGCAATCTGCGATCTGGAATCTGAGCTACCACGGATGCAGTGGCTCCATCTGCTCATGACCTTCTTGCGGTTCGCACTCCCAATGTGGCTACTTGCGCAGATGCAGATAACGCGCCTCTTACATGCATGGCTAATCGACGCTGTAGACCGGGGAAACATAGCTGACACTGGCATTGTTCTGCCTGGGCTGGCGAGGCGGAACCGTGGACTGCTACACCCAACCCTGACACCAACACGCGAGCTGTTTGAACACATCGAGCGCTATATGAAATGCCGCGTGGAGGTAGATTGCCTCATCTACTGCCTTAAAGAAGTCAAAAAGGACTATATAGAGGGAAAAGCATTGAACATTGGTGGGGGCGGACGGGACGTACTGGGCATTGACCAGTTGTTGACGTTGGCGAGAGACTCGTCTGCTGATATCCGCGAAATGCACCGCTTCAAGCATGTTGCGGATGGCTTGGACGTTCAAACATTCCTGACGCGCGAAGGGGAGCAATTCCCGGCGTGGCGCAATCCGCTTATGCGGGGACAAGGTAAGAACATTGACGAGTTCTTCCGCGTGCTATACCGGGCGGAACTTGGGGACGAGGCCGGTGGATACCTGCTCGTCCCTGAAGGCCGAGGAGCCAGGCGAGGCTTCAGGGTTTTCCCAGGTCAGATGCTTCTAAAGACCGTGACATACTTGGCGGCGCAAGGCAAGTGGTCAAGCCGACAGTGCGGCGGTACGGGTATGCTCGTACTACAGGACGTGGAGGAACACTTTGGCCAGTACGGCATCGATTTCTCGACCGCTGCGGACGCGCGGCCCCTACTCATGAAAGAACTGCAGGCGATGGGGTTGCTAACAGGTAGCCCGGACGCGGGTAGCAGCGTATCCGTTGCGTGCCCTTACTGACCTAACGATGGAAGAGAACATGGATATGCTGACAATATCACGAATCCTCGGGGAACTGATCGAGCGTTACGTTCGCTCGGCTTCGAGCGGGGGCCGGGATTGTCGGCTGCTGGTCCCCGGCCTTACGCGAAAGATAGCCCGACAAGTACACGAATACCTTCTACAACAAGGGGCCAGTTCCTACCTTGTTATTGGTGAAGATGAGCAACCCAGCGAAACTGGCCGATTGATAAGGGCAGTCGGCCTAACCAGCAAGCGCATTGGCTCCTTCGTTGCCATAGTTAGCCCTGGGCAGCTCGTGCACATTCTGGACTCGATTCGTGGTTCTGGTGGAACCATTCGTTCGTTGGTATTTTCCGAGGAATGGCCCTGGATTGACAACGGCAGTGAATCATTTCGTTTTGACGGGCCGGTTCTGGACATCCTCGTACAAGGTTGGTCCAGCGATCCTGTCGAACAGAAATGGCTACATGACTTCACGTTGGCTGGCCTGCTTGAACACACCCGTTCCTCCTCTCGACGTGCGCAAGTTCTTCTCGAGGATATTATTGGTACTTTCGATCCTACGTCGTACCCTGGGATCGAGGACGTGAGGGAAAAGCTCTTGTATCATGCGGGCATTCCGCGTCCATCGGGGACTATCCCAGCCTCTTCGAGGGTGATCCGGGATTCAGCCCGCTTGTGCCAAAGGATCATCGATCGTTGCCAGAAGGACGAAGACGTCAGGGAACGGACTCGGGACATGGTTCTCGAGGTTGTTGCCGAAGATGAACGCGATGAAGTTAGGCTATCATTGGACCGTTTCCTGGATGGAATGGGGAGAAGTTCGACTCTTGACCTTGGCCTTCTGGCATTCCACGGTTGCTGGGGGCAAGACCGCAACGATCCTAGTGACTGGAGTAGGCTGTACGCAGACCGTTTGGCGGATCTCTTCGGGGCAAGGGACCGCGAAAAAGCGGAGCTGTCCTACGACGTGCGTTGCCAACGGGGGCTGGTCGCCGGTAACAGAAAGAAACTTGCCACCTTCGTTCGAGAGCAGGTTGAGCTTGTCGTTGACTATCGGATACCGGCCGACCAGTTTTCCGCCGGGGCTTGGGTAGTACGAGTTCTGAACAGGCAGCAGACGGTTGTCGAGCAGGTACTGGTTGAGAACGAGGGGCAGGTTCACCTTCAATTCGATACCGCAAGCAGTACGAGCCGATATTCACACAAGGTTCCACTGCGAATCGCCCTTGTCTCAGGCGACGATGTCCAGACCGACGCGAGGCTTGACATGCACCTATGCGGTCAGGATAGGCCTGCCTTCGTAGTCGTCGAGCCTGGTTTCGAAGTCGTTGACGCCACTGCGGCCAACGAGGAAGAAACGCCTGACAAGAAGGTAAACGTGGATGATCCTGTTCACGTGTTCTTGTTTAGTCATGGCGAAGACGATGTTGCCATGTGCACCGATGATGATGAGGACATCGACCTCATTGAGACGGGAATGACCGGCGTTTGGCGCTCGGCGCAACGGCTGGACGTTTCCGCTGACCCAAGTGGCCAGGTAGTCGTGGTATGCAGGTTTGGGTCCCTGAGCGTTGTTATTTGTTTCGAGGCCAGCGATCTGGATAAGGGCGAGTTTACCATCGAGGACGAATTGCGGGTCCAGCTTTCTGGGACAAGGGAGAAGCACCTGAGCGACCTCGTTGCCAGATTCGAGGGCAAGAACTGCGATCCATACCCGGCTCTGGGAGGAATAGACGAAGCATCGCGCCGGAGGATAGCGCTGGCCAAGGTCATGACCACCCGAACGGGATGGCGCCCCCTACTGACAAACCTGCTTGGAATGGGGAACCATGTATCGGGCTCACTTGGGGACTTCATCAATTACCTTGGTGCTATTGAGGGAGAGGCACTTGCAGCACTCGTTCTTCCATCAGACGCTCTACCACTTCTCAGGGCTTATTCCGATACAAGGGAAGCCGTCCTGCGGGAAGTTGAATCAAGGCTGGATACAAGAGGGACAAACGTCGACCACCCGACCTACGCCAGCCATCCCGTTTTTGTCCATGAACGTTCACCGCAAATGGAATCCCTCCTTGCCACTTACCTCGAGGCCTATCGCAGCATCCTGACCTACGTGCAGGCTGCCAAGAAGAACCTTGAGTGGGGGCAGCTTCTCGTCCTGACCCACCTCGATTGCGTGGTGCACTGGGACAGTACGCGCATGCGAAACGCCTTCTTCCTCGTCGGCCCATGGCACCCGCTCGTCTTGGCGAAGCGATTCATGGTCCAAACTGCCCTATTTGGCCGGGCGTATCGGTTGCTTCACGAGGTTGATGGGAAGGCTTTCAGGCACCTCTCTGTCTTGCTAGGCCGAGTCCAAGGCTTTCGCTGGATTGTTGGCCTGTCAGCCGACGACAGGCAAGTCGAGCCTGCCTTCGTGACCGCGACATCCGATCCCGGATGGCAGATCGCATTCAAGACGAATTGCCCCACACTAGCAGCCCAGGAAGATGTAGGCGGTTTGCCTGGGATATTGAGGACCCTCAGGCGAAACCTGGGCTTGGCGATAGAGATGGGCGCAGGCGGAACCCAGAACCTCGCCGTCACGGCCTTGTCGAACTATATGCGGGCGTTTCCGTCCCGCCGTTCAATCGGCGTGCGCATTTGCCGCGGCTACGCCGGTGGCGAAGTCGTCAGGAATGTTGATGCCTACCTCCATGCCGAAGATGGCCCGACTAGCCAGGGAAGGCAATTACCTGGTGGAGTCCGATTGTACCTCGAAGAACCCCTTGACCGAGATGTGGATTCGAAGTGGTCGGCCCCACCACTCTGCATTTACCGGTTCGAAGATGACGAAGAATGTGTCCGGGAGGCGCACCCAGACATCTACATGTTGCCCCCTGCGAGGGAACTATCTTTCAGGCCCGACATGGAGAGTCACAATCTGCCTCGAGGAGTGGGCCGACAAGCTGTTTTCAGTGAACCATTGAGATGGCTTACCGAGGGACAGACCCTTGTCCCCAAGAGCGTTACCTACGAGTTCGATATTCCCCGCGAGTCAACTGCTGGAGTCGGCGGTGCATTTGTCGAGGTGCTGAGACAAGTACAGGTGGTCCTTGGTGTCCCGGTCACCACTGTATCATCAGCTGACCTGCCACAACGTCTCAATGCGCCATGGGTCGTTATCCCTGGCCAGTCAATCGACCCGGCTATCCTCGTGAAATACGTCCGTGACGGTGCCGACAGGGCTCTCCAGGAACGGACTTTGTGGGACTACAAGCTGGATCTGGCCGGTCAGGCAAATTCCTTCTTCATCCTTTCCACTATCCCACGAGGATTCCAGATAGCCGTCAACGGCTTCTTCGGCAGGGACGACATCGCTGGGGGATTTGTTGTTGAGCTCGGGAGAATAGGAATCGCCATAGGCGGTGAGGCATTGAAGTCGGGGCGACATGCTCTGGGAATCATCGGCCTTGTCGGAGCGGTACGACTGCTGGTCGGGGAGGCGAGCGATGGGCGTGCTCCCCTGTCATGCGGTAAAGGAATCGTTGGTTTCCTTGTGCCAATAGATTCCTTTGCATCTTTCTTCGGGAAGAACAGTTCGACTGATGGAAAGAGAACGGACCTTCTTGCAGTCAATCTTGTCCTGCCGAGCCGTGGTTCCGGCAAACTTCGAATTTCGGCATGTGGGGTGGAATCCAAGTTCGTTTCCGGAACGCTCGGGATTACGCGGGCACACGCTGCCTTGGCACAGGGACTGGCAACGGTCGGGGAATTTAAGAACCTTGTCGTTGCTAGCCTACGGAATGGCGCAATGCCCGAGCGACTGGCATTGCTGGAGCTCTTTAGGTTCGGACTCCGAATAACAAGCCCGAGCAAGCCTAGCAAAATCGAGCAGTGGGTGGACACCGAGAGGGCGGTTTACCAGGCAATCTTGGCAGGGGACTACGAATATGCTGATGCTACTCACGGTGCAGTGCTGGTGTCAACTGAGGGTGCTCTTCCTGGCGTTGCCGAGCATGTGGTTCTGGAGGAAGGGCTGTGGGCACGCTTGACTAAAGGGCACTGGCCAGGCATAGCCGACACCCCGCAACTTCAAAACATCAGTCAAGCGCTCTGCACGTTGTTTGACACCCCCAGCAATTTCTCATTACAGCCTCCTTCCCCGCCAAGTCCGCCGCCTGTTTCTCTAAATGGGCAGGGAGGTGAGTCAACTGAAATAATACGACCTACTAGGGAAACTGCCGAAGAATCTGAAGTTTCATCCGAACCGGGCAATGTTGTAGCCGAAGATACGGAGGTCATGATAGAACCAGTCGAACAAGACAGGGTTAAACCACTTGAAGGAGTATTCATTGGGGTTGACGAGGCCCGGAGAATGATGTACTTCGATCCGCAATCTCCAGTTGACCCCCTAGATAACAAGAACATAATGGTAACGGGTTCGTCTGGCACGGGCAAGACGCAGTTTCTTAAATACCTGATCTGCAAGCTCCGCGAGCAAGGCAAAAACGTTCTCATCTTAGATTTTAAAAACGACTTTGGTAGTGACGGAACGTTCTGCGAAAGAGCCGGACTGGAGAGGGTAAGCGTAAACTTTGATGGCTTGCCATACAACCCGCTTATACCTTATCCCGTTCGGAATTATTCCGGCGATCTTTACATCCAGTGTGGGCAGTACATAGCGGGGATTTCGTCCGTTCTCAAGCGAACCTACAGACTGGGCGCACAGCAACAGGCTGCCGTTAAGAACGCCATTGTCGCAGCCTTCACTTCAGCAGGCATCCCCACCACAGGTTCGACACCTTTCACGGAGAATCTCCAATTTCCCGATTTCTCAAACGTGGGAGACTCGCTCCAGCATGACAACCTTTCGGCTTACAACCGTCTCGACCCCCTATTCACGTTGGGGCTCTTTCACAAGAAGTTTCGTGGCCAGTCTTTACACGCCCTTGTAAACAGAGCGGTAGTACTCGATTTGAGCCAAATCCAAAGCGAAGAGATCAAGAACGCGCTTGCACAGCTCGTCGTGTTGTCTGCTCACGCATATTACAACACCCAGCCACAATCCGGGACTATCAGACAGTTCCTCGTATTTGACGAGGCACACCGCGTTCTCGCCTCGGACTATATGTTGCGCTTGGCTCGAGAATGCCGCGCTTACGGCGTTGGCACGATTCTTTCTTCCCAATACCCGTCCGATTTCCCTAGCGAGATATCAGCCTCGATGGCCACCAAGGTGGTGTACGGGAATGGTCGAGACGTCGAGAGGGTAAAGGTCATCGTCCAGTTGCTCGGCTGCGAAGGGCGGGAAGGAGACGTAGCCAACCTCGATCGCTTTCAGGCATTCGTGGATAACCGTCACTACCCACACACGCTCCTACGCACCATGAACTATCCCTTGTACCTCGTGTGGTCTAAGCTGCAGGCGCTTGGAACGGCAACACGGGAAGACCTCTCGCGCGTGGAAGGAATCGACATATCCAAGCTTCCGATAGGGAATCTTGTCCGCCAGATAGAGCGCCTAGGCCTTGCCGAGGAAAAGGAGGGGCGGGTGTCCTTGTTGAGACGAGCATGATGGCTTGCCCCAGGCGGATGGCTACACGGGGAATTAACACATAATCATGGCACATCATCACCTTAACTGCAGACTCCCCGAACCGCGGAAAGTGTTGCAGTTCAGGAGGGAACTACTACGATGGTTTGATGAGAACGATCGAAAGTTCCCATGGAGGAAATCATCGACCAGCAACTACCTGTGCATCATTGCGGAAATACTTCTGCAGAGGACCCGGGCAGAAACCGTCGCGGTTTTCTTCCCTGAATTCATCCGCGAGTTTCCCTCGTGGAAACAGTTGACTTCAGTAAGCGTCGAGAGCCTTCAGCGTTATTTGCAGCCAATTGGACTTTGGCGTCGCAGGGCCGCGTCGCTCCAAGCGCTGGCCAGGGAAATGGCCCGCAAGAATGGGCGATTCCCCAAGGACCGTGAAAAAATTGAGTCGCTACCCGGTATAGGGCAGTACATTGCAAACGCCGTTCTGCTATTTTGCCACGGCGTTCCTCAACCATTGCTCGATGTCAACATGGCCCGAGTTCTGGAGAGGGCTTTCGGCCAGAGGAAACTGGCTGACATACGGTACGATCCACATCTTCAGCAACTTGCGGTTAAGGTCGTTCAATGCAAAACGCCCGCAAAGATCAACTGGGCAATTCTCGATCTGGCAGCTACAACTTGCTTGCCGAGAAAACCCCATTGCAGCAACTGCCCAGTCGCAGTTTTGTGCCAATGGAAAAATCAGAATGCAATGACCATCAACGTGCCTGAATCATAATTCAGAACTTGGAACAGATCAAGCATCGACGGGTTCTGCTCGGCAAGGGCATGTGACCTGCTCCCTTAATTCGATCTAGGTATAATAGGAAAAAATGTCTGGAGAGCGTGTTAAAAACCGGTCCGGGTCTGACGCTGTTGAGCGAAAACGGCAAGGTCCGCGCCGTGTTGGGCTCGGGCAAGGGTGGCCCGAGGTTATCGCTGGCCGATGAAAAGGGAAAAAACCGCGCCACGCTGTGCGTGACCAAAGATGTCCCAGATTTGGTACTGTATGACGAAAACGGCAAGGTTATCTGGAGCGCCATAAAATAGCTGAGGGCGCCCCAAGGCAGGAATAATTCTCATGGCCAGGATCAAATACCAGGAAGCGGCCGGGCTGGAAGTGAAGCGGGGACGTCCGCCGGTCGGGCCGCCTCTTTCACAAATGTTTGAAGGACTGTTTTTTTAAGAGATTTGACATTGCCGCGCGGCCGAATGTATATTGCCAGCGTGGGCAAGAGGAGGGGTTCATCGCCCGGAGTCAACAGCATGAAACGCAAATCAATCTATTTGCTTTTTTTCGTTCTCTTAGCATTTATTATTCTTCCGATTTACTCAGAAGCGGTCAAGATCGCCTCATGGAATGTCCTTAATTTTCCGGGTTCTACCGGCGCTGCGCGGGAAGCTTATTTTGGAATGGTGATAAATAAGCTCAATCTCGACGTCCTGGTCGTCCAGGAAATGCTCAGCCAAACAGGAGTTAATCAATTCCTAAGCAAGGTCATGAATTACACCTACCCTGGAAGGTATGCCACCGCCGGTTTCACGGATGGCCCGGATACGGATAATGCCATGTTTTATAAGAAATCGACAATATCATATTTAGCTCGAAAGCAGATCGCCACGGATCTAAGGGATATTTCTGTGTATAAAGTAAAAGTTATCTCGGGTCTTGGATTAAACTCTGAATTCAGAATATGTTCCGTTCATTTAAAATCCGGCACATCATCTAGCGATAAAGTTCAGCGAGAACATGAAGCCAACATATTGAGAAACTATCTCAATAGCCTTTCGGGGACGAGCCTATTCTTAGTGTGCGGTGATTTCAATCTATATACAAGCAGCGAAAGTTCATTCGTCGAACTCACCGAAAGTCAAGCAGACAATGACGGGAGATGTAAGGATCCCATTAACAAACTTGGCTCCTGGCATGACAATTTCATTTTTGCAAAATATCATTCTCAATCAAGCAGAGCGACGGCTTTCGGAGGAGGAGCTTCAGGAGGAATCGATGATAGATTTGACCTAATTCTAATCCCTTATGTTGATAGAAGCAACTTAGTTAATAAAATAGGCACCTATAAGGCCTATGGAAACGATGGTCTACATTTTAATAAGTCAGTCAATAGTGGGACAAATTCAGCCGTTGGGACCGATATCGCAAATGCACTCTATAAAGCCTCAGATCACCTGCCGGTTGTAATTGAGCTTGTGCCTCCTTCTACTTTATTAGTGGAGAACGAGTTCCGTTGACAGATAATTCAAATGAAAGCCGTCTTCCTCATCGACAAGAAGAGCTTGGAGATCGAGAGTTTCATCTATGAGGACGGCGGCCCGATCCTGTTATGCGAAGGCGAAATCGACGCGCTGACGGCCATCCTGGCCGGAGAAACCGGGGTCGGGCTTCCGGGCTGGTCCCATTGGAAGGACGTCTGGATCGGGGACTTCAAGGGGAAGGACATCGTCCTGGTCATGGACGCCGACGACGCCGGCCGGAAGGGGACGCGGGACATCGCCGGGTGCTTCATTCGGGCCGGGCTTCCAGCGCCGCGTCAGCTGATCCTGGACAGGGGGAAGGACTTGAATGAATTTTATAATCTTTCAAAGGGGGAAACATGACCGTCAATCTTTCGCCGTCTTGGAGATTGTCAACGGATAACGCCGCGCCCAATTCTGGCCGGCTGGTCCTGGTCAATAGGACAACGGGGGAGGCTTTCGGTCCGGGGGACACCGTGAAGCCTTATCCGTCCTATGGATTCATGCCCGCGAGCGACGCGGTTCGCCGGTTGGCAAAGATGAAGCAGCTGGACGAAGAAGAGCTAGCCCTGGTCGGCCGGTTTATAAAAGGCACGAAGGGGGATGAGCGAAAATGAGCACGGACTTTGACCTTCGGACGTGGGAGATCGTGGCTCTATGGGGCTCTCACGCGGTCGTTTTTCTGAGACCCCGAAATAGCGACGTTGAAAGGGGGGGCAATTCTCTTGAACATTAAATATCCGATGAAAGAGAAGCCGAAGCGGGGCCGTCTACTTCAACCCCATCATCGACCTCACGGACGAGGTCATCCGGCGATACGACGCCTCCAAGGCCGCCCCGGCCAAGTGACCTGCCCTTGATCAATATCGAACAGATCCAGAAGTTCCTCCCTCACCGGTTCCCCTTTCTGCTCGTGGACCGGGTGAAGGAAGTCCATCCGGGCAAGTCCATTGTCGCCCTCAAGA
>Ga0315284_10007579_pt1 | contig 15502 bp, 14 predicted proteins | sample YL17G09_16_MG_FD_203696 | JGI IMG/M metagenome (GOLD analysis project Ga0315284, IMG submission 203696) | Sediment microbial communities from Yellowstone Lake, YNP, Wyoming, USA - YL17G09_16 | ecosystem: Environmental > Aquatic > Freshwater > Lake > Sediment | place: USA: Wyoming | collected... | reverse complement strand
TATTAATAATCCTTCCGTAGAAATCTAATCTTTCATTCGTTTTATCATTAATGCCTAAACTCAAATAACTACCGTCTTCTGCTTTATAGTCCCAGAATCTTTCGCTATCTCCTTTTTTGAAGATTTCTTCTCCTTCAATTTCTTCAGCAACAGCATGAACGGTATAAAGAAACTTAAGTGTATTGCCATCAAAAACAAGCTCTGAAGGAAAGGGTTGCTGAAATGTGGTTTTTGTTTCCTTGACTAAAAGAAACATATTTTCTTTAAGGTCGTCTGCAAATACGTAGCCATCGCTTAAAAAACATTTAATATAAAAACTTCCGTCATCAAATCTAAATCTGACCACTTCTTTAACAGTAAAATCTTTACCATCAGCTGATAATTTTATATCTGGTTTAATTTTTGAACGAAATTCTGCGACTTCCATAGATAATAGATATATTGATGTAAGTCGTTTATCGTGACTTTTGGTAGGCTTCGTATATGCCAGTTGGAACCGAGTAATTGAAGGCTCGTTACAACCAAGCAATAAGCGGGCAACTTTTATCTGTTAACAAATTCCTCTATTTTATCTTCCGTTACTATTGTTTTCATTTCTACCTCGGCGCCAAAGGTTTCATAAGCATATTCTTCCTTTGACAGGGGTCGGCCAATCATCGGGTCATAAACCATCCCCTCACAAACGCACACGATGTGAGCTCCCCAGCTAATCCTACCCTTATATTGCACCGGCTTTAGCGGTTCATTAGCAATGATATGAGGATTATCTACGCGTTTTCCAGTGATAGAAACTATTTCCGGTCTTTTGCCACTGCTCAACAACATTTTTGCTATATCAACAGCAATATTCCCGCAGCTTTCTGCATAATTACCGTCGGGCGTATGGTATTCATCTACTAGGGTTTTATTTTTCTCTACAAGATAATCCAGAACAGGGTTCTTTGGCTCTTCTCTGTTACTATCTCTATGATCGTGTTTTTCTATAGACATGCGTGGATATAAGTTGTTTATTGTGCATATAAGTGGACCTGGGCGGAATCGAACCGCCATCTCTACAATGCGAATGTAGCGTTCTACCGTTTAACTACAGGCCCAAAAGGATCTTCAATTCTTTTAAAGAATGAATCTTCTTAAAAGAAGGGTTAGATATTTTGTTTTCCCGGTCAATTAGGATTGTATCCATTCCTAGGCTCTCTGCCGGAATCAAATCTCTTTCTATTTCATCCCCAACCATTAAAGCATCTTTAGCATCAACATTCATTTTCTCTAAAACAAAAGAGAAAGACCTTGGATCTGGCTTGATGAATTTTGTTTCATCAGGGCTGAACACTTCAAAAGCCCTTGGAATAGTTTCTTCGATTAAGAACCTAGCGCCAGTTGATAGGACTGCTTTTTTCATCGGAAGGCCAAACACCTCTTTAGCATCGTCAAAAAGATATACTCCGGTCTTTTCTTTTAAAAAAGCTGACAGCTGTTTGGTTTTTTCATCATCTATTTCTAAAGAGAAGCCGTTAACAAAGATTCTGGTAAAATCGAGCCAATCCTTTGCCAGGACTGAAGACTTCTTGAATAACTGGCCAAAAAGCTTCATTTCTTCTTCTGTTTTTATTTGAAACCCAAAATGAGCCAAATCAGAAAAGAACTCATGAGGATCAGATTTTCTAAAGTAAGCCAGGGTTCCAAAAAAATCAAAGATGATTAGTTTTAATGGTTTCATAAACCTTACAGGCTCAAATAGTTAATTCTAATATCTTAATTAGCGCCCAAGATACAATTAAGAACGAAACAGAAAAAAGGGTGATAAATATTAGCTTTCTATTGTCCTTTGGCTGAAATGACCAGGAAGAAAAACCCATTGTTTTGAGCTGTTTAAATAAGTGCTTGTCATCAGTTCTTATGCTTTGGATAATGAAAGCAAATACAAAAAGCCCGGTAGTTATAGATAGAATAATAATGTGAGGATCGTAATCATAATAATAATATTTTATTGAGTCCAAGAAGGAAATTAGTGAAACGATCAGAATGGGTATATCAAATACGAATATAAGAAAAGCTATTTTTCTTTTTAAGACGTAACCCTTCTTATGTATTTCGTCTAATAATTGTTTTGCTTCTGAAGAAATCTCTTTGGTTGTAGCAAAAATAGTTCTTAATATTAAACCAATGATAGAAAAACAATTAAACAAACCGATGCCCACCAACCCAATTATATTTTTTCTAAGGTCTTTAAAAACAATCCAACCAGTAATAATTCCAACAAATATAGAGGTTATAAGGAATAAAAATAATCCAACCGCAATTGGGTGGGTTGCAATAAAAGAAGAGTAATAAGTTTTTAGGGGCGCTTTATTTTCTATCCATAAATCTTCAGTAAGAAATTTGGAGGGGGCATTAATTTCTATTTTTGTATATTTAATATTATCTAAGTCTCCGTTATAAAAACCCTTAAGGTCTTCAGAAAAAGAACTGGAATACATATCAATGTAATATCTAGTATTAGTAAAGGATTTAATATCTTGATATGTCTTGGGAGAAACATGCCCAATTACCCTAATTGTAGCCGGAACAACCTTACTTCCGTAAACACTGGTAGGAAGCATAGGAAAGTAAATTTCTTCGGTTGGGAAAGAAACAAAAATAGATCTTTGATTTAGCTGCTCTATCTTTTTAATATTAAAATAGCCCTTTACAAGAGAAGGGTCATCTTTAATTTTCTGTGTTAATTCTTGAAGAGCTGGGCTATTTTCAAAAGACTTCAAATAAACCGTGCCTTCATATGAACCAAAAGAATCAGGATATTTTATTTCTAAATCAGTAACTATGTCAGCAAAACGTGCAGACTGTTTAATTAAGCTTCTGAAATAGATAGATATATTATTCGCTATCTCATTGTTTATTACCTGATTAAGCTGTTCTGGATAGCTTATCCAAGAAATAACGAAAGTATAATCTTTACCAATATAATGATCAAGAACCGGTATTGATCCTTTTTCAACTCTTAACCCTTTATTACTTAAATAATCGTAAAGACCATTTGCAGTTTTAGCGGTAATAATCTCTGAGGTAATTCCTTCTTTTTCTATGTGTTCATAAACGTTAACATCTTGCTCTAAAGATTTTCCCGAAGAAGCGCCTAAAGGAGTACCAACGCCCGAGTAGGTTGCCACACTAAAAAACATATTAGACAATGCAAATGGAAAAGGATAAATCTGGGTAATAAATAAAAAGGCGTTAATTCCTGAAAGATTTGATTTTGCCCTTTCAGAAACATCGTAACCTTCCAACATAGGCATAGTTGTTAACACGTCAACAGCAACCTTGTTAGGATCAGCTGGCACGGGAAAAATCCAAGCAACGTCACCTTTGTTTTCCTGACCAAGTCCGACACCAATAATCAGCTTTTCCATGCCTTCTTCATAGTTGATTAATGCCTGCTGGTTATTTTCATCAGAATAATCCCAGCTTTTATCATAAGAAGGCCCTATCACCATACCGTCTGCTAAAACACTTAAAGGCGTAAAAGAAAAAATTGTCCCAAGTATTAATAGGGAAACAAAATATACAAAAATGTTTTTTCTCATGATTATGTTTTAATTATTAATTAATCGGGGTGCTGGGAATTGAACCCAGTCTACATCCTCCCGAAGGATGCGTACTACCGGTATACGACACCCCGAAGATTAGGTAACCCAGTACTTCTTTTTTGTCATCTCATCTCTTTTCATTTCCAGCTTTTCCCTTTCTTCTCTGGCTTTCTGAGATAAATCTGTCAGTTTTTCATCATTCAACTTGCTTAACTTCTCAATTTCTTTTTCCAATAATTCCTTTTTGTTCTTTTTAGGATCAGCTAAAACAATGCTGAGCAATACATCAAGGATCTGGCCGATTTTGGGCCCTGGCTCGATCTTAAGGATTTTCATTACGTCATTGCCCGTAACTTTTAGCATCTTTACTGAAATCGGATCCTGGGCAACTTTCTCAATAATGTATTTTAAATGCCTCAGCTTGTAGGGCTCTGCCTTGGGAACTCCTGATCCGATCCGGTCAGCCATTCTTACCTGAAGCAGCTCTTCCATGTTTTCCGGCCCCACCTGAAATACCAGTCTTCTGACCGAGCTGTCAGAAACCTCTTCAACATTGTAGTAGAAAAGGTGGTATCTGACCAATTTGGTAATCTTTTCAATGTCTTTTTTAGAAAACCTCAAACGGTCAAGAATCTGGGCAGTCATTTGAGCACCAACAATCTCATGGCCGTAAAAGGTAGCGTCACGACCTTCCCCTCTTTTGGTCTTGGGCTTGGCAATATCATGAAGCAAGGCAGCTAGTCTGACATATTTGTTGAAATTCTTCTTTGCGGCAAAGTCCAAAGAACGAAGATTGTGCTCGTAGCATTCATATATATGATGCTTGTTCTGACTAATACCATACCCTTTTTCCAGCTCAGGCATAATATGTTTAAGCAATCCCAAACTTCTTAAGAGCTCTATGCCTTGGGCAGCTTTCTCTGACATGACGATTTTTAAAAGTTCATCCCTGATTCTTTCTTTTGAAATCACCTGGAGATAGGAAGCGTTCTTTTTAATGGCTTTGGCTGTTTCCTCTTCAATCTGCCAGTCGCTGGAATCAAGAGTGATAGCAAACCTAACAGTCCTCATCATTCTTAAGGCATCCTCGGAGAATCTTTCTTCCGGCCTGCCTACTGCCCTGATTATTTTATTCTTTAAATCCTCCTGCCCGCCGAAAAGATCAATCACTTTGTATTTTGAATCATCAATTTCTAAAGCTAGGGCATTAACAGTAAAATCTCTTCTGGCCAGGTCTTCATCGATATTGTCGGCAAATCTAATTTCGTCAGGATGCCTCTTATCAGTGTATTTGGCTTCATGCCGGTAAGTGGTAATCTCAATTTCTTTAAGGTTTGGCTTTTTGCTGCTTGTTTGAAAAGTGACGGTAAAGAACTTGTTTTCGTAGAAGCTCTTAGGGAAAATCTCTTGGATCTCTTTGGGCTTGGCATTGGTAGTAATATCCCAATCTTCTGGTTCCGCTCCCCTTAAAATATCCCTGACGCAGCCGCCGACAATCTGGGCCTCATATCCCTTTTCTTTCAGCTCTTTAATTACAAATTTTACCTCTTTTGGTATTTTCATATTCAATTTGAGTTTAGCTTAAAATTTGCTTTTTTTCAATTTTTCTTATAGAATTAGAAAATGCCCTCGTGGTGTAACTGGACAACATTTTTGTCTTCGGAACAAAAGATAAAGGTCCGAATCCTTTCGAGGGCATAGGGAGGTATGAAAATATATAACGTTTTTTATTTAACAGTTGTTTTATTGTTAATAGCCAGCCCGGTTTTGGCGATTTGCGAAGGGCCGATTGTGCCTTGCGGAGGAACAGGCATGCCAGCTTGCAAGTTCTGCCACTTTTTCGTGGTGCTCGATAATATCCTGAAACTTGTTTTTACCTGCTTCGCTCCGCTTGTCGCCACTTTAATGTTTGTGGTTGCCGGATTGTTCCTGATTTTTTCCACCGGAGACCCGAACATGAAGAAGAAAGCCAAAGATATTATCACTGCCACGGTTATCGGATTCGTTTTGATCTTTACCGCCTGGTTGATTGTTGATCTTTTCTTTACTATGATTGGCGTGGCTGATTTAAAAGGAGGCTGGTTCAAAATTGAATGCCCAATAGAATAAACGGGCCCCCATAGCTTAATCGGCAAAGCAGCTCGCTCTTAACGAGAAGACTCTAGGTTCGACCCCTAGTGGGGGCACATAAAGGTATGTTAAAACCTGAAGAAAAAGAAAAAATAATAAAGAAGTACAAGCTACACGAAGTAGATACTGGTTCGCCAGAAGTACAAATTGCCCTGCTCAGCGAAGAAATCAAGCAGCTTCTTTCGCATTTGAAGAAGCATTCAAAAGATGTCCACTCTAAGAGAGGACTGTTGAAAATGGTTTCTCGAAGAAGAACGCTTTTGGGTTATCTTAAAAAGGAAAACACTAAAAGATATAACAGCATTGCTGAACAAATCGGTTTAAAGAAATAACTTCTATGGCAATAATCAAACATCCGGGACAAAGAATAGCTGTCCTGATCGATGTCCAGAATCTATATCACTCAGCTAAAAACTTATACCAAGCCAGAGTCAATTTCAGAGAAGTCCTTAGGTTTGCGGAAAGCGACAGGATTCTAATCAGGGTTTTTGCCTACGTGGTCAAAACAAAAAGCGGTGAAGAAAAACCGTTTTTTGAGGCTTTGAATAAAATGGGCATTGAAATGAGAGTCAGGGATTTGCAGGAGTTTTACGGAGGATTAAAAAAGGCTGACTGGGACGTGGGCATCACGGTTGACGCCATCAGAATCGCTCCCAGCGTTGATACTATTGTCTTGGCTTCAGGCGACGGCGATTTTCTGCAACTGGTTGATTATTTAAAAAACCAGGGCAAAAGAGTGGAAGTGATTGCTTTCGGCAAAACAACTTCTGCCAAATTAAAGGAAACGGCTGATGAGTTCATTGATCTGGGCAAAGACACTAAAAGATATTTGTTAAAGATTGAATAATTAATATGAATAAAGAAACTTTTAAGTTGAACATTGAAGGAAAAGACCTGATCGTAGAAACAAAGAACCTGGCAGAACAGGCTGCAGGCAATGTTTTGGTAAGATACGGAGACACCCTGGTTTTGGCAACAGCGGTAATGGCCAAGCAGCAAAGAGAAGGTTTGGATTTCTTTCCTTTAACCGTTGAATACGAAGAAAGATATTATGCTGCAGGAAAGATCTTGGGATCAAGATATATTAGAAGAGAAAGCAGACCATCTGATGAAGCAATACTGACTGCCCGCTTGATTGATAGGGCAATCAGGCCAAGGTTTCCCAAAGACTTAAAAAGAGAAGTCCAAATAGTTATTACCTGCCTTTCCTGGGACAGGGAAAATGATCCTGACGTAATTGGCTTAATCGCAGCTTCCTTAGCCCTTTCTATTTCCAATATCCCCTGGCAGGGCCCGGTAGCTACCTTAAGGGTAGGGAAACTGGATAATAAATACATACTTAATCCCAGCTACGAGCAAAGGGAAAAAACTACCTTAGATCTGGTAATCAGCTCGGTAGAGCCGGTTTCAAAAAGCAAAAGGAAAGAAGAGATACTGGTCAACATGATCGAAGCTGAAGGAAGCGAAACACAGGAATCAGAAATTGTAGAAGCAATTAAATTCGCTCAGCCTCATTTAAAAAAGCTGATGGATTTCCAAAAAGAAATTGCCAAGAAAGTTGGAATCCCAAAAACAATTATTGAGCCAAGACCAATAAATCTTGACCTGGAAAATGAAGTCAAAGGGTTCTTAAAAGACAAATTGGAAAAAGCCCTCTATTGCCCGACCAAAGACGGAAAGTTCGAGGAACTGAATTATTTAAAGTCAGATCTTTTGGATTACATAGAAGAAAAGTATCCTGGCAATCTGGGATATGTAAAAGATCTGTTTGAAAAAGAAATTGATCAAATGGTTCATGAAAAAATAATCGTATCTGAGAAAAGGCCTGACGGAAGGGCAATCGATGAAATCAGACACATCGAGACCGAAGTTGGGCTTTTACCCAGAACTCACGGCTCCGGGCTCTTTGTAAGAGGCCTGACCAAAGCCTTATCCATTCTTACCTTGGGCGCTCCCGGAGATGTACGGCTGCTTGAGGGTATGGAAAAAGCCGGCAAGAAAAGATTCATGCATCATTACAACTTCCCTCCCTACTGCTCCGGTGAAATAAAACCCATGAGAGGGCCGGGCAGAAGAGAAATCGGGCACGGCATGTTGGCGGAAAAAGCAATGATGCCTCTGGTGCCCAGTTTTGAGGAATTTCCCTATACCATCAGAATTGTCACTGAAATTCTTTCTTCCAGCGGATCAACTTCCATGGCCTCTGTTTCCAGTTCTTCTTTGGCTTTAATGGATGCCGGCGTGCCCATTAAAAGACCGGCAGCTGGTATTGCTATGGGTTTGATGGAAGACGAGAAAGGAAACAGAAAAATATTGACTGACATCCAAGGGCCGGAAGACCATCACGGAGACATGGACCTTAAAATCGCGGGCACAGACCAAGGTATAACTGCCATTCAAATGGATGTTAAAATCGAAGGCGTTGATACAGAAATATTAGAAGAGTCTTTTAATAAGGCAAAAAAGGCCAGGCTGGAGGTTCTAGGGAAAATGGCTCAATCAATTCTAGCTCCCAGAACTGAGCTTTCTCCTTTTGCGCCCAGAATCATTATTCTTCAGATCAACCCGTCTAAAATCAGAGAAGTAATCGGACCGGGAGGAAAAATGATCAACGAAATCATTGACGAATGCGGGGTCTCGATTGACATTGAAGACAGCGGCAAGATCTTTGTGACAGCTGATAAAGAAGAAGCAGCTTACAAAGCAGTGGAGTGGATTAAAAACATTACCCGGGAGGCAAAAGTTGGAGAAACGTTCCAGGGGAAAGTAAGCAGGATTTTGACCTTCGGCGCTTTCGTTGAAATCTTTCCGGGAACTGAAGGATTGGTCCATATTTCTCAGTTGGCAAACTATAGGGTCAATAAAGTAGAAGATATAGTAAAAATTGGTGATATAATACCAGTGAAGGTAATTTCCATTGACGAACAAGGGAGAATCAACCTTTCTTTAAAAGCAGCTAATGAGAATAAAAGATAATAATTAATATTTACCCATGGAGGGGCAACAACAGGAAGTAAAAAAACTTCTTAGACGCGAGGAAATCAGGACAATGCAAAAAGACATTGTCCGATTAAGGGAATCAGCGGTCCAGACAGAACGAGAAAGAATCGTTACTCTTAAGCTTGACCGGGGAGAACAGAAAAGAGAAGCGGTTGCCAGGCCGAAACCTGAACAAGTAAAAGAAGTAATAGCAGAAACTCCTGAAGTTCCTTTGCCGCCAGAACCAAAAGAAGTTTTAGAGCCGGAAAAATTAGAACTGCAAGAGATTAAAGAAGTCAAATTACCAGAGGTTCCCCTGCCTCCAAGACCGGAACTGATTCCTGAAACAAAAGTGTCTCCGGCATATGAAATGCCTCAAAGAGGAGAAGCGGCTGAAATGGTTGAGATTCCTGCAATTAAAAGAGAGCCTCCTGAATTGCTAGATATTACTGAAGAAGTGATTGCCCCTCCTGCTCCAATTGTTGTGCCGAAACCTGAACCAGTTGCTGAAATTAAGCCTGAAAAAGTGGAAATTCCAGAGCTTCCTAGGGCGGTGATTCCAAAACCTTTGAAAGTTGAGCCGATTGCCGCTCCTCTTCCGCCTCCTCCTGTTATTCCAAAGGTAGAAATACCAAAACCCGAACCAGTTCAGCCGATAGTTGAAATACCTAAACCAGAACCTGTCGCTCCGCCTGTAAAACCGGAACCTGTTGAGCCAATGCCCAGTCCTGCTCCTACTATGCCTCAAAAGCCTCCGGAACCCAGCTACCAGCCGCCAAAGCCAGCGGTTGAAATGCCCAAACCAGAATACAGGCCACAGGAACCGATAAAAGAATACTATCAGCCCCAACCAAGGGGAGAATACGAATTCACTGAACCTAAAACGGAATACAAGCCGCCGGAACCTATTTACAAACCAGAGCCAATAATTTTACCCAAACCTGAATTTGAAGAAAAAACTCCTCAACCATTTACTGTTGAACAGGATTCAGTGATTGGAGAAGTAGTCTATCCGCACGTTCCAAGAAGACCTTCTGGCAGCCAGAAGTTTACGGTCAGGATACTTACCATAGTATTGGCAATTCTCTTCTATATATTAATCTACCGCTTACTTACCTTCTTCTACTGGTATTTCTATGTCAGCGAAGGCATACCGATTACTCCTCCCCAAAAAGAAGAACCGGTTTCTCAGGAACCAGTTATTCCTTCTGCTTTAATTGCTGCCAATTACACTGAAACATTAGAAGTGTCAGGCCAAGAACAAATTGCCTTGGTTTTATCCACTTTAATGAAAAAAACCTTTGAAAGCGATGGCTTCATCAGAGTTTTAATCAAAAATACCAGTGAAAACAGATATCTGGGAATAAATGAGTTCTTTCAGGCTTTTGATATCAAGACCCCTGAAGGCTTGTTAACCAAACTGGACAATGATTTCAATTTATTCATCTATACCTCTAAAAAGATAAACAGGCTTGGCTTTGTAGCTAAAGTAAGCAATAACGAGGGATTGGAAAGCTCAATGAAGTACTGGGAAACTAGCATGGAAAAAGATACGACAACTTTGTTTAAGAGCCTGGGCAAAACAGTTCCCGCTTCTTCATCCAAATTCAAGGCCTCAACCCAAAAAGCAGTTATTTTCAGATATATTTCTTTCCCCCAGGGTAATTTTGGTATATGCTGGTCGACTTTTGATAACTACTTGCTCTGGACCACTTCTGGAGAAAGTATGTTAAAAACTATTAACGCCTTAAAACCATAATGGATAAAAACCTAATCAAAGAATTAGAGCAGAGATTAATCAAGGAAAAAGAAAGCATTGAAAAGGAATTGGAAAGATTTGCCAAAAAAGACGAGAAGGTTAAAGGAGACTGGGATACAGTCTTCCCTACTTTTAATGGAGGCGAGTCAGGCAGTGGGGCCTTAGAAAAAGCAGCTGATGAAGTGGAAGAATATAGCACCCTTCTCTCAATCGAGTATGCTTTGGAAAAGAAACTGAGAGACGTTAACCTGGCTTTGGATAAAATGAAGAAAGGAACTTACGGAATCTGCGAGAACTGCAAGAAAGAAATAGACGAAGAAAGGCTGAAAGCCTATCCAGAAGCCAGAAACTGCAACAACTGCAAATAACTAGAATAAAAAGAGCTCGTCCTGAAAAAATGGCGAGCTTTTGTTTTTCTTACATCCTGTCTATGTGGAAATGGGTTCCTTGAATAGTAATAACAAACTGCTTTCCGCATGCTGAGCAATGAAAAGTTCTTTGACCTGTTTCCGGCGATCTTTGATTCAATATGACATACTCCTTAAGAGGATTGGTTCCTGATGGTTCTTCGCCCCTGCTATCCTCGATCATCAGATCTCGACCGCAGTCGCAAACAATTGTGACCGCGATTTCATGTCCGACAATCTGGCCGCCTTTCATCATTACTTTAACTGGTTCAATCCTGATTCCTTTCATTTTACACCTCAAATGCCCAATGAAATTAGGAAGGTTCTTTGCAATGTATATTAGCCAAGCAAACAAAAAAGTCAATGCTTTTAAATTGACTCTTTTTCTAATTAATATTATCTGCTGAAAGGATTCTTGGCTCCGGAAACACCGAAGTGAAGATGGCAGCCAGTAGACATTCCTGCTCCCGGCATTCCCGGCTGGCCTCCCATTAGAGCTATTACCTGGCCCTGGGATACCTGGTCACCCTGTTTAACCAAGCTGGCAGCAATATGGCCATACATGGTAACAACTCCATTGGGATGAAGTATGGTGATATGGTTCCCCGCTCCGCTAAAAGCCCAACGGGAAGTAGATTCAGTCAGCTTTACTTTTAGAACCTCTCCGGCAGCTGCTGAATAAATCAATTCTCCGCATTTACCGTGGCTGAAATCAATAGCATTATACCAGTGTAATCCCTGGGTAAGGCGGCAGGGGGAAGATACAGGACAAATAAAATAGCTGTTGGCTAAAGGAATCTGAGGAATAGTGATAACAGGTTTTACTGAAGGCGGAGGCATTGTTCCGTTAGGAACAACAACAATGTCTCCTACATATATATCCCCTTCATCAGAAAGGTTGTTAAAAGCAATGATCTCTTCGCCCTTAGCCTTGTATTTCTCAGCAATGGCTGAAACAACATCCCCTGATTTAACATGATGAAGCAATCCGCTAACTGGAAGAATTATTATCTGCTGGCCGGCTTTAAGCTTGGAATTCTTGGTCAGATCATTGGCCCAAAGGACAGTATCTACTGAAACCTCAAACTTTTGAGCAATCTGGGCAATGGTTTCCCCTTGTTCAACAATATACTCAGTAATGACTTTCTTGGTGTCTTCCGGCTCATATCCTTCTACTAAAGCTCCCAGAACCTGGGGAGAGAAATCACAAGGGGTTGAAACTGCTTTTAAGCTGCAGTTTTCCACTAAAAGAAGCTCCGGCGATTCTGGCCAGGTCTTTCTGACCAGACCAAGAAACGCTTCCTGAAAGGTTTTAGGGCTTTCTTTTTGGAAAAAAACCTCTTTTAAAGATGAAAAATCCCCTTTTTCTTGGGGTGCAGCTGGTATAAAACGGGCGCTAATAAGGGCTAAAGTGACTAAAATAATAGATATTAAGGCTAAACAGAATAGGGGGTCTTTAAAAGACCCTTTGAGAAAAGATAAAATTCCTTTATTAGATGAGTCCATAGCTACTATCCATTAAGCTCCTTCTCTTTAATAAAGTCAAGGTTTTTATCCACAAGCAGATAATTCGTGTTAGAATGGGAAAATGAGTCTTTTTTCCCAAAAAGAGGTCAAAAACCTGCTGAAAAACCATGGAATTAGGCCCTCTAAAGGACTGGGCCAGAACTTTTTAATTGATCAAAAGGCAGTAAAAAGGGTTATTGATGCTGCTGATCTTAAAAAAGACGACTTGGTCTTAGAAATCGGGCCTGGGCTGGGCGTTTTAACCATTGAGCTGGCTAAAAGGGCTAAAAAAGTAGTGGCTGTGGAAAAAGATCAAAAGATAGCTGAAATCCTTAAAGAAACGCTTAAAGGATTAGATAATATTGAAATCATTAAAGCTGACATCTTAAAGCTTGATCTTGATCTGTCTGATTACAAGATAGTGGCTAATATTCCCTTCTACTTAACTTCTTTTTTAATCAGAAGGCTTCTAGAATCAGAAAAAAGACCAAAAGAGATAATTTTAATCATACAAAAGGAAGTGGCTCAAAGAATCTGCGCTAAACCGCCCAAAATGAATCTTTTAGCTGTTTCAGTTCAATTCTTTGCTGACCCAATGATTGTTTCCTACCTTTCCAAGAAATCATTCTGGCCCCAGCCAGACGTAGATGGAGCCATAATCAAAATCAAGCCTAAAACAAAAACCACTGAATCAACTGATTTATTCTTTAAGGTTGTTAAGGCCGGCTTTTCCCAACCGAGAAAGCAATTGATCAACAATCTTTCCAAAGGATTGAAATTGGAAAGAGAAAAAGTCAAAGAGTGGCTTTTAAAGAACAAAATTCAGCCCGAGCAAAGGGCTGAATCATTAACTCTTAAAGATTGGATAAATCTTACTCTGACAAAGGAATAATGATGAAAGAGCTGGGTTTTGGTCCCCATAATGCAGGATCGTATACGTAGCTTGTCTTTAGATTGTTAATACATGTACTGCTCCCTTCTTTTGTAAATAATTGACACCTATCACCATAATTTCGATCCGTGGTAAGAACTACTCCAAAATTACCGTTAATTTCAATAGATAGAATATTATCTTCTAAAACGGTCTTTCCATCATCAAATATCTTTCCGCTCAAATCAGGAATAAAGGCAAATTGTTTCGCTCCCATTTCTTCGGTGTATTTATTACCTTTGCAATCAATGGCGTCATAAAATATTACATTTCCTGGTGTTCCTTTATTAACGTTAAAAACCCTTAGAGAGCTAAGAGTATTAATCCCTATCGGATGTAAATACTTATCCTGAGTTGCTCCTAAATTGCCAACACTGTTTTCGTAGGCCAAAGCACAACTTCCTCGATAATCATTATCAGTGAACAAAACAACTCCATTGATTCCTACTGGCTCTCCCTCTATTACATCCCATCTAAAGAAAAGGGATTGCGCCACATCATTGAAATCATAATTATAACCTGACAAGCTTGTGATGCTTGTTTGAGTATAAAAAGGTCTGCCTTCATAATTCAGTTTAGAAAAGAGATATAAGCCTTCTTTAGCATCGTACAAAAAAATAGATCTAGGATTATCAACAGCTGCTGTTGTACCCGATCCTGAGTTACCTATTGTCTTGCAGTCTCCTTTATTATTAGGTTCTGAACAGACGATAGCCCAGACTATTTCATTTGATTCTGAAAGAAAAACCAATTGGGTATATCCTAACTCTAGATTGGGAGTATTAACTGTTATTAGGGTTTTAGTACCATCAGCTTTCACTAAATAGATTCCTGATTGTGGTTCAATGGGTATTAGGGTGAATTGTACTAAATCAGGATTAATTGTTCTTAAAATAATATAGGTTGAAAGCAAAAGTATCAATCCAAAAAAGGCTCCGTATATCTTATCCTTTGCCATTCCAATCTTGGTCGGATCGCCGGCTGAAATCAAATATAATACTCCTCCGTAAACCAAAACTCCAAAAGCAACTATTCCTGCAATTCTTAGAGCTAAATTGAAAAGATAGACAACATACTGAGGAAAAGTCGTATCTTTTCCTGGTTTCGGACCGCCAATATCCGGATATTCAATCTCTTGGGCAAGAACAAAAGAAAGAGAAATAAAAACTAAGACTATTAATGAAAGAACGATTAATGGTTTTTTGTATTTTTTCATATGTTTATATATATGTTTTTTATTCACCTTCGCAGCAATAATAATTATCCATTATTTCTGCTATGGATTGTTGGCAGTCAGAACCATCTCTCTTGATAGCACAAACTTTCTTTTGGTTTGAAGTAAGTTGGTTGCTGTTAAAAGGATAACAATTAATGACTTGATATACTGAAGGATAAGGAAAATCAGGAAGGATTGTTAAATCTCCCAGCTCGGCTAAATCTAATCCGGCTTGGCAGTTGAATAAGTATTTTGAGGCTTGGCTTTCTTGATCAGGCAACCCGTATCCAATAATGCATTGCTCGATTTTTTGCCTAGAATTGGTCAGTTTGTCTAAAATACTACATCTATTAGGATCACCAAGAACCAGATTCTTGGCTCGTATTAAATCTATTAGCTTGTTAGCAAAGCCAGTGATTTTAGTAATCAGATCGTTAACCTGAGCTATTTTTTGATTAATCTCTGCGGTCGGACAGACTTGACCGCTGCAGGTTGAACAGCCTAAGGGCTGACAACGCATACAAGGCCATTCGCTCGTACCGCCACATTTTCTCATTTCTGACATACAGTAATTACTGCATCTAGTACAGTCGCAGCTTTCAGGTAACATGCGTAACGCACCTACCTCGCTTGAAAGATTGGGAATCTCTGTAATTATTGATTCAAAACCCTCAATGAATTTCTTAACCATTATTTCTGCCTCATCCACTGCTTCACCAATCGGAATAGTTCCTAAAGGAACGCCGTCTTTTCTTCTTGGCTCAACAGAACATTTAGTTTCAGCCATAACGTATTCCTGATCAGATTCCATTTTGAATTTCTCGTTGTAATAGAAAGTTGCTCCATCTCCATCACGATTAATTATCTTGTCTAGATTGAAATCACAATCAGTACAAACGCCAGGCACTCCTGGTTTTTCTTCCGGTCTACTGGTGCAATTGAAATCTAAGAAATAATAGGCAGTGTCGTAATTGTTAAAAGTTGTCTTTG
>Ga0315284_10007578_pt1 | contig 15502 bp, 13 predicted proteins | sample YL17G09_16_MG_FD_203696 | JGI IMG/M metagenome (GOLD analysis project Ga0315284, IMG submission 203696) | Sediment microbial communities from Yellowstone Lake, YNP, Wyoming, USA - YL17G09_16 | ecosystem: Environmental > Aquatic > Freshwater > Lake > Sediment | place: USA: Wyoming | collected... | reverse complement strand
GGCGTGGGAGGGCCCGAAGTTGCGGTCCGCGACTTCAGGTTTCCTGCGCTTCCGCCGGAAGAAGTCGCGGGAGCAGTTTCCCTCGAGGCTGCGCAGGTGTGCCCGTTCAATATGGAAGATGGCGCCATCGACTACGAGCTGATGTCCAACAACGGCGGCGCAGTCGCCGGCATTTTAGTGGCAGCGACGCACTCGCTGGTAAAAAGGAAGGTCCAGATTGTAAAAGAATCCTCGCTTGATTGCGTTCTGATGGATGCCGAGGGTATGGCTCTTTTGAATTGCTTCAGCGAACTGGAAAAACCCGAGCCGGGCCAGACGATAGCGATTTTGAACATCGGCAGCTCTTACACGACACTGGCGATTATGGGCGGGCCGCCGAATCTGGCCGGGTGGCCGTTCATGCGCGACCTCACTTTCGCCGGCGATGATATTGTCAAACTGATCGCCGCCGAACACGGGATGTCACCCGATGCCGTCAAGGAGATTTTGTTCAGCGATTCGGACCAGCCCCAGACGACCCTTCACGATAGCCTGGAGAAGGCGTGCAAGAAGCTGATTGTGGATGTTTTTGAGACGTCGCGGTATTACAAGGCCCAGGAGAAATCGGCTGCGTTTGAGAAACTGTTTGTGTGCGGCGGTTTCGCCCTGGTGAAAGGCTTTGTCGAGTTATTGAGCAGCCAGCTTCCCGTAAAGGCTGTTTTGTGGAACCCATTTGAGAAGATGCGCTGTGAGGTGGGCCGGAACCATCGAGGCGTTTTCCAGAGAAATATCCTCCAGAAAAACAGCCCCGCCATGGTCGTGGCCTGCGGTCTGGCTATGAGGTCAATCTGATATGTTCACGATAGATTTATTAAAAGGACAGGGTCTTCCAATAAAAAGCAGGCCCACAGGAGTGGCTATCAGCGCCGTAGCCGTTGCGGTGCCGCTCATTGTTGCGATGGTAATGCTGGGGGTTTATCTGCGCAACAGAATCATCGTATCGATAGAAAAGCAGAAGATTGCCAGGTGCGAGGCTGATATTGGGAAATTGGCCGACGCCGTGAAACAGCAGGAATCATTCGAAAGAGACAGGTCCGTTTTCAGCACCTGCCTGTCCGAGATTAAGTCATCCGTCGGCGGATACACTCAATGGTCGCCTGTGCTGGCCGTGGTCGTGGAAAATATGCCGGATTCGGTCGTGCTGACCGGTCTGGACGTAAAGCAGCATTCCATAAAAAAGAAAGTTCCCAAAAAGGACGACCCCAATAAAACGGTTGATGTTGAAGTTCCTGTCAGGACGCTGCGGATAAGTGTTTCTACAAAGACGCAGGCCAACAGCGACGAGGCGGTCAGGAATTTCCGAGCCCGGCTTATCTCTTCCGCACTGCTTGGTCCACGGCTGGACAACATCACCGTCTCACAGGAGGCCAGCGAGCCTGGCGGTGAGAGTGTAGTAATTTACCAGATAGATTGCATTTTTAAGCCCGGGATGTAGCAGGTTTTGTATGAAAGCCTATAAAAAATATTTTACGACAGTGAGTCTGATATGGGCGGCGTGCTTTGTGGTGTTTTGTTTTGCATACCTACTTATCATATCCCCGCAGCGCAACATCATAAAGCAGATTGACAGCAAGCTCGCCGAGAGAGAGCAACGATACGAGTCCATAGTGAAAGCCGCTCGGGAGGAAAATGTGGCGCGGGCGAAAGAAGAAATCGAGCGGCTGCGAAGCAAAGCGGCTGAGTTCGCCGCCAATTTCGAAGATGCGGGCAATTTGACTTTCGACATAAGTCAGATTGCCGAGCAGAAAAACGTCACTTCGTTCAGCATCAAAGGCAAAACCGCTGGTGGCCCATCGCCGACATCCGGCCATAAATACGTCGGTGAAAACCGCATCGAAATCGGTTTCCTCTCCGGCTTCAACGAATTTGCGACTTTCCTCAATGCTCTGGAGAGGCATCGACCGGTCATCTTTGTTGACGGCTTCACTATAACCCGGGCAAAACAGCAGGAAGCAGGTTATCAGGTAGGCATGAATGTGGCCGTATTGGTCATAAAGCATTAGGAGTTGCGGAGTCCCCCTTGTCTTCTGTCGAAGACAGAAAGGGGGCGGGAGTGTGGTAGAAGAAATATGAGAGTATTTACGATTGCGAATCAAAAAGGCGGCTGCGGCAAGACGACCACTTCGGTCAATCTTGCGGCAGCATTTGCTGAAAAAGGCCAGAGGTCGCTCGTAATCGACCTTGACCCACAGGGACATACAACTATTGGCCTGGGCTACAATCCGGACAAACTTGCAGCGACCATTTATGACGTCCTCACCAACGTTGACACTTCCGTCGCCAGCGTTGTAAAGAGCACGAACCAGGAGCGCCTCAGTTTGGTTCCGAGTAATATACTGCTTGCTGGCGCCGAGCTTGAGCTGACGCTTGTGTTCGGAAGGGAATTTGTCCTCGGCGAGAAGCTCAATGCCGTGAAGGACGATTACGATGTTTGCGTCATCGATTGCCCGCCCTCATTGGGTATGCTGACGCTTAACGCCCTTGTCGCCAGCACCGATGTCATTGTGCCTGTCCAGGCGCACTATTACGCAATGGAAGGTCTCAAGCAATTACTTGAGACCGTGAGCATCATCAGAGAACGGTTCTACCCGTGCTACGTGAAAATCTCCGGGTTACTGCTGACTTTTGTGGAAGACAGGACCACGCTCAGCAGGCAGGTGCAGCAGCAGATGAGGGAGTTTTTCGGCGAGCTCGTATTCAATACGGTTATCCACAAAAACATAAGACTGGCTGAGGCGCCCAGTGCGGGGCAATCCGTTTTGATATACGCCCCCGACAGCAAGGGCGCTGCCGAATACCTCTCGCTGGTTGATGAGATAAACAACGGTAATTTGCAGAAAAAAGTAACAGACGAGGGCGGCCAGAATCCACCTGTAAGTTCTGGCGATGAGTTCACAGGATAAATAATGAGAACGATAGCAATAGCAAATCAAAAAGGCGGCTGCGGCAAGACAACGACCTCCGTAAATCTTGCGGCGGCCTTCGCGGAGATGGGAAAGCAGGTCTTGCTGATTGACCTTGACCCGCAGGCGCACACCACCCTCGGACTGGGCCAGGAGCCCGACAACCTCGAGAGGACCATTTACGATACCTTAACGAGTGCTCAAATCCCGGTCTCCCGCAGGCAACTGCCTCTATCAAACATAATAATTCCCACGAACGTGGAGCGGCTGCATCTGGTCCCGAGCAACATTCTGCTGTCGGGTGCGGAGTTTGAGTTAGCCATGCTTTTTGGCAGGGAATATATCCTCAACGAGCGTCTTAACTGCATCAGAGGCAATTATGAAATTTGCGTTATAGATTGTTCGCCGTCGCTCAGCCTGTTGACGCTAAATGCGCTGGTGGCGAGTACCGATGTAGTGATACCCGTGCAGACACAGTATTATGCCCTCGAGGGCCTCAAGCAGCTGCTCGAGACAGTGGAAATCGTCAAGCAGCGGTTCAATCAGCATCTCAGGATACTCGGGGTTCTGCTTACATTTGTGGAGACCAACACATCGCTCAGCAGGCAGGTGCAGCAGCAGATGAGGGAACATTTCAAGGAACTGATTTTTGATACGGTGATTCACCGCAATGTAAAATTAGCCGAAGCGCCGAGTGCGGGTCAGCCGGTGCTGAGTTACGACCCAAGCAGCAAAGGTGCTGAAGAATACAGGGCCCTGGCTGAGGAGATACTCTACGGCAGAGATGCAGGCCAGGCAGCAGCACTGCAGGTTGGCGCCGGTTTAATCCAGGAGAATGACAATGACAGAGGATAAAAAGAAAAAGTCGGGGCTGCATAAGAAGATATCCTCGATATTTGAGGGGGTGCCGCTTCCGCAGCCTGGCGGGCCGCCGCAGCCGGGTGGGTCTGCTGCGCCTCCGCCGGAGCAGGCGGGCGGTGTGCCTTCCAAGCCGCTGCCGCCGGCCTTCCAGACTATACGGGGGGCACAGGTGCCGAGAGGGTTTGAACCCAGGCCGCAGGCAGCGCCGGGCGCTGCGCCAAAGTTTGAGGCCCCGGCAAGGGCCGCCGGGCAGGGTCTATGGTGGCAGATAAAGAATAAGCTCTTTACACCAAAGCCCGGTGTCAGTAGTTCCAGACAGAAGGCGATGCTGCTGCTGGTGCCGGTCCTTTTTGTTGTGCTGATTATTATTCTTATGCAGGTTCTTATGCCTCGGCCAAAGGTAACCAGACCGAAGGTAACCATGCCAAAGCTGCCGACAGCTATCACCAGCGCCGACACCAAGATTAAATGGGAGATTCCGGAGCCTTTCCCTACGACGCTTCTTAATTCTATGGAGGCAACCCAGCCGCCGACTCCGCCGTCCCCGAACGAGGCCGGAACACAACAGGTCGAGCAAGTCAAGCCGACAAAACTTATCGTAAAAGGAATTCTATTCAGCGACGATAATCCCACCGCCATTGTCGGGACAGAGATAGTTCACGTGGGCGACAAGGTGGCGGGGGCGAGTATTGCGAAGATAAACAGAGACAACGTCGAGTTCGAAATGGAAGGGAAAAAGTGGACTCAGAATGTTGAGCCTTAAACCGCTGTGCACTAATTTGGATAAGGAACGATTATGAGAAACTCTGCGAGAAAATATTGGGTATTAAGATTTATGACGGTAGCGGCTGTTGTTTGCATAAGCAGCCTCAGCGTTTTTGCCGCGGATGCCAATGCGCCACCCAGGGACGCCAACAAGCCGCCTGGGGAAGTGACATTTGAGCAGCGGATGCAAAAGACGGTATCAATCGCAATGTCGGATGCCGATATCCGAAAAGTAGTAGAGGCAGTAGCTGATCAAGCGGGAGTTGACGTTGTAATAAGCCCTGAGGTTAAGGGCAATGTTACCGTAAAACTTACAGATGTCCCGCTCGAAGATGCGTTGAGAAATATTCTTTCTGCGTACGGTTATTCATACGTAGCTACCGGCAATATGATTAGGGTCGAGAAGGGGCTGGATAGAACAAAAGGAATGGAGCCGGCCGAGCCGCTTCAGACAAAAACTTACGAGATTGTCTATGCGGATGTCAAAGAGGTCGTCAAGGCATTGGATAAATTCAAGTCCAAGCAGGGAATGGTTACCTCTATCCAGGGCACAAGCCATATAATTGTTAAGGATACCGAGAGCACAATCAGGGACATAAGCACCTTCATCGAAAAAATCGACCGGATGACGGTCCAGATATTAGTCGAGGCAAGAATCTATGATATAACCAGTAAAGATAAGCTCGATATTGGCGTCGAATGGAACGCAGGGCGAGATACCACATATTATACTGGTGGCAAAGATGCTCTCGTCCCGCCGGGAACTATGGGTGAAACTAAAACGGGCGATATCGAGCCATTCACAACGGGCATCTTCCGCGGTGCAACGGGGAAAACCTCGAGCACCACCGGTATGCTTAAGTTCGGCTGGCTCAAGGATGGCGTTAACATCGATGCGATTATCAGGGCCCAGCAGGAAAACATCGATGCCAAGCTTCTTGCTAATCCTCGAATTCTTGTGCTTGATAATGAGACAGCTAAAATTGACATTATCTCTGAGATTCCGTATCAGAAACTCAACCAGGGACAATCGAGCGGTCAGAGTTTCGGAACAACCGAATTCAAAGAGGTTGGTGTTACGCTTGAGGTTACACCGCATGTGGCTGTTCGTGATGAAATGATTAGACTGAAATTAAAGCCGACGTTCAGCGTTCAGACCGGTACGGTAGATGTGGGGGATCCAACGCAAGGTGTGAAGTATCCGCAGCCGGTCATTGACAAACGCACGGCCGACACAACGCTATTGATCAAGAATGGCCAGACAGTAGTTTTAGGCGGGCTGCGCAAAAAGACTGTTACGAAGCAGATTAACAAAGTGCCTTTGCTTGGCGATTTGCCGCTGGCTGGTGTACTGTTTAGATTCACAGGCGAAGATACCATTAATAGCGAACTGGTTGTCTTCGTAACTCCCTGGATTATCAAGCAGCAGCCGGTTATGTCGCCGATTATGTCGCCGTTTATGTCGCAGGATGAACAGGACGCTTACAAGGAAACCGAGTTCAAAGGGCCAAAGACGACCGATACAAAGGCAGAGAAGGAGCAGGAATAAGTTCATAGTTCACCCCGTTAAAAAAGAGGATTGTTTTTCTAACGGGGTTCATTGTTCGTAGTTTCCGCCAAACGGAATGGTCCGCTCCACCGAAGGCGGACTCGATTCTCATTCTAAATTCTCAATTCTGACACTTTACATACAGCCACAGTTGCGGCATAATTTGCGCCGGGTCAGAATAGTGCAAGTTTTGCAGGCTTTTTAATGCTGAAGCGCGGAACGGTAAATTTTATTGTGGATTTGGTGGGCTTTGTTGATTTGCTGGGGCTGGCCCTCACCGGCTATATTATGAGATATATTCTGCCGCCCGGCAGCGGCGGACGCGGCTTTCGCGGAGGCAGAGGCGCAGCAGAAGAACAGGTAAGAGAGCTGTGGGATATGAGTCGGCACGAATGGGGAACAGTCCACTTCTACCTGGCGCTCCTTTTTGTTTTTCTAATGGTTGTGCACATCATTTTGCACTGGGACTGGATAAAAAGTTACTTCAAATCCGTCTTTGGCAGACTCGATATTTGATTCCGCCTCTGGCGGATAAACCTCGATACTCGTAACCCGCCGTGAAACGGCGGGCTAAATACTGGAATGCTCGAGTTGAACCCCCCTACTTTAGTTCGACGGACCAGTAAGCGTGGTCGAGGAATTGTTTCCAAGAACGGTATCGCTGGTGGCCGAGGTGGATGTGGACCATCGGATTGTGTCTGGGCTTGACGGGTTTTTGGACAAGCGCCAATCCGGCCTGTTTCGGCATTCGGCCTCCTTTTTTGACGTTGCAGTCGGTGCAGGCGCATACGATATTTTCCCAGTTCGATTTGCCGCCCATACTGCGGGGGATGACGTGGTCGAGCGAGAGTTCGCTGGTCGGGAAGCGACGGCCGCAATACTGGCAGCGATTTTTGTCGCGGGCGAAGATGTTTCGGCGGTTGAACTTCACGTCATTTTGCGGCAGGCGGTCGTAAAACAGCAGCCGAATAATCCGCGGCACGGCGATATAGAAGTTGACGGTGGAAATCCAGTCGTGGCCATCCGGCTCGAATTGCCGGCGGAACTGGCTCACCTCGCACCAGCCCTGGAAATCATAGTTGGAGTATCTGCCTTCCTCGAAAGAGACCACCTCGGCAAGCTGGCGAAACAGAAGTGAGAAGGCGCGTCTGGCCCCTACTATGCGGATGGCCATATAGTGCTTGTTGAGCACAAGCACGTTGCAGTCAAGAGCCGATTGATACTGACCGGTAATCATATATGGTCATTCTATCCTGGGAACCTGCGTTGTGCAACAGCAAAGGCCCCTCGTGGAAGATTAGCGTGTCAGGCGACACACACAACCTGATGCCGCTACCTTGCTACTCCTTTGTTGAGAAAAAAAATCAGGCAATAAGCAAATGCGAAAAGCCGGATTTACGAACGGCTGCCCCCGGGGCAGGAGATTAGAATGCAGTTTACAATTCCACCGTGTCTTTTGGCGCGGACTGCTGCACTACGTTCTCGGCCCTCGGACCCTTTTCACCATCGACAATATCAAAGCTGACCGGGTCGCCTTCGGCGAGAGTTTTATATCCATTGCCTGTAATACTTGAGTAGTGGACGAAGACATCGCGGCCATCGGCAGTCGCGATGAATCCATAGCCCTTTTTGGGGTTGAACCACTTGACCCTACCGTCTGACATACAACGCTCCTTTGGACAACTACTAATACGACCGATACGACTGACTATTCTCACAGCGGTCACAACGTTCCAAAGGCGGAGGCTGCGAAGCTGCCGGGTTGTGTGCTGCTGTTTTTAGTTGAAAAGAGCTATTTAGTTTCGGCCGATTTTGCGGCGGCGGCAAAGAGGCTTTCTCTCATCAGCCGGCCCATCTTGAATTTGACCGTTCTCTTTATTGGGACTTCAACGCGTTCGAGGGTCTTGGGGTTCTGTGCGGTCCTTGCGGCCCTTATTCTGGTTTCAAACACGCCGAAGTCGCGAAACTCCAAACGATTATTTTTTTCACACAGCTCCCTTACTATTTCGTCGAGGAATGATTGAATGATGCGTTTAACTACTACTCTTTTTGCCTGTGTGCGTTCTGAGATTCGGTCGATAAGTTCTTTCTTTGTGACTGTTGCCATAAGATACCTCATTCCAAAAAGAGTCCGCCGGACCGGCGGAGGAACCGGATTTTGCTCATGCAAAAAAGTTAATAAAAAAAGCTGCCTCCCTACAGACCAATCAACAGCTTGTTACGGTCATTAAGAAGCTTCTCACTAAAAAAACTCGAAAACACTGCAACTTACTATACAGTAAAGACTTCTAACAAGCAAGAAATTTTTGGCCAAAATTTTTGAGATTATGTAACAATCTAACCTGCTGAATAAGCGTTTGAAAGAAAGCACTTGCAGCCGCGGGCCGATTTTTTTCGAGAAACTACTTCTAAAAACGGTTCAGCAAAAGGCTGCAGGCCGGTAACGGGCGGGGGGCAAAGAAACAAGTGTCGCGTATAACTTCTTTTGTGACAAGATGTTAAGCAAGAGTCTGCCTTTGTTTAATTTTACAGACTATGGAGAAAAAGTCGGTCTCCATACCACTATTGGCATAGGCCGCTTTGCCTGAAGGGCATAAAAATCATACGTCAGCGTTTTTGTTGTCCTTCTGAAAATCACTTGAGATGCAGCACCAGGCGTCGGCTTTTGTCACCGGCTATCAGAAGCGGTATCGGCTGAAGAATAGTTTATTGACCGGCCGGCAGTTTCTCTGCATAATTACGATTTTCAGAAATGCCCGGTCCGCTTCAGAGCAAGGTTGCAGAGCGTGCTTCGGACTATTTTGCCGTTGGAAATTGTCAGAGATGCCCCGGTTGAAGTTTTTGACGCAGCGGGGCAAAATTTGTCTTATGAGGGGCGAGACGTTTATGCCGGTTGACAAGACAGAAAAGGCCGATTCCGGAACGAGAAAAGACAGGGCCGCTGAGGTTGCGAACATTTTTGAATGGCTGATAACGGCCTTTATACTGGCATTTGTCTTCCGTGCATTTGTGATGGAGGCATTCCGCATACCGACCGGCAGTATGGCCGACACGCTGATGGGCGCTCACTTTCGGCTGAGGTGCAAACAGTGCGGATACAAATATGAGTTCGGCTTTCTTCCCCTTAACTACAGACTTGGCGAGGATACGGTTCCCGGGTACAGCATCCAGATGAAGGAGCCCTCGCGATGTCCGAGCTGCGGTCATTATTATTTGCCGGGCACGGAGCAGCGGGTTTCGAACGGCGACCGCATACTCGTGCTCAAGTGTATTTATCAGTTCCGGGAACCAAAGCAATGGGACGTGATCGTCTTCAGGAATCCGCTCGACCCCAAGATAAACTTCATAAAAAGATTGGTGGGCCGGCCGGGCGAGAAGCTGGAGATAATAGATGGTGACGTCTATATCAACGGACAGATCAGCCGAAAGCCGCCAAGGGTGCAGGAGGAGCTGTGGATGCCGGTGTATGATAACGACTATCAGCCCATCAATCCCGATGAGCCGTTATTTAACGGCCACAAGTGGCGGCAGCCGTTTAATACGGCGAATTCCGGATGGAAAGCGGACAAAGCCAGCCCAACATTGTTTTTGCTGGACAGTCCCGCGGACCAAATCAATGCGATGAGCTACGATACCTCGCTCGGCAACGATGTCAATGCCACTTACGCTTACGATGATATCAGAAAGTATAAATTTATGCCGTATTGCAGCGACCTGATGGTGCAATTCTGTGTTGACGGTCTGCACTCGCAGGGACTTGCAGGCACAGAGATGAGCAAATACGGCATACATTATAAGGGGTGGGTCGATTTCACAGACGCTTCCGGCAAGATAAGTATGAATATAGCGAGGGTCCTGGGCGACAAGGAGGAACTGCTGGCGGGAAAATCCATCGAGGCGGCGCAGGGCAGCAGGAAAGCGGCATTGGTCAAATTTGCCAATGTTGACCATCAATTGATTTTTCAGTTTGGCAGCGACAAATTAACTTATGATTTGGGGCGCGGTCCGGAAGATGCCGGGCGGATAACGCAGGGTATCAGGCCGCAGATAAAGATTTTCGGTGCGGGCAAACTGACTCTGTCACACGCAGCAATCCTGCGGGATGTTCATTATACGGCAGAACCGGGCTGGGCAACGCAGGGTAATCCTTTTACACTTGCAGAAGATGAGTTCTTCGTGCTCGGCGACAATAGCCCCAACAGCGGGGACAGCAGGTTGTGGAACATGCCCGGCAGGGGAAATTGGGGCCTATTCTATCGCGAGGGCATCGTCCCGCGCGACTACCTGGTGGGTAAGGCACTATTTGTCTATTGGCCCGGCGGTTTCAGGCCGTTTGCCGCGTCTCGATTCGCCGTCGTTCCCAACGTGGGACAGATGCGGTTTATTTACGGCGGTGCAAACGAAGACTGACGACTGCCTGTTTGTCGTTTCGGCAGTCGCTTATCCGCAGCAAGGGAGTGGTGTGAGTCTGCAAATAAGGAGGTCAATAAAATGAGGCACTTTGTGACAATTCTACTGGCCGGTGCGATGGCGGTATTGAGCGGCTGCGCTGCGCTAAGGGATAGTGACATCACAGTGAAGGAGCTGCGATGCGAATACCGCACTAATCCTCAGGGTATAGACATCGTCAAGCCTCGACTGAGCTGGATTACCGAATCCGCAAGGCGAGGCCGGATGCAAAGCGCATATCGTGTGCTCGTGGCCGGCAGCGAAGATAATTTGAAGCAAAATAAAGCCGACCTCTGGGACAGCGGCAAGGTCCGCTCGGATGTGAGCAACCAGGTGGCGTACGAGGGCAAGCCCCTGAAGTCGCGGATGCAATGCTGCTGGAAGGTTCGGGTGTGGGACAAGGAAGGGAAAGGCTCGGCGTGGAGCGAGCCGGCTGCGTGGACTATGGGGCTGGTTACTCCGCAGGACAAACAGGCCAAATGGATAGGTCACGATGCGCCGGCACCGGCCTCCTATAAAGGAGAGAAACCCGACCCGCTTAATCTTGAAGGGTGTAAGTGGGTGTGGTTCCCCGAAGGCGAGCCGCAGAAAAACGCTCCCGTGGGAACGCGATTCTTCAGGCGCAAAATCGACATTCCATCGGACAGGAAAATCAAGCAGGCAAGGTCCAAGCTGGTCGTTGACAATGAAGGGACGCTTTTTGTCAATGGCCAGGAGGTGCAGAAGTTTTCAGGCTGGACGTCCCCATCCACCTTCAATATTGCTGAGCGGCTGACGGCGGGCGCGAATTGCCTGGCGATTGCCACAGCCAACGTGGGCGACAAGGACAACCCGGCCGGTCTCGCAGGAAGGGTAATGATTGAGTTTGAGACAGGCGAGCCGATAGTCGTCCGGATTGACCACACCTGGAAGACCTCCAATGCCGATCAGGGCGACTGGAAGGCGGCTGCTTTCGATGATAATGCGTGGGCCGATGCCAAAGAACTCGTCGCCTGCGGCGAGGGACCGTGGGGGGCCGTGGAGGCAGCAGGGCTGGTTCTGCCTCCGCCGCCTTATCTGCGTAAAACGTTTTCGGCTGAAAGAGCCGTCAAGCGGGCGACCGTTTATGCCTCTGCGATGGGGCTTTATGAGCTGCATATAAACGGCAATCGCGTTGGCGAGGACTATTTTACGCCCGGCTGGACCGATTATATGACGCGGGTCTATTACCAGACATACGATGTCACCGGCATGATTAAACCGGGTGGCAATGCAATCGGGGCGATTCTCGCCGATGGCTGGTATGCCGGCTACATAGGATTCGGCAAGAAAAGGGAACATTACGGCAGCGAGCCGCGTGTGTTTATCCAGCTTGAGGTCGAATACGCCGACGGCGGGATGCAGACGGTCGTTACCGACGGTTCGTGGAAGGCAGCTTATGGGCCGCACCTCGAAGCCGATTTCCTGATGGGCGAGACTTATGATGCCCGCAAGGAAATGGTCGGCTGGGCCACCTACGGCTTTGATGATACGAGATGGTCCGCCGTCACCGTCACCGAAAAGGCGCCGGGCCAGCTTCAGTCATACCCCGGCGCGCCGGTGCAGAAGATTATGGAAATCAAGCCCGGGAAAATTACCGAGCCACAAAAGGGCGTGTATGTTTTTGATATGGGGCAGAATTTTGCCGGCTGGGTCCGGCTGAAGGTCAAGGCGGATTCCGGAACGAAGGTCGTGCTGCGATTTGCGGAGATGCTCAATCCCGATGGCACTATTTACACCACGAACCTCCGCGAGGCGCGCTGCACCGACACGTATGTGGCGGCGGGTAAGGGCGAGGAAATCTGGGAGCCGCGGTTCACGTATCACGGGTTCCGTTACGTGGAGCTGACGGGCTGTCCAGGCCGGCCGACGCTCGATGCGATTACGGGAGTCGTGGTGTACTCGAACACGCCGAAGGCCGGGAGCTTTGAATGCTCCAACGCGATGGTCAATCAGCTCTACAAAAATATTGTGTGGGGCCAGCGCGGCAACTTTATTGAGGTGCCGACCGACTGTCCGCAGCGGGATGAGCGGTTGGGCTGGACGGGCGATGCGCAGATTTTCATCCGCACGGCGACATACAATATGGACGTGGCGGCGTTCTTCACCAAGTGGCTGGTGGACCTCGAAGACGCCCAGACCAAAGAGGGGGCGTTTCCGGATGTCGCTCCGCACAAGGTCGCTATGGGAAGCGGCGTGCCGGCCTGGGGCGATGCGGGCGTTATATGCCCGTGGACGGTTTACCAGGTTTATGGCGATAAGCGTGTCATCGAAAAGCACTATGAGTCGATGAAAAAGTGGATTGTCTATTTACAGAAAAACAGCGAGAACCTGCTGCGGCCGGCGTATGGATATGGCGACTGGGTCGCAATCGGCTCCGACACGCCCAAGGATGTGATTGCGACGGCATATTTCGCATACAGCACTCGCTTCGTGGCGAAAATGGCTGCCGCTATCGGCAGGACGGAAGATGCGAAAAAATACGAGCAGCTTTTCGAGCAGATAAAACAGGCGTTCAACAAAGCTTATGTTGCGCAGGATGCGCGAATAAAAGGCGACACGCAGACCTGCTATTGTATGGGGCTGCATTTTGATTTGCTGCCGGCGGAGAAACGCGAACTCGCAGCCAGGCATCTCGTTGAGGACCTCAAGAAAAGGGACTGGCATCTATCGACCGGGTTTGTGGGGCTGAGTTATCTATTGCCGGCGCTTACCGAGACCGGAAATCTGGATATTGCGTATCGACTTCTTACTGCGGACACGTTCCCGAGCTGGGGCTACAGTATTAAGAACGGCGCCACTACTATCTGGGAGCGGTGGGACGGCTGGACACAGGACAAGGGCTTCCAGGACCCGGGTATGAACTCATTTAACCATTATGCCTTCGGCTCGGTGGGCCGGTGGCTCTTCGGGACGGTCGCAGGTATTGATACGGACGGTCCGGGCTACAAGCAGATACGTATTGAGCCGAAGCCGGGCGGCGGGTTCAATTATGCCAAGGCGAGCTACAAATCCATCTACGGCGAGATTGTCAGCGACTGGAGAATCAAGGGAGATTCGTTTGAGATGGATGTAACGATTCCGGCCAACACTACTGCAACAGTGTGTGTGCCGGCAAAAGATGCTGAAAGCGTTACCGAAGGCGGTGTACCGGCGGCAAAGGCAGAAGGCGTGCAATTCATCCGAATGGACAATGGCAAAGCGGTATTTGCCGTGGGTTCAGGAAGCTATCGATTTGTGTCGACCTTGCCTGCCGGCAGGCAGGAACTGCCGCGGTAAAAGGTAAAACAGCCCCCGAATGTTGCTGTCGGGAGTCCCATAATTTTCTTGACTTTTTTGGACCTGCCTGGTATCCTTTAATCTGTGAATAGGAGCTTATGGCGGCGTTTTCCCCCCGCAGCTTCTTGCGAAGCAAGAGCGGGGGCAAGCTCTTATAAAATGGCCCCCGAATGTTTCTGTCGGGGGAAGGAAACGCGGCCTTAATAATCGTCCGTATCGTGCTTCTCGAAAACGGGTAGAGAGGCGGGAGGTGAAAATGAAAAGGACAGCAATCCTGCTCGTTGCGGCGTTTTCGGCGGGCTTCTGTAAGCCGGCCGGCGCGGCCTTAATGGTAATATGGGATTTCGGGTCAAGCTCGGCCTACTATACTGAGAACCCTACGACGGAAAATGTAAATGGCATACCTACTCTGGTTCTTTCGGGCGGGGAGAAAGATATAAATGGCAAGAACGGAATAGCCTACGTTGATGCAGCGGGCGTCCATCACGATGCGGGCCAGGCGGGGGCGTGGGACGATATCAGAGTTACCGGTCCGGATGCCGAGTGGGTTTTGACGATTGATACTACAGGGTGGATGGATATGTCAATCAGGTGGAATTACAGGAGCGAGGAAACACCGAGTTTCGACTTGCATTACAGAGTCGGTGGAGTGGTGGACTGGGAGGATATATTGAGCGACCAGCCGATAATCGCCGATGATGCGTGGCATAGTTTTAGCTGCAATATGTCATACTTGGCAGCGATTGAGAACCAGCCGATTGTCGAGTTTCGCGTGGAGGATATGGAACTTGCGGGAAACGGCAGATTCATATTTGACAATCTTGAGCTGACCGGCATTCCCGAGCCGTGCTCCCTTGTCCTTCTGGCTTTGGGCGGTCTGGCCTTGATCAGAAAACACAGGGCGTGATTCGTGGTTCGTGAATCGTCGTTCGTCCTTCGCACTTTGCTCTTCTTACTTCGTCCTTCTTACTTTTAGCCATCATTTAATATTCCCTCCCCATTCCAAAAGTCCCATAATTCTTACATTTTTCTCTTGACTTTTCCTTTATGAAAGAGGTATACTCTTTGATGTTCAAGGAGGAGTGGTAAGAAAGCTCCCCTATTTCACGCTGGGCTTTCATCCACAGAAACTGCTTTAACCCAAACACGGATGGAAAAGGATTAGTTTGCACGTCCATATCACAAGGATTTGGACGAAAATCGCAGTTTGTTCCGAAGCATTAACATTTTTTTAAGAGGAGAGATGAAAATGACAAATGCAAAGACAGTTTGGGTGATAGCAGTATTGCTATCTCTCACCAGTTCGCCAGTACTGAGTGTGGTTCAATTTAAGGATGGCCAAATTCACGATATCAACTACGAAATCAAAGACAATGTATGGGTCGATTATGAAAGCCCGGGGATGCAAACCCAGGTTAATCTTCTTCCCGGCGGAGTTATAACGGATTACTATGACCTGCGTGCATACAGTGATAGTCATGTAAATATCCTCGGGGGGTGGATAGGAAATAACCTACGTGCCTGTGACAATAGCTTGGTACAAATCTTCAGTGGGTTTATAGGACGTAACCTAATCGTCGTCGACAACAGCCGTGCAGACATATCCGGCGGGTCGATGGATTTGCTGTGGGCCGCCGGT
>Ga0315284_10007577_pt1 | contig 15502 bp, 10 predicted proteins | sample YL17G09_16_MG_FD_203696 | JGI IMG/M metagenome (GOLD analysis project Ga0315284, IMG submission 203696) | Sediment microbial communities from Yellowstone Lake, YNP, Wyoming, USA - YL17G09_16 | ecosystem: Environmental > Aquatic > Freshwater > Lake > Sediment | place: USA: Wyoming | collected... | reverse complement strand
AACTTAAAAGCCGAGCGGGAAGGGGAGAAACGATGGCCGCAGTCTCAATGACGGCGAAGCCGCCCCGGCTCGCGGCCTGGCTTCTCCGCCGATTGATCGACGCCGTGGTGAGGGACCAGGCCATGGGTGACATCGAGGAACGATACCGGGCCGAAGCCCGAGAGCGAGGCCTCCTTTGGGCCCGGGCCTGGTACCGGATCCAAATCTGGCCCGTCCTGAAATCTTTTGTCGAAAACAACGTCCTGTGGGAGGGTTCGATGTTCAAGAATTATCTCAAGACCGGCTGGCGGAACATTAAACGGCAGAAAGGCTATTCATTCATCAACATCGCCGGCCTGGCCCTGGGGATGGCTTGCGCCATCCTGATCGTTTTCTACATCCATCATGAGCTCGGCTTCGACCGGTTCCATGAGAACGCCGACCGGATTTATCGGGTCGTGATCGACGCGACGATCAAACAAGACCAAGTCATCGTTCCGGCCGCCCAGATGGCCTTCGGTCCGACCGTGGCCAAGGATTTTCCCGAAGTCGACGCGGCCGTCCGGATCCAGTCGATGTCCAAGACCATGGTGAAATACGCCGACCGGAGCTTCTATGAAAAGGGTCTGCTCTACGCAGACGCTTCGGTCTTCGATGTGTTCACCTTTCCGCTCGTCGCGGGAGATCCCAAGACCGCCCTGGCCCGGGCCAACACCGTCGTCCTGACCGAGAAGACGGCGAAGAAGTATTTCCGCGGCGAAGATCCCGTCGGCAAATTCCTCCGCTTCAACGACAAGACCGATTTCGCCGTGACCGGGGTCATGAAGGACGTCCCGACGAATTCCCACCTCCAATTCGACGCCTTCGTTTCCCTCGAGACGAGGTTCGCCTCGAATCCCCGCCTCAAAGAGGATTGGTTCAACATCAACATGCCGACTTATCTCGTCTTCCGCGACCCTCGCGGGCCGAAGGATATCGGACCAAAGCTTGCGGCCATGGTCGAGAAACGGTTGGGGTTGCTAATGAAATCCATGGGCGCAAAGATGACGTATACGTTCCAGCCGCTCACCAGAATCCATCTCTATTCCCGCAGTTCCCGCTATGCGTTCGAATATGCCGCCAACAACGGCGACATTCAATATGTCACCATGTTCGCCGCGATCGCTTTCTTCATTATCGGGATCGCCTGCATTAATTTCATGAACCTGGCTACGGCCCGCTCGGCCAAGCGGGCTCGCGAGATCGGCCTGCGGAAGGTCGTCGGGGCGCGCCGCCCGGCCCTGATCGGCCAGTTCTTGGGCGAAGCGACGACCCATAGCCTGTTATCCCTCATGATCGCCCTCATCCTGGTCCAGATCGCCCTTCCATTTTTCAAATCGATCTCCGGAATCGACCTGACGCTCGGCGCGTCTCAACTGACCTGGCTTGTGCCGTTGTTTTTCGGCCTGGCCTTGTTCGTCAGCTTGGCCGCGGGAAGCTATCCGGCGGTCTTTCTCTCGGCCCTCCATCCTGTCAAAACACTCAGGGGGAGCTGGAAAGCCGGGCGGGGGAGCGCCCGTTTTCGGCGCGTCTTGGTCATCTTCCAGTTTCTGATCGGCATCGGCCTCATCATCGGGACGGGGGTCATCCGCCGGCAGCTCGATTTCATGAGAAATCGCAACCTCGGATTTTCCACGGATCAGGTCCTCGTGACCCGGATCGATGACCCGGCGATGTTCAAGAGAATCGAGTCGATCAAGGCCAGGCTCAAGGAGATCCCCGGCGTCGTCTCGGCCTCGGTGACCCAAGCCGTGCCCGGGCAAATAACGGAAATCAACGGCCAGCCGTTCGTTCCCGAAGGATTTTTGGAGTCCGAGCCTGTCATGCTCAGACAGTTTTCCGCCGACGCGGATTTCGTCCCCACCATCGGCCTGGAAATCGTGCGGGGGAGGAATTTTTCCAGGGAGATTCCGACGGACGCCGAGGCCCTGTTGATCAACGAGGCCACCGCCCGGAAGCTGGGCTGGACCGATCCCCTCGGCCGGAAGTTCAAGATGCCTATCATGCCTATCGGAAAGTGGCAGGAGAAGACCGTCATCGGCGTCGTCCGCGATTTTCACTTTCTCGGCTTGCGCGAGGCGATCGAGCCGTTTCTCCTGGATTTGGCGACGCAAGAAGACCAGCTCGTCATCAAGCTGAAGACGGAGCGGCTGAGCGCCACGATCCGCGAGCTGGAGCGCGCCTGGAGGGAGATCGATCCCGTCCGGCCGCTGGACTACTTCTTCCTCGATGGTTTCTTCGCCGCCCAGTACCGGGCCGAGGAGAGGCTCGGCCGCCTCTTCTCCGCCTTCAGCGGCCTGGCGGTCGTCATCGCCTGTCTCGGCCTCTTCGGCTTGGCCTCCTTCCTGGCCGAGCAGAAGGCCAGGGAGATCGCCATCCGAAAAGTCCTGGGTGCCTCCGTTCGCGGAGTCTTGGCCAAATTGTCCTTGGAATTCCTGAAACTCGTGGCCTTGGCGACCATCCTGGCCTGGCCGGCTGCTTATTTCGCCATGAGCGCCTGGTTGAGAAATTATGCCTACCGGGCGGCCTTGAGCCCCTGGACGTTCCTGATCGCGGGAGCGGCGGCCTTGGCGATTGCCTTCCTGACTGTCGGGGCCCAGGCGTTCCGGGCAGCCTCGTCCAATCCCGTCTTATCGCTCAAGAACGAGTAGAAAAATTGTAAAATTTCTCCTCTTTTTCGTGTTTATATAAGTATGAGGCCGGATTCGGGCATCGACGTCGAGGCGTTCTATACCCGCTACGGCCCTATGGTTCTGAGGCGGTGCCGCGGAATGCTCCGGAACGAGCAGGCTGCTTACGACGCCATGCATGAAGTCTTTGTTAAGATATTGATATATCGCCATCGTTTGACCGGGGACCATCCCTCGGCTTTGCTCTATCGGATGGCGACCAACATCTGTCTGAACCGAATCCGGGATGAGCGCAAGCACGCCCTTCGGGAAGACCTGGCCCTCCTTCATAACATGGCTTTTTTCACGGCCCCGGATGATGACGCCTCGGCCCGGCTTTTATTCGAATACATCCTCAAGCGCGAGAAGGAGTCGATCCAAAGGATCGCGGTCATGTATTTCCTCGACGGGATGACTCTTAAAGAGATCGCGGAAACGGAAAAGCTCTCCATATCCGGAGTTCATAAACATTTGGAGAAGCTGCGCCGGAGAATTAAACTCCAGGGAGACGCATCATGACCTCCATCGTCCCCAGCGATTATTATCTGGAACGGTACGCCCTCGGCGAGCTGCCGGCGGAGGAGGCCGGGGAGATCGAACGGCGGGCCGCCGCCGACCCGGCCGTCCGCGCGGCCTTGAACGAAATCAAGTCCTCCAACCGGGCCATCCTCTCGCTCTATCCCCCGGCGATGGTCGCCTCCCGTCTGGCGGCCCTCCGAAGGGAATCGGGCGGCCGTCCCCTTTTAAGATTCCGGCGATTGTTTTTCCTCTCCTCCGCTGCTGCTGCTGCTGCCGCCGCCCTATTGGTCGTTTTCCTCGTTGTCCCCTCGATCAAGAAACCCGAAACGGACCTGATCAAGGGCCTCCAAAACGTCGATCTCGGCCGGACCCAGCTTCTGGTTTTTCGCATGAAAGACGCGGCCGTCGAGATCCTGCCTTCCGGAGCGCGCGCCCGGGCGGGTGACCTCCTTCAATTGGCTTACGTGGCTTCCAAGGCACCCTACGGCCTGATCCTGTCGATCGACGGGCTCGGCCGGCTTACCCTCCATTTTCCGGAGCGGAAGGATGGCCCGGCGGACCTGAAGCAGAACACCAAGGCCGTGCTCCCTGACGCGATCGAACTCGACGATGCCCCCGGTTTCGAGAGGTTTTTCCTGATCACATCGAATGATCCGATCGCCGTTCCCGAGATTCTCGCGAGAGCGGAGAATCTGGCAAGCGATCCCGCCCGGATCAGGACGGCCGACCTGGACCTGCCGCCCGGCTGCCGGCAGTTCTCCGTTCTCATTTTGAAGGGAGAAGACCCATGACCCGACGGATGCTTTCGCTCGGCCTCCTCCTCTTGGCCTTTTCGAAGCCCGGTCCGGCCTCCCAGGCCGTCGACGCCGCGAACCAGTCGTCGGCCCGCCGGTTCTCCTTCATCGTCGGGGCGAACCGGGGCGGCCGGGACCGGGCCGTCCTGCGGTACGCCGTCGATGACGCCCGGGCCGTCAGGAAGGTCCTTGAAGAAATGGGCGGGATTTCACCCGGGGAGTGCGTTTTTCTGGAGGACCCCACCGCCGCTTCGTTCCTCGCGGAAATGCGGGCGCTCGGCGAAACCGTGGACCGGGCCCGGCGGGAGTACCGCCGGGTCGAGGTGATTTTCTACTATTCCGGGCATTCCGACGAAGAGAACATCTTCCTGGGCGAAGAGCGGATTTCCTATCTGGAATTCCGCGACCTCATCACCTCGATGAAGGCCGATGTCCGGATCGCCATTCTCGATTCCTGCGCCTCCGGGGCCTTCACTCTCCCGAAGGGCGTCGTCAAAAAACCGCCCTTCCTCCTCGACACGGCTTATGACATGAAGGGCTACGCTTTCATGACCTCGAGCGCGGCCTCCGAAGCCGCCCAGGAATCGGGCCGGATCAAGCGGTCGTTCTTCACCCACAACCTGATTTCGGGGATGCGCGGCGCGGCCGATATGAACCAGGACGGACGCATCACCCTCAATGAGGCGTACCAGTTCGCCTTTGACGGCACCCTGACCCAGACCGAAAAAACGATGGCCGGTCCCCAGCATCCCAGCCGGCAAATCCAGATGTCCGGGACGGGGGATGTGATCATCACTGAGATCGGAAAAAGCGAGGCCGTCCTCACCATCCCGCGCGATGTCCCCGGCCGGATTTTCATCCACGACCGGGACCAGCGCCTCGTCGTCGAGTTGAACAAGGCCGCGGGCCGCGAGGTTTCGATCGGCCTCGAAGCCGGCCCGTATCGGATTATCCGCATCGCCGCCGGCCTCATCGAAGAGACGAAGGTCACGCTGACCGACGGGATGACGGCCGTCGCGGAGCGGGAAGCGTTCCAAAAAACGGACAAAGTCCCGACCGCCGTCCGGGGAAGCCTCGACCAAGTTCCGCTCGAGCCCGAAGTCCGGAGAGGCCTGCGGCGGTGGCAGGTGGAAGTATTCGGCGGGCTTGCGGGCGCGAATCCCGGCGACTTGAACATGCGGGCCGACTTCGATGATATGAGCTCGTCCTATTATCTGGATGATTACTATCAATACCAGAAGAACCAGGGACAAATCGCCTCGTTCTCCCGCCTGAACGAGGGCGGCCGGGCCGGGTATCTTCGGTATGCCGTTCCATTGGGGATACGGTTCCGATACCGGCTTTTCGGCGGTTTCGACCTGTCCCTGGGCGTGACGCGGTTCGCGGGATCCAGAAGCTCCCGGTACAAGAACACTTGGGACGTGGCGTACTCGGACGGCAGCCGCTCGACCTATACGGAAGATACCCGCGATTATAGGCTTTCCGCGTCGGGCGTCGTCCCTTCTCTCGGCCTCCATTTCGGAAAAAGCTTCGGACGGAACCTGAGAGGGGAGGCCTATTTCAGCGGCGGACCCCTCCTGGCCGAGTGCTCGTACACCCTGAATTACAGCTCTCTGGGCACCTACCCTCATTCCGCGCGGAATCGGGAAAACGCGGAACCGGGAATCCTGGACGAGAACGGGAAAGGCACCGGCTTCGCCTTGCAGACAGGGTTGCGCCTGGATCTCCGCCTCAGGGATCGGACAGGGATCTTCGTCGAAGGCGGCTACGCGCTCCAGAAGGTCGAGAAGATCGCCGGATCGGGAAAGCGGGAACAGGCCGGTCAGCGGGATTCCTGGGAAGGGGATTGGGGGATCAAGCAGGATTATATCAACCAGCCGTGGGGCCAGGCCCGCTTCCGCTGGCCGTCGAACGCCTGGGTCATCTTCGGCGGGACGTGGTGGCATCTCCGCGATTTCAAGCTCGACCTGTCCGGTCTTCAGCTCAAGACGGGAGTCTATTTCCGCTTCTGAAATCGAGGAGGCCGTCTAGGTGCGATCCCTTTCCGCCGGCCGGCAGACGTAGATGTTCTGCGTGGGCAGAAAAGTCAAAATGTCCTGCACCTCGTAGCCCGCGCCGTAGATGTGGCCTAAGTTCGTCCGGAGCGTATAGAGAGCCCTGTCCTTGGGATCCCAGCCGGGCGCTTCAGGATCCATTTTGTCGGCATCCCATTGGACGATGACCAGAAGGCCTTCCGGTTTGAGAGACGGTTTGATGTTCTTCAAAAAGACGTCTTTTTTCTCAACCAGATGGATCACATTGACCATCAAGACCAGATCGATAGATCCTTCCGGCAGAAGAGGATCGTCCTTCTCGCCGTGGATGACCGATACATTCTTGATCTCGTCCTTCTTGCAGCGGTCTCGGATGACCTGCAAGGCTTTTTCGTCGATGTCGTTGGCATACACATTTCCTTCCCGTCCAACCCGTTCCGCCAAGAGAAATGTGAAATAACCGTCGCCCGCTCCGACATCGGCAATGGTTTTTCCTTGGGTAACACCGATCTCATTCATGACGCGCAGCGGCATCTGCCAGTACGATCTGTCGCGGTGACGGTCAGGTTGTCTCTGCTCCTCGCCATGTTCATGCGCCTGTTGAGCCCCGATCGGAATCGAGACCAAGAAGATCAACCCCATGACGTGCGACAGGCGATTGCATCTGGACATCGAATACTCCTTTTTCCCGATTCGAATGTTTATCAAGCATGCCAGAAAACCCCAGGCTTTTAAGCCTGGGGATGAATGGCATCCCGGAGCAACGCGGAGGCAAATCATCTTAACAGGGCATGAAACGCCGGCCTTTAGGCCGGGGAGTTTTCATTCAGCTTATACGTTTTAAGAAAATAATCAAAGCAAAATAGAGCCGTATCCGGTATCCGGCAGGGAAAAAAACAGGGCTGAGGTGTTTCATCAATTAAGGAGTTTTCAACATGGATGATGATCGACCGCTTCGCCTTAAGATTGTGGTCTCATGGCTCACGGCCTTTTCCATCGCGGCCGCGACGCCGCTCTTTCCCCAAACGCCGCCGGCCTCACCGGCGCCGGTTGTCGGCCAAATCAAAGGACGCGTCCTGGATTATGAGACCCAGAAGCCGCTGGCGGGCGTATCTGTGGCCGCCGTCGGAACGGCCCGCTCCGCCCGAAGCGACGCGGCGGGTGCTTACACCATCGCCGATGTACCCGTCGGCTACTACAGCCTGACCTTCGAGGCCCAAGGCTATTACACCGACACGCGAACCGACGTGATCGTCCGCCCCGGACGGATCACCGTCCTTAACGCCCAGCTCGTCCTGGTTCGGGCGATCCGGGAGGAAGTGCGGGTCACGGCCGAGGCCTTTCCCGCGGCGCCGACGAAGCCCGGCAGCCGGAGGGAATTCAATCCCGAGGAATTGCGGCGGGACCCGGCGTCCATGGGCGACGTGAGCCGGGCGCTCTACGCCGTGCCGGGCGTCGTCAAGGCCGACGAGGAAGCCAACGACCTGGTCGTCCGCGGCGGAAGCCCCATGGAAAACGGCTTCTATATCGATAATGTCTTCATCCCCAATATCAACCATTTTCCTCAGCAGGGGGCCAGCGGCGGCAATATCTGCATGTTGAACATGGATTTCATCGAAAACCTTCAGTTCATCACCGGCGGGATGGACGCCTTGTACGGAAACCGCCTGTCGTCCGTCATCGATATCGGCTACCGCGAAGGCAACCGCGAAAAAATAGACAGCCAATTGAATCTGAGCATGATCGGCTTCGGGGCCCAAATCGAGGGGCCGCTCCCGGGCCGGAAAGGGTCCTGGATGGTTTCGGGGAATAGAAGCTATCTCGACCTGGTTTCAGGCCTTCTCGATTCCGATAATCCGGCCGATTACTACGATTTTCAGGGAAAGGCGACGTATGACCTCGGTCCTCGAGACCGGCTGTCTCTCCTGGGTGTCGCCGGGAAGAGCTGGACAAGCTATGACCGGGGCGGCGCCGAAAAATTCTCCGTCGGAACAGCCGGGCTCACGTGGCGCCGGCTCTGGGGCGATTCCGGGTATTCGGACACGTCCGTGTCGTATTCCCTTCTTGACGGCAAAGAAAGCAATTTCTGGGAATCGGAAGGGCGGCTCCACGAGGAATACGATTATCGGACGTCCTGGGTCACCTTCCGCAATGTCACGCATCTCCAAATTTCGCCGGCCCATCGGTTTACCTTCGGGGTCGAAGCGCAGCGGCTCGACTTGCGGAATTGGGACGATTTCGACAACGCTGAAAAACGCTTGGGGGGGACGTCCGCGGCGGCTTTTTCGACCTATGCCGCCCATCCTTTTTTCAACGTCTCGCTGTCTTTCGGGTTGAGGATCGATTATGTTCCCCTGTCTGAGAGATTCCATCTGTCTCCGCGCCTTTCCTTGTCCTGGGAGCCGGCGAATCGTTTATCCCTCAACGGCGCCTTCGGGATTTATTACCAGCAGATGCCGCTCTTCCTCTTGAAACAACATCCCGGAAACCGGGACCTCGAAGATCCCCGGGCCCGCCATCTCGTCCTCGGGGTCAAATATCTGCTCCGCCCGGATACCCAGCTCACCCTGGAAGCCTACGATAAGCGTTATGACGGCTTTCCGATGTCGCCGCTTTATCCCTGGTATTTCGTCATCGACGACGTGAACGGGAACAACGATAGGTTCTGGAATTTCGGCCGATTGGTCGATGAGGGAAGGGCGTATGCCCGGGGCGTGGAACTGACGATCCAGAAAAAACTGTCCCGGAAGCTCTACGGCCTGGCCAACGCCACGTATTACCGGGCGCGCTACCGCGACCTGATGGGAAACTGGCGGAACAGGCTTTACGACAATCGTTTCATCCTATGCCTCTCGGGCGGTTACAAGCCCAACGCCCGCTGGGAATTCAGCCTCCGCTGGATCTGGAGCGGCAATATGGCCTTCACTCCGGTTGACGAGGAAATATCGCGGCAAGCGGGGTACGCCTGGGTGACTTGGGACCAGGTCATGGCCGGCCATCTCAACGATTATAAGAACTTATCCCTTCGGATCGACCGGAGATTCCTCTGGAGGAAAACGAACCTCGTCCTCTTCGCCGGAGCGCTCAACATCCTCGATCACGAGAATGAGCTTTATCGGAATTGGAGCCCCGCCCTGAACGGATACACTTCGCAATACATGTGGGGCACCATCCCTTATATCGGCCTGGAATTCGAGTTTTGAGCGGCCGGAATACCGCGGTGGAGGAAAATATGACAATCCCGAAACGCCTTCGGATCTTCGTTCTTGGCGCCGCCGCCGCCCTGGCGGCCGCGGGGCCGCTGCGGGCCCAGCTCCGCCCCGAGGCCGGCTTCGTGAATTTGGACGAAAACACGTTCTCTTTTCATCTCGGCAGCTATTTCAGCCGGATCGCCCTGCGATCCTCGCCGGCCCGGATCTGGTATGTCTTCCAGCCGGCCGACGAAAATCCCGCCTCCAAACCCCTGTTCGTTTTTTTTAACGGAGGGCCGGGCGGGGCGACCAGCTGCGGACTGCTGAGCGCCTTCACCGGACGCCTGGCCGTCTCGAGGGACGAAAAAACGGGCGCGGCCTCGATCGTCCCGAATCCCGCGAGCTGGACCCGCCTCGGAAACCTTCTCCACCTCGACGCCCGGACGACGGGATTTTCCTACAGCCTGATGGAAAATCCCGGTGATGATTTCCGGCGGCGCGGGGAATTCGATGCCCAGAATTATAATCCTTATACCGATGGGGCGGATTTTGTCCGGGTCGTTCTCCGGTTCCTGGGCGATCATCCGGAGATTCGAACCAATCGGGTGGTCCTCGTGCCCGAGAGCTACGGAGGCATCCGGACCATCGTCATGCTCCACCTTCTGCTTTATCCTGAGAAATACGCCGACGGTTCATCGCCGTTCCAAAATCCGGAACTCGTGGCGGAGATCAGAAACCACTACGACGCCGTGTTCCCGGAATTCCGGGGGCGGACCGTTCCTCCGGCGACCGCGGCCCGGCAGTTCGGCCGGCAGATTTTGATTCAAACGGCTTTGGCTTGGACGTATCAGCGGGCGGTTTCCGTTGAGATGCTCGAGGCGCCGGGCTCGCCGCTTTTCCGGATCGCGGCCGAAACGGGCGTCCCCTACGTTCCTTTCAGAAGCCTGCCCGGAGCGAATCAGAATCCTACGGCAGGCCAAATCATGAATTATATCTACGCCTATTTGGACGCGGCGGGGCGCGATCCCTATATCTGCTCGAAGCCGTCCGGATTTTTCAACGGGCATCGCGCAGCCGCGGTCGATTTCCTGACCAGGATCGCGTCTTTGAACCTGATGACGGGAACGAACGCCGCCGCCATCCCGGAGATGTTTGCCGCGGCCCGGGGAAAGGCTTATAAAATGAAGGCGGCGGACAACTCGGGCGCGGATCTGGATCTTTCCGCCCTCGTCGGACCGCCTCCCGACGCGGCGCTTGTCGCGGCCGGGTCGACCGCGGCCGGAGAGAACGAACTGGCCGCCGTCTTCGGGAGGCTGTCGCCGTGGGACCGCTTTTTCATCGATACGAATTACAACGTCACCGATACGTTTTCCTGGAATCGGGCGACCCTTCAAAACCATGACCTGACCTACCAGTCGTCGCTCCTTTTCGGGCAGATGTTTCTTGAGAACGCAGCTTGGGTCGAAACGTTCGCCACGAACGCCGCTTTCGACATCGTCGTCTTCACTCCGGCTCTGCCGGAAGCCTTGGCCGGGTATACGACAATCCTGACCGAAGCGCGGCTCGATGGTTCCAGACCGGCAGGGGCGGCGCGTCCGGGCGAGATCCGGCTCGTTTACCGGGCGGGCGCGGTGCCCGGGGCCCCGTCCTCGGCGAGGACGATCCGGTTTCCGCGCTACCCCTCGAGCGGTCACGCGGTCACGTTGACCGAACCGGCGGAGATGCTGGATGACGTGGCCGTCTGGCTGGCCTCCGCCTCCGCGCCGCCGCGGGATACCCCGCGGGAACCGAGGAGGGACCGATGAAAAAAACCGGGCGAACGATCCTTCTGTTGATGATGGGCGCCGTGCTTCTGCCGGCGAAAGAACGTTTCCAAGTCGAAATCTACGGCGGCCTCTCCTACCTCGCGCTTTCGGACTTCAACCTTCTGGCCAAGTCCGAGGAACGGACGAACGACATCCTCTTCGTCCAAAGGCTTCTCGGCTGGAACGGATATTTCACCAACGACCTGCCCGAGATCCGAAGCGCCATTCCGGCCGGCTTGCGGATCAAATACCGCCTTTCCGAGTCTCTCGCCGTTTCGGTCGATCTCGAGGGATTCCGGAGAACGCGGGACGTTACGATCTCGGGAACATTCAATGTCGGCGATACCTATTCCCTGACCCAGACGAAAACGTACGATCCCTTCCGCTTGGAAGTGAGGGGGTGGGCCGTCATGGGCGGCCTCCACTACAGGCGAGCGGTCGGCAGGTCAACGTCGGTCGAGGCGGGCGCGGCGGCGGGATGGGCCCGCTCTTCGTTCGACTTCCGCTCGTCCTGGGCGGTTGCGATCGATCTCATCAGCGGCTCTTTCGTCCATAACTCGATCGATGGAGGCTTAATCGAGGAGAGCGGGACGGGGAACGGTTTCGCCGCCAAGGCGATGCTCCGACTCAACCGGGCTTTGGGGAGGCGCTTCGGCTTTTATGTCGAAGCGGCGGGCATTTATTGCCCGTTGAAATCGGTCCGAGGATCGGGGCGGGAGACGCGGCTGGGGATCCCCGGGGAGACGACTTGGGAAGGCGAGTGGGGCATCAAAAAAGAAGAAATTCGGACGACCTGGGACAGCGCGACGGTGTTCGTCCCGACCAATTACTGGGGCGGCTGGGCCGGGGCCCGGCGTGACCGGGACTTCGTCCTCGACCTTTCGGGCGCGCGGCTGAGCTTGGGGCTGTATCTTTCGTTTTAACCGGGTATCGGTGGGGTGCGTATCCAACCTCAATATCAACGGCTCGCTCCAGGATTTTTCCCGCCGGATCATTCTCTCCGAGGTGGCGAGCGCCCTGGACAAGAAGAAAGTCGCCTTCTATGAATACCTCGTGACCCAGGAGATGGGGTTGGATTCCTCGGCCGGCGTCCGCTGCACGGCCGATATCGTCCCGGCCGCCCCGTCCGCGAAGGCCGGCGGAGTCCGCATCGTCGAGCAGGGGGATTTCTACGTTTCTTGTGGCCAGCCGGCGGCCAACCTGATTCCCGCCCTGCTCGAGCCGCAGTCCAGCTACGGCCTGATCCGCTATCGCAGCTGCAAACTCGTCCCGGAGACTGGAAACTTCTTCGGACTGTTCCGGGTGACGGCGGACGCCCGGCTATCGACGATTCCCTACAAACCCTGGAACTGACATCTTGACTGCGGTTCTGTAAAAGAACTAAAATAAAGCACATCGGTAATATTCCAGAACCGAGGCTGCCATGACCATCCAGGATTCCGTCGAGAGATTCGAGATCATTCAGCAAAGGCTCGTCCAGAGCCTGCCGGGGACATTCCGGCCTTTCTTCAAGACCCTGAAACCTCCGGGACGAGCCGTCATCCTGACGGGAGCGCGGGGAACCGGGAAAACGACGTATCTTCTCGGCCGATTGAACGAAGGGCATTTTCTGTATTTATCCGCCGACAATCCCCTGGCTTCCGCTTATCCGCTCTACGATCTGATCGAGGCGGTTTTTCTGCGCGGGTATGAGGGGATCTATATCGATGAGATCCATTATGCCCCATCCTGGGCGCGCGACCTCAAAGCGGCGTATGATGCCTTCCCGGGGAAGACGATCTGGGCTTCCGACAGCAGCACTCTGGCCTTGAGGGGAGGGATCTCCGACATCTCCCGGAGGTTTCTCTTTGTCCATTTGCCCCTTCTTTCGTTTCGGGAATTCATCGCTCTGACGACGGGCATCGAACACCCGGCTTTCGACGCTTTCGATCCGAAACCGGCGGCCGCCGTTTCGAAAAAGACGAACGTTCTAAAGCTGTTTCGGGAATATTTGGACCATGGATTCCGTCCGATGTTTCTGGAAGGAGTTACCGGGTACGCTTCGCGGATCATGGCCCTGATCGAGAAGGCGCTTTCGTCCGACGTGCCGTTTCTCGTCCCCCAGCTCTCCGAGCATCATCTGCGCTTCATGAACGCCGTCGTCGGCTATTTGGCCGTTTCGAAAGTCCCCGTTCTGGCCGTCAATTCGCTCAGCCAACAATGGGGCCTGGGGAAGGAAAAACTCTACCGGCTTCTCGAGGCGATGGAATCAGCCGGCGTCATCCGGATCGTCCGGATCGAAAACGACCGGCGGATACACACAGCGGGCAGGAAGATGTTTCTTTACGAACCCTCGGTATATGGCTTTCTCGGGGGGAATATCGGCACGCTCCGGGAGTCGTACGTCGTTGGAATTGCCGTTGAATCGGGGCGGAAGGTCTACGCTTCGGCCGATGAAACGAAAGGCGATTTCGTCATCGACGGCCGGGTGATTGAAGTGGGAGGATTATCGAAGTCTAAGAAAGGGGCGGATTTCGTCCTCCGGGACGACCTGGAACTGCCGCATCGTTCGGCCCTCCCTCTCTGGGTTTGGGGCTTCGGGTATTGACCGCGCGCGGCTGAGCTCTTTCCCCTCATAAAAACGAATACTGTTTCCCGTACCGCAGCATCTGCTTGACGTAATCGTCCGGGTAAGCGATCTTGACGTCGACGATCTTGCCGTTCTCGACGACCGGCGTATACTCTGGATTCAGGAAGCCGCCGTAGGGGGCCAGGTTCAATTTGGCGTAGCGGGCCAGGACCTCCCGATGGAGGACGGGATCGACCTGGACGCCGTATTTTTCGACGAGGTCCCCTGCGGCCGGATAATCCCCCTCGCTCGTGATCCTCTGGATTTCGGCCAGGAGCTCGCCGTAGAGACGGCGCAGCTTCGGATAATCGTTGATCACGAAGTAGGATTTCCCGTCCTTTGTCTCCTGGGTGATGACCTTCTCCGGGAGGCCTTTCTCGTAAACCCAGTGGGAGACCATCGACCGGCAGCGCATATGGGCTTGCTCAATCGTCTTGCCGGGCTGGATCCGGGTCAGCTGGGTCATCAGCCCGTTGCGGATGTTGGCGTCATAGTCGGCTTTAGCCCCGTCGAGGGACGGCAGGAGGCCGAGCTCGACTATCTTGTCGTCCATGATGTAGTAGAGGGCGAAGAGGTCAGCCCGGGCCTCCTCGATGGGCGAGTGGTAATTCTTGAGCGCCTCCACGGAGACGCCCGGCAGGAGCTGGCCCGAGCCGTGCCCGAGGACTTCGTGCAGGTCGGTATGCAGGTTCCCGGCCTGGGGCCCGTATTTTTTCGACCGTTCGAGCTCCTCGGCGGAGAAGGAGAACTCCCGGCCGAATCCGGAAGCCAGCATCGACTGGGTGTTAGCGTAGGTGATGTTCTCGAGCGTCACCGATTTGGAGCCGTGCGTTTTCCGGATCCAGGTGGCGTTGGGAAGGTTGATCCCGATCGGGGTAGACGGATAGGTGGCCCCGCCCAACATGGCCGCCGTGATGACCTTGGCCGAGACGCCTTTGACTTCCTTGCGCTTGAAGCGGGGATCGACGGGGGAGTTGTCCTCGAACCACTGGGCCGCGGCCGAGATGGCCTCGGCCCGCCGGGTGGCGGCCAAGTCCTTGATGTTGACCAAGGCTTCCCAGGTCGCCTTGCGCCCCATCGGATCGTTGTAGACCTCGATGAAGCCGTTGACGAAATCGACCCGGGAGGCGAGGTCGCCGACCCAGAGGACGTTGTATTCGTCGAATTTTTCGAGGTCGCCGGTGCGGTAGTATTCGATGAGTTTCTCGATGACTTTCTTCTGCTGATCGTTTTCGGCGACGCCGGCCGCCTTTTCGAGCCAGAAGACGATTTTCGCGATGGCCGGGCCGTACAGGCCGTTGATGGAAGCGACTTCCTCCGCGATTTTTCCGTTCTTCTTCACGACCCGCGAGTTCAGCCCGTAGGAGATCGGCGACGGGTCGTTTTTATCGATCAGGCCCTCGTAGTATTTCTCGACTTCGGCCTGGGTCACGCCCTCGTAGAAATTGACCGCCGAGCCGGTAACCAGGTCTTTCTTCGAGTCCAGGGAGATTTTCTTGGCGTCCACGGCCGGATCGAAGAGGATAGGCCGGAGGAAAGCGATCAGGTCGTCGATCGTTTGGCCTTGGGCCAGCGGGAACGTCACTCCCTCGGACCCTTTGACCAGGGAGGCGAAATAGTCCGGGGTGAAGTCGGGGATGAACTTGTCCGTGGCGTAGTGATGGTGGATTCCATTGGAGAACCAGACGCGTTTGACATAGACCATGAACTTCGCCCACTCGGGGTCGGTGCGGTCGCCCTTGTATCCTTCAACGACGGCGTCGAGGGTCTTGCGGACGACCAGGTTGTGCTTGTAGTTTTGGGCGAAGGTGATGTCCCGGCCGGACTGGGCGGCCTCGCTCAGGTAGTAGACCAGCTCTTTCTGA
>Ga0315284_10007576_pt1 | contig 15502 bp, 10 predicted proteins | sample YL17G09_16_MG_FD_203696 | JGI IMG/M metagenome (GOLD analysis project Ga0315284, IMG submission 203696) | Sediment microbial communities from Yellowstone Lake, YNP, Wyoming, USA - YL17G09_16 | ecosystem: Environmental > Aquatic > Freshwater > Lake > Sediment | place: USA: Wyoming | collected... | reverse complement strand
GTCGCCGCGTGGGAATCGGATCGCAACGCCCGGCAGAAGGGCGTGGACTGGCAATTCACCACCGCCGACGCCCGCATCAAGCTCAAGCGGCTATACCCAAAACTTCAAACTTGACGCTACACTAGCCGCCATGCGGACCCCGCGCTAGGCGTTGCTTAATGACGAAACCTTTCAAGGACGACTTGCGGAGCTTCGTTCAGCGGTGACGCCCATCTTGGCGGGTAACTACCTTCCGTCGTTCACGGACCACTCAGTTGATCATTCAGACTGTCTGTGGGATCTCGTAGATCAGCTGGCAACACCGCTCCCGCAGGGATCCCGTCTGTCCAATGTCGAATCCTTCGTGCTCTATGCAGCCTGTTACCTGCATGATGTTGGTCTCCAACATCAAGTCGCAGGTGGGACCCAAGCTGTGCGCGCTGTGCTGGAGCGCCCCGAATACAGGGGTAGACACTGGAGCGACCTGAGCGACGAAACACGTCGCCAGATTGTGCGTGGCGAACACCATCGCATCTCTGGGGAGATGGTTCGCCAATCAGTCGATGCTCCCCAACCGACGCTGGTTGGCATTCAGTTGACGGAAGAGTGGCACCCCGGCCAGATAGCCAGTTTGTGCGAGGCCCATTGCCTGGACACGACGGACGCGAAGTACCGCGAACTCACCCAAGATTGGGGCAGCGTGCGAATGTCGCTTCTGAGTGCACTGCTACGCCTTGCGGACATTCTGGATGAGTCACGGCGGCGCAGTCAACTCTACCTTGAACGGACGCGCGAACTCGACCTTGAGGAAAGAATGCACTGGTGGCGTCACTACTACGTGGCCGACATCCAGATCGATCCGCAATCGCGCCACATCATCCTATGGTTCGACTTCCCCCCGGACCGCCGACTCCAGTACCGCGACATGATTACGCCGCTACAGGTGCCGTGGATAGAAGTGGAGTTCGCGCGACACGATGCGATCCTTGCCTCCTACTCCTTACACTGGCATTTCCGGGTCGACGAGTCCCCGCCCGCCCAAAGCAGGCCAAAGGCAATGGACAACGAACTGGAGCGCTACATCCTCGAAAAGCACGCGAAGCAGCGGGAACAGCAAGCAGAACGGGACCGCCTAGTGCTTCTTGCTCAGCTAAAGGTGGCTCGTCCCACGATCCAACGGTCGCTTACGGAGTTGCGGGCTCGTGCTGTCTCGATGTCGGCAGACGAACAACTCGGCGAGTTCATGGCCCTCTCCAAGCACTTGTGGCATCTTGGAGGTCGGCGGGACGCGTGGATGACGTTCCACCGTGAGTACGCCAAGCTCAAGTCGGCCGCGACACCGGCCGTCCGGCTTGCCGCTGCACTGGATCTGGCGGACATGATGCTCCAAGACGATGCTTCTTCGCAGTCAGTACGCCTTCTTCACGACCTGCGAGCCCAAGCTGATGTGCTGTCGGACGGCGATGATCACAAGTACCGATATAGGGTTCTGCTCGCCCACAGCTACCTGGAGCAGTGCGCGTACCAAGAAGCTGTCGCCGAATTATCAGCAGCAGGGCGCCTTGCACCCGATGCGGCTGCGCGAGCCAAGATCGAGGCGGAGTTGGCGGAGGCGCGGTTGTTGCACGGCGACTTGGATCAGGTGGACTTGGACAAAGGGACGGAGGGCAACCCATGACCAGCCAAGTCAGTGCCTTGGTGAGATCGGGCCTGGTCCGTGCACGTGTTGCGGCTATGACTGGCGGAGTAGACAGCGCGCTCGCCGGGATCGGCAACCTCCGTGGGTGTGGTGTCCCGGGCGCTGTTGATGCTGCCGCGATTGGTCTTCTGGAGAGCGAGATCAACTTCCTCGACGGTCGCCCCAAAGCGGCGCTCGACGCGTTTGCAGCCTATGTGGAACCGGCCTTACCTGACATCGATCCACGAACAGCGACAGTGATCGCGGATAACAAGTCCTCCGTCCTCCTCGACGCCTTCGCACCGGAAGCTGCTGACCTTTTCTACCATTTGGTCGACCAACGCCGGATATTGGGCGTGGAGCTTCGGGACTATGCGGCCATCCTCGATGCCGATGGGAAAGCTGCCAAAGGCAAGCACTACGAAGCCCTCCCAACCTATTGGCGGCAATTGCGGGCGGCCTACCGGCTCCAGAACCGGCGTGCCATGGCGATTGCCGAAAGTGATTTCGCACGCGAATGCATGGGCCTTGGGTGGCTGAGCAAAGCAGCATATCACGCCATGCTCGCGAGGGATAAGGAGACAATGCAGCCCGTCGCTGATGCGCTGCTGGCGGCGCGGTCCCCTGACCAGCTCCGCGCCACACTGGATAAGCTCCTGCGAGCATCCTCCCTGAAGAAACACGCCATGCAGGTCGCGTTGCTGCTCCACACCGTTGCCGATGTCGTTCCCGAAGATCAACTCGTTGAGGTCATCCGATGGCTGGGCAACTGGGCGATTTTCATGCCCACAGGGTGGCACGACGCGCCGCTGTTCGAAGGCGTATGGGAAGCGATCGGGGCCTTGTCCTCACGCATGAGCTTTGAGGTTTCTGCTTCCTTCGTGTCCAGCGCGATTGGTCATCCTCTCATGGCAGGAGGAGTTCCTCGCCGTTATCTCATCGGCGCACTTAACTTGCTATGCGCAAGGCTTTCCGGAGAGCCGTTGATGCCCCTCGCCAACGCGGCGATAGCCCTCGTGCGAGAGCGCAAGAGCGACATCGACTACACGGATTCGATGAACCTGCTCTGCCAGGTCGCCCATTGTGGCGGCGATGAGATCAAGGCTCACATACGCGCGTCGCTACTTCCTCCGGCCACACTGATCACGGACACAGTGCTGCTACAAGCGGCGCACCACTTGGGGTGGACGCCACAACACCCGGAGAAGTTTTCGGAGCACGCACGGTTCGCTGCGGCCGCCATTCGGCAGCAAGTCCAGCACCTCGCACCTGGCGAAGCGCCCGCCAGAATCGGCGGACTCGGCACGGTGAATGGGTCCACGGCAAGTGGCCACAACGTCGTGCACATCCGCGGAGCCGAACACTTGGTCCATGCCCTGATCCCCTATCGCCACATGATCGACGCCCCGTCAATAGCCGATTTGCTTCGGGCGATGTTGGCGATGGTTGCGGAGAGCGACAACTTGGTGACCAACCGCGCATCTCTTGCGTTATTGCTGCGCGAGTGCGTGGATTGCGTGCCCGATGGCCTCGACGGGAAAATCGCGGGCGTGCTTGAGCCGCTGGCCGATGGACAGATCGTAGAGTCATCGATCGGCCAAACACACGCCCAGGCCATCAATCCCCTTAACCCTTTCAAGATGGGATCAGGCAACCCGGTCGATCTCCGCGGCGCCGCCTTGCTGGCATTGGCGAAGCTGGACCACGCCAAGCCAAGCTCGTCGCCCCGCTTCCACAAGGATCTCCTGCTGAAAGCACTTACTAGCCCCAACGCAGCCGTGCGCCGCTATGCCCTGGCTGCTGCTGAAGTGAACGGACTCCTCACGCCAGCAGAGCAGATCGCAGTGGCACTGGCGGGATTGGACCGCGAACCGGAAGTCGCAGGACTGGCCATGCGAGCCTTGTCGCAGGCCGCTGACTCGCTACGGTTCAGTCGGCAGATGTGGCATATCGTACTCCGATGCCTTGAAGCCGCAGTCCAGTCCCGCGATGCCGGCCACCGCGGGGCAGCCGCTCAGGTGGTCAATGCGGTGTCAGCCAAGAAGATACCTTCCGAACTGCGCGAGCGGTTCGCGTCGGTTACCGCCGCACTTCGCGTAGACATCTGCTATTCAGTGCGGGCATCACTCGCTGAACCGCGATCTTGGCCTCGGGCGGAGAGTAGTGGTTGACCAGATCGTGGGGCATCGACGGTCCCTTCCAACGATCAGAACGCCATCTGCTTCCGGAACGCCTTCAGTGTCTGGGACGTCGTTGCCAGCGCGGACACCTTGAGCTGTGCCTCGGCAGCGAGGGTGCTGAATTCACCTGCCCAGAGGGCTGGTGGATCAATTGCAGGCTTCAAGCGTGCTGATGCCTTTCATGAACCGAACGGGCAGTTCTAATGGTGTCCTGTCCTGGGCATGAAAAAGGCGACCCGATGAGGGTCGCCTGCTTCGTTTTCGGCCGGCCTGCTGTAAGTCATTGAGCGCGTTGGGGCTCGAACCCAAGACCTACGGATTAAAAGTCCGTTGCTCTTCCAACTGAGCTACGCGCTCTGAGGATCGCGCTTCGCCGGCGCGACGACAGGCCCGTCACTATAGAGCATTGGGCGATCGCTCTCAACTGTGACGGGACGCGCCGGCGATGGGCCGCGCGAGAGCCTGCCCGGCTATACATCCAGGTTCTTCACTTCCAGCGCGTGGTCCTCGATGTACTGGCGGCGGCGCTCCACGTCCTCGCCCATGAGCACGCTGAACATCTGCTCCGCCTCGCTGCTCTGGTCGAGCGTGACACGCAACAGCACCCGCTTGCTCGGGTCCAGCGTGGTCTCCCACAGTTCCTCGCTGTTCATCTCGCCGAGCCCCTTGAACCGCTTGATCTCGATGGACCGCCGCGCCAGCTTATGGACTTCCGGCAGGATCTGCCCGACTCCGGCCACGTCGATCGTCTCGCTTTCGGTGATCAGCGCGTACTTCGTCGTGAGCTTCTCCCCGCTGACCGATTCCTCCTGCGTCAGGAAGTAATCCTCCATCTCCAGGCCCTGGGCCTCCAGTTGCGCAAAGAGCTTCTCCAGGTCCTTGACCTCGTGCAGCTCCTGGTTCTTCTGCAGACGCCGCAGGTTTTCCTTCTGCGATCTGTCGCTGGGAGGTTCGACGCCGCCCTCGACCTCGGCCAGGGCCTCATCCTCGATGAGCAGGTTCTGATCGTGGAGGTAGGCATCGCGGTCCGAGGCCAAGTGGAAGAACATTTCCTCTCCTTCCACGACGACGCGGAAGAGGGGCAGATGACCGTTGGGGTCGCGTCTGGACAGGAAGTCCGCATAGTCAATTCCGCGCCGCTGGACGACCTTGATCAGCTCTTCAAGCTTGTTCAGCGATTCAACAATACGATGGAGGTCGTCTCCCGACAGCCGCCCGGCCTCTTTGCCCTCGTCATCGCGGATGATGAGCTGCGTGCCCTCAAGTCCGGCGTTGGTCAGGGCCTGGCGCATCGCGCGTTCATTGAGCACGTACTCGCTCTTCTTCCTTCGGGTCACCTGGTAGAGGGGCGGCTGCGCCACATACACCCGCCCGGCCTTGATCAGCTCCTGCATGTGGCGGAAGAAGAAGGTCAGCAGCAGCGTGCGGATGTGGCTGCCGTCCACGTCGGCGTCGGTCATGATGATGATCCTGCCATAGCGGCGTTTCTCGAGGTCGAACTCCTCGCGGATGCCGCAGCCCATGGCGCTGATGATGGTGCGGATCTCCTCATGCCCGAGCATCTTCACCAGGTTGGCCTTCTCCACATTCAGAATTTTGCCTCGCAGAGCCAGGATTGCCTGGATGTTGGAATCACGTCCCTGCTTGGCGCTCCCGCCGGCCGAATCGCCCTCGACCAGGAACAGTTCCGTATCCACGTTGCTTCTGGACCGGCAGTCGCTGAGCTTGCCGGGCAGTCCCCCGCCTGCGAGGGCGTTTTTCCGCCGGGTGAGTTCGCGCGCCTTGCGCGCGGCCTCGCGAGCCTCGGCGGCGAGCATGCCCTTTTCCACGATGATCTTGGCCTCGCGCGGGTTCTCCTCGAGGTATCGGCCAAGGTGTTCGCTGACCACCGAACTGACGAGCCCCTCGACCTCGCCGTTGCCCAGCTTGGTTTTCGTCTGGCCCTCGAACTGCGGTTCGGGGACTTTGACGCTGATGATGGCGGTGAGCCCCTCGCGGAGATCGTCGCCGCTGGGCCGGACGTTCTTCAGCAGACCCGCGGCCTCGGCGTAACGGTTGATCGTGCCGGTCAAAGCCGTCTTGAACCCGCTGAGATGCGTTCCGCCCTCGTGCGTGTTGATGTTGTTGGCGAACGAGAGGATGGTCTCGTTGTACCCGTCGTTGTACTGCATCGCGACTTCGACAATCAGCCGCGTCTCCGCGTCCTCGTTCCTGAAGTAGATGACGTTCGGATGCAGGACGTTCTTGCCATCGTTGAGGTGGCGGATGAACTCGATGAGCCCCTGGGAGTACTTGAACTCATCCTTCTTGCCGGTGCACTCGTCCTCGATGATGATGTGCAGCCCCTGGTTGAGGTACGCCAGCTCGCGCATGTGGCTGGCCAGCGTCTCGTATTTGAACTCGGTGTCCGGAAAGATCTGCTTGTCGGGCTTGAAGGTGATCTTGGTGCCGGTGCGGTTGCGTGTGCCGATCTGCTTCAGTTCAGAAGCCTTTCGGCCGCGTTCGAAGCCCATGTGCCAGACTTTGCCCTCGCGGCTGACCTCGGCTTCCATCCATTCGGACAGGAAGTTGACCACCGATCCGCCGACCCCGTGCAGGCCGCCGCTCGTGTGGTACGGCGAATCAGCATTGTGCTCGAACTTGCCACCGGCTCCGAGGGTGGCAAAGACGACTTCGAGCGTCGAGACCTTGGCTTCGGGATGAATCCCGACGGGGATTCCGCGGCCGTCGTCGGCGACGGAGACGCTGCCGTCGGCGTTGATTCTGACGATGGTGGTCTTGGCAAACCCCGCCATCGCCTCGTCGATCGAGTTGTCGACGATTTCATAGACGAGGTGATGCAGCCCGCGCAGGCCCGTGTCGCCGATGTACATCGCAGGCCTCTTGCGGACGTGTTCCACATCGTCGAGGACCTGGATCATGTCTTCAGTGTATTCGCTGTTTTTTGCTACAGTGGTCTGCTCTTGCGGCGTCTGTTCAGCCATGAATCACTCCAACCAGTCGGCGTCGTTTGCCGTTCCGAGGCGGCCCGCAGGACCGGGTTCGTCGCCCCCTCCGTCGTCCGATTTCGGCTCAAAGAAACTCTGTCCTGACCGATAGGAATCGACGAGTGATATTATCGCAGAAAACCCCCGCGAATACCACACGCCGAACACCCTAAAACCACTGCCCTGATGATTGCATTAACCCTTGTAAAAACGTAGGTTATGGAGAGTCAGCCTCGTCGTCCGCCGTACCGTTCAAGCACCTGTCTTACATCCGGCCTGACATACACGGACTCCAACTCCAAAACCCCCGAAAGTGCCCTGGCCGTCTGCTCCAGTTGGCCGGCCGCATCCGCATCCAGATCGATGAAGAGTTGGCGGCCTCCTTTCACGACCGCCAGGCCCCCGCCGCTGCCCCCAAGTCGCGCATGACGCACGGTCATGCCCATCCGCCTGGCCAGCTCAAGCATCTCCTCAAACGCCGATCCCATTGCTCATTCCCTGTGCAATCGGCAATGTGACGCGAGGTAAAGCGGCAGTCGTTTCCGCGTCAACTGCTCGGTCTGATCTCCAGCCAACCTTGATTATGCCTTTCCGCGACGGGAATGACATGCTCCAGATCGACAAGGCGACACTGGCATCGCCCTGGCACCGTATTTGTACGGTGGTGCAGCGGCGGCCGCCTGGTGGTTGCCGCCGGCAGGCCCGCGAAGCCTGCCTGAATTAATGGAGCGCGGTTGGTTCCCACGGGCCGTGTCGCTCGACCGATGGTCGGCCGAGCGACACTCGGCTCGGGGGTGTTGGTGCTGATGCCGGCATTTCCCGCGTTCTTACGCCTTGACCTCCATCTCGACCTTCGCCTTCTGGTCCTTTTCCTCCTTGCCTATGCCCAGGAACCTGAGCGGCTGCTGTATCGCAACCGAAAGGCTGCTGTAGAAGTTGGCCGTCATGAACTCCAGCGTTTCGCGCGTGGGGCGTGCGGCCGGCTCGTGAATGTGCGGCAGGAAAACCACGACCGCCAGCAGGCGGAACACGGCGCTTATCGCGAACAGCACGTCATAGTAGGTGAACGTCTTGAAGGCCGTCACCCATTGCCAGTGTTCCAGGGACTGTGCGATCACTCCGGCCGACAGTCCCCCCAGCATCCCCGCCACGTTAACGATGACGGCGTTGACGGCGGCGTAGGCGCTGCCACCGGTCTTGCCGTTGCCGTTGCTGCCGGACATCTCCATGACGAGGTTCCAGTTCGCGACATCGACGCCCTGCCAGAGCATCGTTCCCGCCATCGACAGCAGATACCCCAGCCACACGTTGCCGCCCGAAACGAGGCACCAGCCGATCGCCACCGGCACCAGCCCCAGCGCCGACAGCGCCAGCACGGGTTTCTTCCCCATGCGATCCGCCGCCTTGCCCCAGGCCATGACCACGAAGAGCACCGCGATGCTCGGAGCCACAATCAGCATCATCTGGGTGGTCATGTTCACAGACTTGGAGACCACGCCGCCGGACGAGGCCAACTGCTCCATGACGTACTTGGTGACAAACTGCCCCATGAAGCTGACCGCGAAAAAGAGCATGGCGACGAATCCGCCCATCCAGAGGAACTGCTTGTCCTTGAGAGGCTCTTTCATCGCGCGCAAGAGATGAATGCCGGTCTGGGGCTGCCGCGGGATGTCGGGCACGTAGTGGAAGAGGTAGATGTCGGCGATCCCGAACAGGGCCGCAACCATGAAGACACCCGCGCACCACTTGAGCATCAGATAGGGATCGCCGGTGTTGGCGTAGCGATCCAGCAGCCAGCCCACCGCCACTCCCGTGGGCACGGCCGTGAGGATCCCCCACTGCCGGCGCCTGGAGAAGTATTTGCCGCGCTTGCGATCGGGCACGATGTCGGCGATCCAGCTTGTCCAGGCCGGCCCTCCGATTCCCTGGCCGGCGTGCATGAGGAACATCAGGGCCAGAAAGACCCACATCACGACGATTTCGGACCCCGGATGGCGCCAGAGCATCCAGAGCGGCACCAAGGCGATGGGGAACCATAGGAGCCGATTCGGATAGAGGCCCCAGAGGAAGATGCGTTTGCGCAGGCCCGTGGCCTCGATGAGCACGCTAGCCGGCAACGAGAGCAGCGAAGCGATGAACGGCAGCGCCGCCAGAAGACCGAACTGAAACTCGGAGGCCTTGAGACTCTTGGCGAAGTTGGTCTGCGGCGTCCCGGAGACGGCGGTGAGCCACACCGACCCCCACACCCAGGCGAACGTGATCATCCACAGCGCGCGGCGCAGGGAGTCCCCCGTGGGCACGATCGGCCTGGCCGATTGAGCTTCAGACCCGCTGTGGTTCTTGCCCTCTCCTTCTGACGCGTATGGTTCGGTGACATCCATTTCACACTGCCTGCTGCATAAGTCCACCCCAAACGCCGTTGGCCGACGCGGCTGATTGCTATCTCAATGCACGTGGGGCTTGGAAGGATTGCTCGCTCTCACTCCTGTGGCTGGACTCTGCCCATCATTGTAAGCGATTAAGGCGATATGGCAACAAGCCCCCGCGTCGCTCGCTCGCCGGCATGAACCCAACCCCCTTTACAAAAAGGCCTTGCCGATGCACAAATACCCCACTATGTCACTGTGCCAGGTCCATTGGTTCAGCCAGGTCATCGGGAAAACCGTCGGCGCGTACGTCATCCTCCCGGATGTCGGCAAACCCCCGTTCGCCACCTTCTACCTCCTGCACGGCCTCTCCGACGACTACACCATCTGGCTCCGCCGCACGCGAATCGAATGGTATGTGCGTAAGCTGCCCCTGATCGTCGTCATGCCCGACGGGTTCCGCGGTTTCTACACCAACCACGCCAAAGGCCCGGCTTACGCCACATACATCGGGGAGGAACTGCCCGCTTTCATCGAGCGCAACTTCCCCGCCCTGCCCGAGCGATCCTTCCGCTGCATCGGCGGCCTGTCGATGGGCGGCTACGGGGCACTGCGTGTGGCCTTGGCCTACCCCGATCGCTTCGCGTCGGCCAACAGCCACTCGGGGTGCCTGGCGATCGCCAATCTCAAGAACGAGCACCTGCCGGCTTACGAATGGCTGCCGATGTTCGGGCCGAAACCGGCCGGGGCCAAGCATGACTTGGTGCACTTGGCCAAGCTCGCACTGAAGTCTCCCCCGCTGCCCCAATTGCGTATCGACTGCGGCAGAGACGATTTCCTCATCCAGCACAACCGCTTCTACCATCGCCAACTCCAGAAGCTGCGGATCGCCCACGAGTACGAGGAATTCCTCGGCGAGCACACATGGGACTACTGGGACAAACACGTCAGGGAGGCATTGCGGTTCCATGCGCGTGGCCTGGGATTGAAAGAGGTCGAGTGAGCCGGCGGGATCGAGGCTGTTTGCATTGCGTCAGGTATTGGGGGAGCGGCGGAAAAACGCGATTTTCCGGGGCTTGGCGACCTAAGTGTTTTATCGGCAAGTGGTTGAGGTTTTGAGGGATTGTAAAAACCGACCCTAAAGTGACCCCGAAACGACCCTGTTTCGACAACCCGAAGCGACGAAACGACGGAGAAAGGAGAGCCGAACGAGGCCGCAGAGGGATGCGAATGATCGGCCGAGAACACAGGGCTTATATCATATTTCTGTTGGATTGTCAAGCACAAGATGGGCGGATTTTGGCGGGAGGCCGAAGGGGTGCCCGCGGAAGGGGTTGGGCCGATATGGAAGATTGGGTAATTGGTAGCTGCCAGTAGGTATCGGTGGGAAGGGGGACAATCGTGTCGGATGGGACCAGCTCCGCCAACAAGCCCTCTCCGCCAACCTTGACCCCAAAACCAATTGCCAACGCTTACACCATGCACCTGGACTTGAGCTGAGGCATGCCAGAACCCCGGCCTCATCCGGACCGAAGCCGACCAGGCAGGCCCTTCTGATAACGTGACCCCTTCTTCCCCTTTCCCCACTGCCTGGCCCCAACCGCGCCGCGTGCGCATCTGAGCCGAGTCCAACCTGGCAAGACGCGAACACCCTGTCAAAACGCCAAAACCGTGGATGTCACCTTTTCTGGGTCCCAGACCCATCCTTGCCCCAACTCAGCAGTATGCCACAAGTCACGCCGGAAACGGCACTGGCAGGGGCCGTGCATGAATGACGCCGCGGCTTCCCGTCGCACCAGTAGTCCCCGCGGGGAAACAGGTTATGACAGAATGCCGAGTTGATGTTGCACGCCTTCGTAGTGTTGTGGGCCTGAATCCGTGTCACCTTGTCCAATGGTCGGGTGTAAGAAATGAGAGGCTGGCCCACAGACTGCTGTGCACATGCAGCAACGGCGCGAAAGGAATGGATCTGTGCGGCGAGGCTGAGGATAATGCACAACCGGTGGAACTTTGCTGCTGTGGCACCGTCTGGGACGAAGGTGCGGTGCTCGAGGCGGATCTCTTATGCCCAGTCGCATGATGGTCTTTACCACAGTGGCCATTCGCGTCTGGGTGTCGGGTTTCGCCATGGAAGTACAGGATCGTGGGAGTTTGCGCGCACTGAGTCTTAGGTGCGCGCGCCGGGATGTGTCCAGCAACCTTTCTTGCTTATAGCAGGTCTTCAGGCAGCGGATGGTCGTCGATCGGCCACACACGAAAGTGAAGGAGATGCTCATGCATGCACTTCGAATCGCCGCGGTTCTACTCTCGCTCATGTTCTGTGTCGGAGCGCGCGCGGCGGTTGTGATCAACGAGATCTTCTATCATGCGCCCAACGACCTTGAAGACCTGCAATGGATCGAGTTGTACAACACGGGCAAAGAGGCCGTCGATCTAGGCGGTTGGTCGCTGGACCGTGGCGTCAGGTTCATTTTTCCGGCGGGGACTGACATCAAAGCAGACGGTTACCTGGTCGTCGCGCGCAAACCGACCTTATTCGGGCAGCACTACAGGGTGAAGGCCATCGGCGGATTCGAATCGCCGCTCAAACACGGCGCATCCCATATCGAACTCCTCGATTCCAAGGGCCAGGTGCTGGATATCGCCCGCTATAAGGACCGCGACCCGTGGCCCATGAGCCCCGATGGATACTCGTCTTCTCTGGAGCGGATCTGCCCCACCGCTTCCGGCGAGAAGGCCGAGAACTGGGCCCCTTCGCCTATGCCTGTCAGCGTTGCGAAGCCGTCGGGTACGCCGGGGGCCCGCAACTCCTGCTACAGCGCCAATCCCCCGCCAGCCATCTCCAAGGTCACCTGCACTCCCGATGACCCTGCTCTTGACCAACCCACACGCGTGGAGGCCGATGTGACCGACGCCGATGGCGTGCGAGAGGTCGCGCTGCTCTACCGTACCCTGACTCCGGGATCGGCCATGTCCCCGGAGGTTGCCATCGCGATGGCCAAGACCGCCGGGAACCGCTATGCCGCCAACATTCCCGCACAGAATGCCGATCGCCTCATTCGTTATCGCATCAAGGCAATCGACAACGCCGGCATCGAACGCATCTACCCACATCCCAACGACCTGCGCTCTACTCTCTCCGTCTGGGTCCACGGAGTCTACAAGCCTGGCAAGCTTCCTTTTGGATTGGTCATGAGGTTTCCTGGCGTCAGATCAGCCGAGCGGTCCCTATACTCAGCCGTCATCACTGCACCCCCAGAGGCCGACCGCCCTCACAGCAAGTTCGGCCCGCCAGCAGCGCTGCCTCCGCGCGGCACCAGTGCGTTCGTGTACGTCGATCAGAAGACGGGCAAGCCCACACTCTTCGACCACATCAACATCACCGTACGCGGGATCGCCCTCGTTTCCCAGGGTGAGACCAACGGGGGATACAAGGTTCACCTCCATAAGGACCACACGCTCCAGGGCATGACCACCGTCAACCTGATCTTCGAGGGCAACGAGCGTTTTCTCCTGGCTGAGCCCTTCACCTATGAGCTGTTTCGCCGAGCCGGCAATCCCGTGTCGATGGCCGACTTCATTCGCGTCTGGGCCGATGGCCGGCTGGTCGGATACCACCTGCTGATGGAACAGCCCAACCGCTCCTTCCTCCGCCGCAACAAACTTCGTGATGATGGCAATCTCTACAAGGTCAACTGGTTCGGCAACGGCATCGCCGGCAAGCACGAGAATAAGACCAACACCCAGGGCGACCACGAAGACATCATCTCGATCGTCTCCAAGCTCCAACAGGCTCGCGGCGAGGAGCAATGGAAGATCATCCAGGAGAACTTCGATGTGCCGGCGTTCGTCAACTACTTCGCCATCAACCACCTCGTCTCCGACTGGGACGGCTCCTTCAACAACTACTTTGTTTACCACGACTTCAACGGCACAAAGAAGTGGACGATCTACCCCTGGGACCGCGACAAGACCTGGGGCGTATACGATCGGCTTCCCGAGGGCCGGCTGTTCATCGACATGGCTTTGACAAACGGGATGGAGGGCGACCGGAAACCGCCGTCTGACGGCAAGGGTGGTTCCGCCGACGACACCGCCGCCTGGTGGCGTTCGGGCGGTGTGTTCTCGCGTCCCTTGCTGGCCAATCCCCAGTTCCGCCGCCTGTTCCTGGCCCGCACGAAAGAGTTGCTTGAAAAGGTTTTCACGGAAGAGGCTTTCTTCCCGGTGATCGACGCAATGGCCGATCGCCTGCAGGAGGAAGTGCAGATTCGGAGCCAGGCGACGAAAGGCAATCCCCAAGCCGGGGCCGACAGGCTTCGCGCAAACGTGCAGTCGCTGAAGAGTTATCTGGTCAGTCGCCGCCAGTTCCTGCTCAGGCAGCCGGAGTTGCAGGGGCTTTGAAGAACCGAGGATGCGATGCGCATCGAGCGGATCAGACGTTGGCAGTGGATCCTGATTAGCCTCGTCGTGGGCTGGATCCTGGGGCAGTTGCAGCAACTGCCTCGCGAGGACTGGCGATCCGCCTACGGCCAGAATATGACCCAGCGGGACTTCGAGAGGGGCCTGCAGCGGGAGTATAACGGCGTCCGCCATTTTCGAGACTTGGTGGTCTACCCCGATCGGATCCAACTGCCTGGGGGCATCAGCAAGCCCATTCACATCGTAGCCGGTCTGTATCTCGATGGGGGGCCGCCGGTAAAGGACGGGAAAGAGCGAGCCGAATGGCGCCCCCGTTGCTTTGTCGCCGAAGTGCCGTACAAGCCGCTGGGCCCGAGCACCCAGCCCGCCGATCCCCAGCTTTCGGTGGTGGACTATCTGAAGAGCCTGAAGGGAACGGGGGTGAGTTTTCGGTATGCCCGGTGGCGCGATCCTGTCTGGGCGGTGCGCCTGTGGACGGCGGCCAGTCTGGTGGTGATCGGCGGGATCTGGCCGACGCTGGTGAACCTGATGGTCTACGGCAGCATATGGCGCCCCCGCGAGAGCAAGGGCGTCGATCTGAGTCGGGTGAAGCCAACCATAACCGAGTCGGCGCCTAAGCCCTCCATCACGGCAGAAGATCTGGCCGAGACAGAACGGCTGGACGTGCAGCTGGAGGCGCAGCTCGCAGCCTCACCGTCGGATCCGGTCTCCTCGGCGAACGTCCAGAGCCAGCCGCCGCCCATCCGTGAGCTTAACGCGGCGCCGCTTGTCCCCGCGGCACCGGAGCCTGAAAAGGACCAGAAGGACTTCGATCAGGGCAAGGATGATTTCTATCCGACGGAACTGAAGACACACACCGAGAAGCACAAGTGAATGCAGCGATGATGAGGCGAGCTTGAGGAGACTACGATGCGAAGCCGGCAACAGGAACTCGGGGCTTTCACACTGGTTGAGCTGCTGGTGGTGATCGGGATCATTGCGATCCTGATCGGCATGCTCATGCCCGTGGTGGCATCCGTCCGGGAGAGAGCGAAGCAGATACAGTGTCTGTCGAATCTGAGGAACATGGGGATGGCCGCGATGATCCACGTGAACGACCATAACGGCTATCTGCCGATCGCAGGATGGCACTTCGACCCCGTAGGCGGAGTCGTAAACCCCAGAGGCCTCGAGGACGAAAACGAGAAGCGCTACATCTACTACACCGACAACGGCGTCAAGCGGCCGGTGCCGTTCACCGTCGCCCTTGCGGTCTGCATGGGTCTGAAGCCCCGCCTGGATTCCCGCGAGAACCTGGAACAGGACATGCTGCGAGAGGGGTTTTACAAGCGATTCATATGCCCCAGCCAGGATCCACTGTACAGAGGCCTGACCCAGAGGGATTCCGGGGCTTGGCGGGCCCCGGCCGAGTGGAGCAGCTACGTTGTGAACGAGGCATTGCTGGGCCGACGGGATCGGCCCGCCTGGAGCTTCCCGATGGGGAAGCTCAGCAGGGTCAAACAACAGAGCCAGGTGATGCTGGCCATGGACGGCCGCCCGCGGAGCATCCAGGATCCAGAAGGTTTTCTGCTCGTCTACGATATGCGGAAGGACGACACGATCTACGATTTCCACTACACCTACATGCCCCGAGGCCATTTCTACGACACGCTGGACTTCTTACGCCACCGCTATTGGATGAACGTCCTGTTCGCGGACTGGCACGTGGAGAGAATCCCGATGACCAATGATGGCCTGAAGTCGATCTGGCTATCCAGAGGCATGTATGACGAAACGCAATAGCCGGATTGTGGAAGCGCGGATAAGGGGACGTGTGCGTGGGGGGACGTGTGCGGGGGGGACGTGTGCGCGGGTCATGATATGCGGGCGTGTGGGGCGGGGGTTCTTGGGCGG
>Ga0315284_10007575_pt1 | contig 15504 bp, 9 predicted proteins | sample YL17G09_16_MG_FD_203696 | JGI IMG/M metagenome (GOLD analysis project Ga0315284, IMG submission 203696) | Sediment microbial communities from Yellowstone Lake, YNP, Wyoming, USA - YL17G09_16 | ecosystem: Environmental > Aquatic > Freshwater > Lake > Sediment | place: USA: Wyoming | collected... | reverse complement strand
AACATCACACGCGGCATCGGACTACCAGGTTTGGCGTCGCGATAGCCCGCTAAGTCCTGCACTCCCTCTCGACGAAACAAGTCGCCGCGATCCTTGAGTAATTCGTCCAGCCGTTGAAGCACACTGACGCCGAATTCGCGATCACTCTCGATAGCGATGACGCGCGCGTGCGGTAGTCGCTGAGTGGCATAGGTCTTGAATTCGACACCTTTTTTGAAGTCAATCAGGTAAAACTCCACTTCATTCGGGCTGTAATGAAGTGCGGCATTTGTGATGAGGGCATGAAGCAAAGACGACTTTCCCGATCCGGTTTTCCCTGCGACAAGCACATGTTGCGAGGTTCCCTTTCCCAGTCTCAGATGCTGTAACTTCGTAGCCCCCGCTCGTCCAATGGGAACGTCCAGGCCTGCGCGACTGCTGAACGTCCAGTACAAGTCTTTCTGGGGCATGACTCGCTCGAACGGAACTTCCACACGACGTACCGAACGGGCCAGTTCACCCGCAAGACGCACGATTCTGCCAAACTGGTCGGCGTCGGGAGGCTCATCCATGTGGAGTGGCCACACACTCAATTCAGGATCGGCGAATCGAAATGGCGAAATGAGCATTCCCGTTCGTTGTGACGCGGTCTCCCGACCACGCCCCTCGATGTGACTCCGGGCCGCCTGTTGACTTTGCAGACCTTCGGTTATGCGGTGCACGCGGTCAGGAGACCGACCCACCACCGCCTCTGATTCCCCGATTTCGTCACTGAGGAGATCTTGATGGAATCCCTTCTTCTCTCCGGCGGCTGTCACCGCAGGAGGGACGCGTAAAACGACGGCATGGCGTTGGAGTTCAGAAAGCGAGAATCCTCGCGGCAACGGTTGAGATTCATCGAAGCTGACCAGCATGAATACGCCACACTTGACCCCACCCTCCGCGATACTGACCATGCGACGCAGTGACACTTCCGTAAAACCAGCCGGAAAATTGGCAACGACCAACACGCGGTACGGCTCGGCCACTTCACCGGCCTCGCGGTTATAGTCATCGAGCGTCGAATACTCATTGCGAAGATAGGTTTGAAGAACTGTCTCCATATGCTCTGTCAGATCAGCGAGGCGAGTCTCGATGTGCGCCGCTTCCGTCCAGATACGACTGGTCACGAGTTGCTCATCAATGTCGGTGAGATGCATGAACGATGCGAAGTTGGCTCCGAGCCCCACCGGATCCAAAATCGTGAATCTCACGTTTCCGGCGGGGAGCGAGGTGAGAAATCGAAGCATCGCCGTCTGCAAGATACCGGTCGCGGCCGTACGTGTCGCTTCTTGAAAATGGACGAACAGCGACGGCCGATCGGCCAAGGCAACAATGACGGGAAGATCAAACCAAGTCCGATCCACTGCCAGTTGGGGATCGCTCGAAACCCCCTGCTCGATGTCTTTTAAATCCGCGATGAGCCGGCCGAGAGACAATCGCAAGCGATCATCGAAGGCCTCTCCCGTGGCGGTAACCGAATCCACGTCCGCCGCGCTGAGTCTGCTGGAAGAGCGTGCTTTGGAAGATGCGATCTGCTGCTGCAGATTTTCAACGACTTGACTCCATCCGGGACTGTTGCGAGTCATCGCCTCTTGGAATGAATCCGACGACTGCAGCAACTCACGCAATGTGCACTGCCAATCGCGGATCAAATCAAGCTCATTCTGTCGGTGGTTTTTCACCTGTGTTGAATTTCTTTCCTGAAACTCCTCCTGCAATCGTCGAAGGTCATGGTCCTGTCGTTCGTGACGGATCCGTCTGGCAGATTCAAACTGTTCCCCTCGTTGCTGACTTGCGAAAAGACCCGTTCGTTCGATCTCCGCCAACCGAACCGGAAAATCGGCAAGGGTGGATTGACGATCTGTGTCGCGTTGTCGGTCAGCCGCTTGGAGCCGTGCTGTTCGTCGCTCTTCGGCGTTGGCTATGGCCTTCCCTCGCTTCAGCTGACGAGCCTCGTGCAAACGCGATAGCTCGACCTCGCTCTTTTTCATTTCTCTTTGAGAAACAACGATCCATCTCTGGTAGGCCGCGGCGGCATCAACCGAGAGCTGCATCAGTTGTTCGTAGAGGTGCAATGTGCCGCTTCCGGCAATGAGATGCAGGAAAAACAGAGACAGCAGACTGATCGCGGCACCGGTTCCGCCCGCGATGAAAACCCAGTCAAGAGTCTCGGCCCGTAATTTCAGTCCAATCAGTTTCGGGTCAATAAACACGCGAATCGCGACGAGCAAAACAGAGCCAAGAATCAGAAACCAAACGACTGGCCAGAAACCTGAAAACAGACGCGGTAACACGCTTTGAGCTAGTTTGCGATCGAGCAACTCCGCCTGCCGGAGAGATTCCACACACAGGCGATGCAGTTTTTCGGCATCTGCAGGGAGATCCGACGCCGTCGGTGCCTCGAATCGGCTCAGTAAGCGGCTGCGTTTCAGATATTCCGTGGAATGTTTGCACCATCCGGTAATCGAAGTCAACGCTGTCTGCAACTCGGTGCGACTCGCGAGTGCTCCCGATTGCAAGGCCTGCAAACGCGTCAGAGGGCTATCGTCCGTATCGTCGTCCAAGAGCGATCCGACCAACCATGTGGCTTCATCAAATTCGCGAAGTGCCAAGCCCGTTTCTTCGGCATGAAGCGAATCAACCTCCACGGTCGCACGCCGATACTCATCCGCCACTGTCTCGGCCTCCGCGCGCCAACGACTCTCCAACTCGACTTGCTGGGTCCCTTGGTCCTGCTGCAGTGAGGCCATTTCGGAGTGATAGGCCAACGTTAACTGATTCAAGACTTCGTCATGCTGACGTTGGTCGTTTAAAACTGCGGCAACGTGGTGTTTCTCGACCGACTGTTCTCGCTGTACGCGATCCGCCACCAATGCGAGTAAACGACGCAAAAGAACGCGCACTTGTTCGAGGGTCAGTTCTGTGGTCACAGTTGCAGACTCAGTTGGAGACTCATCGGAATGAAATCGCCCGTTGTCCACCCAACTGCTGACAACACGGAACGATTGCGGTTTTGACGATCTGTTGGGAGGTGGCGGAAAATGACATCCCACATGACCCCACAAGGTGTTTACTGATTTTCTTGACAATCGCGGCAGGCGGTTGTCAAAACGCTATTGAGCCGAGTGATCGCGTCCAGTGTCGTTCGAACCTGACTGAACAGCGGTTCGATATGATCTTCCTCCAGCCTGCGGCTGACATCGTCATTCCAGACCGACCGTGTTACGGACCAGACCTCTTCAAGCCTGTCCGTCGTTGACTTAAGCTGTCCTGCTCCGTCGATCAAGCTACCAAACGCCATGTTGTTGACTCCGTCCTTCGATGTGACACCCAGCCGGTTTCAGGAGAGAACGCCGAACAAACCTAGCGATCCAACCAGCAAGAATCACTGGCCGACACTCCACAGTTCAGCGGATGTTGTCATTTTCGACCTTTTTTTTTGTGATCTCTGACTCTGCCATCTTCTGTTCCAATTCAGGATTCGAGTTCGTTGCAGCCGTTAGATCGATCTGCGTCACCCGTTCAGCCACGGCCTGAGTTTCCGTTTCCGTTTCCGGAACACGGATAGGACGCGAGTCCATGGAATTGGCGGTAGAAATTCCAACGTCTGCATAGCCTTCGATCGCATCGATCATTCGAGACAGCTTTGCAAGCATATTCGGGACATCCTCTTCGAGTTGTCGCTGCATTGGTCCCGTTCGGCCTCGGTAGTCATCCACTTCCTGACCGACTTTAACGGACCATCGGCGAACGGCATCGATCTTCTGTTGGCAGTATTCCAATCGGGCTTTGGCACGCTGCTTGGCGACTCCTTCCTCAATACACTCTGAATGACGACCGCCCACAGTCCGGAGGCGACACAGATCGTACGCGATCCGTGTCTTTGTCACCTCATCGTAAGCCCGCCGCTGCTGCTCCCGCCAATAGAGCGGTCGGTCTTGGTCGATCCAGCCCTTCGTCCGGTCAATTTTCGCCCGCAATTCCGCCATTGCGGTTTGAGCCCGCTCATGAAACGCCACCAACGCCAAACGAAAGTCTCGCAAGGCATCGAGGGACTGCACGTTGGCGTTGCCGGGATTGGCCATAATTTCAGCTTGATTGTTTGTTGGGGAACCTGCGGATCGAGAGCGCAAGAAATATCCCGACGGCGTTCGAAGATGATCGGACGATCTGCTCCAGCGTCATTCCCCTCCTCGATGCCGATCCTTCATCGCTGCTGCATGTACTCATCAATCCGTTCTGCCTTTCGGAGCAGATATGGGACATGCCGTTCATTCGCTTCAACAAATCGGCTGAGTAGCTTTAAATGTTGGCTGAATTCTTCCGTGAACTTTTCATGCTCCTGATCACGCCAGGTTTGATTGAGCGAATTGAGCTGTCCGGAAACGGTCCCCAGTCTCGCTTGGAGATCGTTGTTAAATTCTCGCAACATCCCCGCGAATCGCCGCAACTCGGTCGCATCGACGACGGCTTGTGACATGACTATTACCTTACGCATTTGGAATTCGGCCGAATTGACCAAGCCACGCCTTGATGATACCCCGACCAATCATCGACGGGAAGCAACAACAACCCTCGGTCACAAAGGATGCGGCTCAAATCAGATCCGATTTAAAACCGAATGACCGAAGCGATGGCAGACACGGCTATCCGTTTGAAGAGCAAGATCGGAATTGTCACACCTCCTCTCAGAAAATACAAACTGACTCTCAGAAAATACAAACTGATGAAGGAAAGCATCCTCAAAGCCTGCCCAAAACTAAACACAACGTCAGCGACGCATCCTCCCAGGATTTCCATTCTAACATTTCCACTCTAACTCTGTCCCGCGCGAACGCAGTCAGCAAGAGTTCGGTGATCGCGAGTCACCACGATGACGATTCCTCCAACGGAACCCTAGCCGGGATCGCCTGAGAGTCGGCAGCCTGTCCCCATGCACCATGCGCCATGCGATGTCGACCCTGTGTACCGTGATGGACCGAGGCTCAACAGAACCCCAACGCACCCGACCCGCCCCGATCAATGTTGAAACAAAAATTCCTTTGAGTTCAAGATCGCCCAGCCGACATCCTCCATGGCTTGCCGTCTATCCGACTGCGAAGCGATGTGGGTTTGGGACGCCGTCATTTCTTCACTGGACGGAGTTCTCGCTAAGGCGGCGAGATAGAGAGCAGAAATAATTTCCGCGTCCGGCTTCCCCTCTTTGAGCATCGTCGCGATCCGACCGTTGTCGGCCCGAAGCTTACCATGGACCGTTGGGCCGTTGATCATCTGCAGAGCCTGCGACAGGTTGGATTCCGAAGATCGTTCGCATTGACAGGCCATTTCTCGTTGTGGTTGACCAAACACTTTCAAGAAGTAATTGTCGACCGGGGGATCGGCCAATTCGCAGGCCCGTGTGCCAAGCGGCATCCCCGGAAATTGTTCTGGGACATCTGTGACTGCGCAAATCCCATCCAGCAGCTGCTCTGCGGTGAGCAGTCGAGGGTTGGCATGTGAACAATAGATCTCGTCCTCTTGATTGAATGAATTCTTTCGACCGCTGAGTTGATAGGTGCGACTGTTGCAGATCGTGCGAATGATCCACTTCTGGCTGAAGTCGTGTGCCACAAATTGCTTGGTGAGGTCGTGGAGCAGTCGTGCGTTGGAAGGGGGATTGGAATCTCGAAAATCATCGACCGGCTCGACGATTCCTCGTCCCATGAGATGACCCCAGATTCGGTTCGCAACGCTTTTCGCAAAAAATGGATTCTGCGGGGATGTGAGCCACGTCGCAAAAACGTTTCTGCGATCTTCGCCTGCCGGAATGTCCACATCACCGGTGAGCAACAGATGGACTTTCATCTGCTTGTTCGTTCGTGGCTGAGTTACTTCTCCGGTCGGTTGAACAAAGATCACTTCCTCGTCCGCATCGACTGAGTTCTTTCGGCCAACCCGCGCGAATGCGGCCGCGATTCCATAATAGTTATCTTGTGTCCAGCGTTCAAACGGATGGTTGTGGCACTTGGCACATTGAATTCGGACTCCCAGAAACAACTGCGCTGTCGTTTCGGTCGCGTCTTGTGGATCGCGACTGGCCCTCCAGTAATTAGCCGGGGGATTCTCAAACACGCTGCCGTTGGCTGTCAATAATTCACGAGCAAATGCGTCGAGTGGCTTATCATTGCGAACCGATTCGTAGATCCATTCCCGAAACTTATGGACACCTGCTGATTTAAGCCTTTTGCTGTTGGACCTCAATACGTCTCCCCATTTGAGCGCCCAAAATGCCGCGAACTCATTACTGTCGAGAAGTCGATCCACGGCGGCGGTACGGCGGTTCGAATCGGCGGCCGCGGCAATGAATCCTTGCGCTTCGTCTGCTGTCGGCAATCGCCCGGTCAAGTCCAGAGTCAGCCGACGCAAGAACTCGTCGTCAGAGCAAACATCCGACGGAAGAATTTGCAACTGCTTGAGCTTCTCGAACACCGCATTGTCGATGAAATTGTTTTCTGGAGGATTGCTCCAGACAAATCCGGGAACATCTTCGAGAAACGCCAGAGAGGTGGTCGACATCTTATCGAGATAACGCGCCAAAACCGCAGTCTCACCACGGCCGTGCTTTGTCACCAGTCCCTGAGGACTGACCGATCCAATTGTTTCGCTTGACGAACTGAAGTCTGTGAGTGCCGTTAAATCGCGAATCGAACCGTCGCTAAAATGTCCCATGACCAAGATCTGTTGTCGGTCTGCCGGGGCGTGCAACACTCTTTGAGAGGGGACCGTCTCAATCTTCATGAGGTCCGGTTCATTCGGTTGACCGAATGGCATTCCCTCGGCAATCCATTGTTCGAGGACACGATGAGCAGCGTCTCCCTTCTTGAGTCGCTTTCCGCCGCCGTGAGCCACTTCCATGAGTGGCTTCCGAAGCAGCAGACTCGCATCTGGCTCCAGAATGTTGGTTCTTCGGCCAAAAAATTCTGAACGGACGGTCATGATATCAAGTTCGGAATCGTAGGCGCGTAATGACAACCGGAACCCACCCTTACCAGACGGTGACCCGTGGCAGGCTCCCGAGTTGCAACCCGACTTAGTCATCGCCATCTGCGTCTCATTTTTAAAGCTGACCGGCGCGGGGGCTTCAAAATTTTTCACCGTCACGGGTACCGTGGCCGTCTGGCCACCGACGGTGACTGTGACGCTGGCTTCACCGTTGCCAACCGGAAAGACAATGGAACGCTCGATCTTCACGACGGTAGAATTGGACGAGGTAATGGTCGCAAACGAGGTCAAATCACGAACGTCATTGCCAGCATAGTTGCCCGTGACGAGCAGCAGTTGCTGTGATCGATTGCTGAGCAGGACACACCGCTCAGGACTGATGATCAAGCCGATTGGTTGACCAATCTCCGTCGCCGAAGGGGCGGCGGCAGCGATGACTTTCATCGAAAGGAGACCTAAGGCCGCCACAAACAGACAGCGGAGAAATCGTTTCGTTTCCATAATCGTCGTTCCCGTCTTGGAATAGCGAATGATTGCAACTCAAATTCCGAGCAGAATAAATCATCAGAAACTCATCACGCCCGACTCGAGTGTCTTTACCGATCAATCTCCATGAAACTCTACTCAATCGTCACCGGCACGACTTCTGAGATCGCCTCCACCTTCGCCGTTCCGACCATCCCCTCACCCTTGGCCGTCATCGTGTTGATACTCGCACTGGTCGCCGGGGCGTCGTTGAGAGCCGTGAGTTTGATCTCAACGGAGGTTTGATCCGCAGCGATCGTTGCAGAAGTCGCCGAAACTCCGACTGGCAAATTTTGAAGAGTAATCAACAGATCACCGGTGAAAACCGGGTTTCTCACGACAACCGCCTTCAGAATAAAATCCCCTCCCTTCGCGATCTTGACCGTGGCTGGTTCCAGCGTGATCGTCATCGACGGATCGAGGTGCAAACGCAGCATCAATCCTTGAACGACCGTTTTGTCTCCTTGTTTCAGCGTGCCGCTGAGTCCCACGGTAAAGTCGCCGAGCAGAGCCGGAGGATTTGCAGAAATCGTGATTTCCGATTCCGACTGACCTTTTTCAATATTTTTCGCAACGAGGCTCATCCCCGCCGGGAGGCTGTTTGCGACCGTGGTCACGGCCACCAATTCATCAAATCCGCTGGCTCTGGTGACGATCAATTTGGCTTGTGCTGACAGGCCTTTGACAAAACCAACCTCCGTAGGTTCGATACGCCAAGTGAATCCCGGAGCGGGTGCCGAAGAGGCAACCAGATCCTTTTTCAGGGAGGACGGAGGCCACCGCATGTTGTTGTTGCGAGCCTTCAGAACTCCACCAATCTCAGCCGGAATGACAACGACAGTATCACCGCTGCGAGCAGTCCCGACGATGGAAATACCGTGCGATTGACCGGCTGCGAAATCCGAGGACGCCTGCAGCGTCAGGACGGCGTCGTTGCGACCGAGACCAATCACCGACGGACTAGCCGTCACACCGGCGGGCAGTTTGAGGACGCTTAATTCAATCGGTCCCGTATGACCTGTTCGAACTGCCGTGACTGTCGCCAACACAGAACCACCGACGGGGATGTTGAAGGTATCCAGCGAAGAGGCCAACGAAAATTGGTCCGGATTCGTCGTGACACCGATCCGATACGCATGCTCACTTCCACCGCGGTGATTGAGATCTTTAACCACCAGCATGTAATCTCCATCGGCGGGAAATTTGAACGTCAGCGAACCTTCATTCGTTCCGGAATCCTCCGCAGCAGCAACCTCGACCCCCTGCTTGTTTAAAATCTTGAATTCTAGATCGGTGGGTGAACCTTGCTGTCGAGTGATTCCAGTGAAGGTCATTGACTGACCCGCCTTGGCCGCAAACAGAAAGTGGTCGATGTCACCAACCTGCTCCAGTCGGCCGTTGACGTCGTGACCCCATTCGATTCGGTTCGCTTGTTCAGGGGTATTGTTGGGTTCGAGCTCCAAGAATTGGGGTGTCGAAACGACGGCGACCATGCTGAAACCGCTGGCACCATTCGCGGCGCGTTTCAAACTGATAGGCAGCCATTCGTCGGGCTGATCCGATGCCAGCACCACCGCCAGTGGCACCAATCCCTCCACACCGTACCCTGCCAAAGTCACATTCGCGGCGGTTCCCCGCTGAACAGCCAGGGGATACGCAACCGTTGCTATGGGAAAGTCACCTATTCTTAACCGATAGGATCCCGGACCGTACTTGATATCTCGCAATTCGAGCGTGTAGTCACCCGACTCTTGGAATTTATAAAATATCGAGGCATCACCATTCAGTCCGACCGTATCGTCGTTGTAGGCGATCTCTCGACCTTTCAGATCCAGCAAACGAATCAGAGGATCGAGGCTGGAACCGATTCGTCGGGCGAGGACTTCGATCGATAATGCCTGTCCCGCCTGAACCGTGAACTTGAAGAAATGCCGACCCAGACTGGGAACGCTTCCATCAACGGCCACCGGAAAGGAAACCGCTTCAGCCGCAGAAAAACTCGTGTTTTTCCCAGATGATGCAATGGTCGGGAGATCGTCTACCACGAGAAAACTTATCGGAGTGACACCTTTGTCGGTGACAACACGGATTCCATGAATGCCGCAGGCAATGCCGGGTGGAACAGTGATTTTGAACGTCACGCGTGAGGGATCATCGCCGTTTTTTTCGACCCCCTCTGCCAGAACGGACTCACAGGAAAAGCTCGTCCATAAGGCCTTGGCAACGGCAAGGCCAGCACCATTGATTTGCACTGTCGTCGTCGCACCCGGAGGGATGGCTGCTGGGACAGTCGACTGGATCACCGGTTCCTGACCGAAACACAGAGCAGTCCGTGAAAGAAAAAAACTGACGAGAATGAAGGACCACTTGACTCGCCCGTGGAGATCGTGCAAGGACATACAGGCTGGCTCCTGAGGGCAGATCCAAAACGCTGGCGGGTTGGATAAAGCAGGTAATTCATCAGGCAGGACTTGATCGACAATGGTAGGTTACACAGGTACCAGTGTCAATTAGCCGAAACACCTCCGGCGAAAAGACTCGGAAACTTCATCTACCGTACCATCGACGGTCCATCCTTCGGACGGCGGGCCACGGTGAGACTCCTCGACCAGGTCAATCCGCCTCCGGATGCCCCAACCCTACGGTCAGGAACACCCCTTAACCCTCGTCCCGAGGCATACGGCGAACGGTACGTCGACAAGCCGCCACCCTCTGGCGATGACGGATCTCCACTTCCGGCCAGAATATTTGTGGTCGGGGCGAGGCATTCTGCGACACAGGAGACGTTCAATATCACTGGTCGCCTTGCCAACAACGGTGAGGCTTCCTCGCTGCAGTCAAGAGGTCGGACTCCTGTTCCGTTGTCTTCTTCATGCCTCAGTCCCGAGACACCCGGATCGATTTCCGGGCTGACGCTGGTGGCCGTCTGGAACGCATGTCTCGGAGTCGCCCTAGGGCTGTCCCGGATGGTGATTGACGTGCGGCCAAGTGATTTCCACGAGAGTCCTGCCGTGAGAAGTAGACTCGATTTGAATTTGGCCGTTGTGTTGTTGGACAATCCGCCAACATTTGCTGAGGCCGAATCCCAAGCCGCGACCCGCTTGTCTGCCGGAGAAGAACGGATCGAAGGCATGTTGCAGTTCAAGGTCCGTGAATCCTCGTCCATTGTCCTCCAGTTGAATGGCCGCGGACTTGTTCTTCAACAACGCTCGTACGACGATTGCCGTTGCCCCGGCCTGTCTTGCGTTTCGAAAAAGCTCTGAGATCACGATGGCGAGTTGAACGGAATCCGCTCGTAGCACGATCTCCCGCGGGATATCCAACGTGACCTGGCAGTCGACCTTGGAAAACTCATCCGCATGCTTGAAACAGATATTAGAGACGGCGTTGGCCAGATCGACATCGGCCAACTCGGGGGCGGGAGGGCGACCGAAGAGCATGGCATCACCAATCATGTCGCGGATGCGGTAGGCCTGCGTTCCGATCGACAGCAGCATCTGGCGACGCTGTGGATCGCGTTCGTCCTTTAAGAGCAGTTGAACACGACCAATAATTGTCGCGAGCGGATTGTTGATCTCGTGCCCGGCTCCCGCAGCAAATTCAGCCATCGCCTCGAGTTTCGCAGCATCGGGCAAGACAAACGCGGTGATGCAGCGAAATGGTTCGGCGAGGTTTGAGGACTCATCCATTCACAGAGACCCAAAAATAAAACGAAGACGGCACTCTCGAGTTGCCGTCTTCGGGGACGCCTGGCTTGTCTGCGACAATCGGCTGACAAAATCTGATCGCTGAACGAGGGTTGGCCTCAGGCACGCGCCGGCTCGACATCCAACAGTTTGCACATCCGCTCAATGAGAACGTCTACTTCGAACGGTTTCTGCAGAAATTCGTTTGCACCACATTCAATCAGTTCTGCGATCTTGTTTGACTCTACCATCCCACTGATGCAAATGATCTGAGTTCCATCGAGAGCGGAATCCATGCGGACGCGCTGACAGACCTCCTTGCCATTGATATCCGGCAACATCACATCCAGAACAATGATGTCCGGACGATACTCCTTCACCTTCATACCTGCATCAAAACCATTGTTTGCAACTCGAACCTCAAACCGACCATCCGCTTCCAAGGCATCTCGAATCAATTCCACGAGTTCTTCGTCGTCATCCACAATCAATGCTTTACGGCGGCCGCTTTCGAGTGCGTCCGTCGGGATGCCGTTGTCTTTCATAAATCGGAATAAGATATCGCGAGGAATGCGGCGAAACCGTGATCCGGGGACGCGAAATCCACGCAATTGACCGGAGTCGAAACAACGAATGATTGTCTGTTGGCTGACTTTGCAGATCTTGGCAGCCTCGCCAGTGGTAAATACGGTTTTCATGCGGCAGTCTCCTTACCTTCCGAGGGCAAGTCGCTGAACACGACAGCCAAACCCCCGATTCCACCCAGACACTTAAGGCACACCCCCAACCATGAGAGAGGCAACAGCTACAAAAATAGCGTGATACTACAATCATTCTGGATGCAGCTAAATTGATGATTGTAATGGACTTCATCCAATATTCAATTATCCGAATTGTATCTATTCTGACAATTCAGTCAATACCCCGCCTCTCATCCATAGGCCCAACAGCAGCAATCCACCCGAAACCCCCCATAAGCACGTATTTTTTACATAAAAAACGCATTAAAAACCGTATGGGATGCACAGGAGGACTCGGTGGCCCATGCGGTTTGCGCATTCTTGTAAAAAAGAATGAATCAACATTGAGTTCGCTGATTACGCCAAAAAACGCCTCGCTCAACCGGAAACCGATTGTCGGCCGAGCAAATTGAGTGATTCCGCTGGAGCGACGACGAACGCGATCTGAAAAAACTCAGACGAACTCCACAACAAACGGCTGTTTAAGGATGAGTCACTCGCTTGGGCTCTTTAAGATAAAGGAGCACGATAGACAGGTCGGCAGGGGTGATACCGCTGATTCGACCAGCCTGACCGAGGTCGGCCGGTCGAACTTTCGACAGCTTTTCTTTAGCCTCACTTCTCAACTGAGGAACGGCGAGAAAGTCGAACGTCGAGGGAATACGCACGGCTTGAATTTTTGCTTGTCGTTCGATATCCGCAGCCTGTCGGCGAATATAACCCGCGTATTTGGTTTCGATTTGGACTTGTTGTTTTGCCCGTGTCTGAACGTCGAGTGTGGCGAGATCCCCCGACATGGATTCGAGATCCTGCCACTCTATTTCAGGGCGACGCAACCACTCCTCCAAAGTTGCCCCTTCGTGCCGAACCGAATGGATCCGTTCTGTGGCCAACGCGATTTCCGCTTCGTGTCGTACAAATCTGTTCCATCGAGCAGGTTCGACCAGCCCGATGCGTCGCCCCAACGCTGTCAATCGACGATCGGCATTGTCTTGTCGCAGAAGCAAGCGATATTCGGAACGGGAGGTGAACATACGATATGGCTCATCGACCCCCTTCGTGACGAGGTCATCGATCAACACACCGAGGTACGCCTGACTGCGATCAATAATAAACGGTTCCTTAGCCGCCAGTTTGATCGCTGCGTTGCTGCCAGCCATCAACCCTTGACCGGCCGCTTCTTCATACCCCGTTGTTCCGTTAATCTGCCCTGCAAAATAAAGTCCGTCCACGCGTTTGGTCTCGAGCGTCAACCGGAGTTGCGTTGGAGGAGCGAAGTCATATTCGACAGCGTATCCGTACCGCATGATTTCCGCTCGTTCGAGTCCGCGGATCGAACGGATCATCTGATCCTGCACATCACGCGGCAGGCTGGTCGAGATTCCGTTGCAATAGTACTCCCAAGTATTCCGCCCTTCCGGCTCGAGAAAGATGTGATGTGACGGCTTGTCCGCAAATCGAACGACCTTGTCTTCGATGGACGGGCAGTAACGCGGCCCGGTGGATTGGATTTGGCCACTATACATCGGTGATCGATGCAGGTTTGCTCGAATCAGTTGATGAACCTGCTCACTCGTTTCCGTCAGCCAGCACGGCAGTTGAGTCTGGGTGATCTTATCCGTCAAAAACGAGAACGGACTTGCCTCGGAATCACCGGGTTGCTCATGACACGCTTTAAAATCGATTGTTCTCCCATTGAGTCGGCAGGGCGTTCCGGTCTTGAATCGCTGCAATTCAAAGCCGAGTTGGCGGAGTGAGTCGGACATTGTTCCTGTTGTCCCGTCCCCCGCCCTGCCCCCCGCTGTTTTTGCTTCACCGGTATGCATGATCGCCTGCAGGAAAGTCCCGGTCGTGATGACAACCGCCCGACAACGATAGACGGCCCCGCCTCGAACTCGAACTCCCGTGATGCGTTTCGTCGCCGTCGATTGTTGGCACGGCGGAGGATTCGCGATTGGTGACGCCGCAGAGGGCTCTTTTCGGCGTGGGACCTCGCACTCCGGCCCCGGCTCCGCGATCTCCTCCACCAACAACTCTTCCACCGACTCCTGCCTTAAGGTAAGTTCTTTCTGGTCTTCGATGCGTCGTTTCATCTCGAACTGATACGCCTTTTTGTCAGCTTGGGCGCGGGGGCTATGCATCGCCGGGCCCTTACTGAGATTGAGCATGCGAAACTGAAGACCTGTGGCATCAATCACACGCCCCATTTCACCGCCGAGCGCATCAATCTCGCGAACAATTTGGCCTTTCGCCACGCCGCCGATCGCCGGGTTGCAACTCATCTGCCCGACGGTATCGCAATTCATGGTGAGCAGGACCGTTTTTGCGCCCAATCGCGCTGCCGCCAAGGCCGCCTCGCATCCAGCGTGCCCGGCCCCAATCACTGCCACATCGAAATCGTAAAAACTTGTTGTCATACCTCATACACTATCACGCACGCAGGAAGTCTTGAAGAGCACGTCTCGTACTCGAGTCTCTTCGGCTAACTCTGCCCAAAACTTGCCCTCCCCTCCACCGGTCCACAATCACAAGTGGACGGGCTATCACAAGTGGACGGGCTATCACAAGAGCCAGACCGATGACTCATGTCTTACGCGTCATCGGTCTGGCGGCCTTCGCGTTGCGGGATCTGTGAATCCTCGAAAACCGCATGTCCCTCGATCCACTGCTGGCAAATCCAAGAATGAAGTCATCGCCGACGACGTGAACCGTACCGAAACCCAAAAAAACGACTATTCGTCGCCTCAAGATCATCCGGCCATGAATGACCGGATTGCGACGACTGCCGTCCGGTCGTTTGATCCATCGCACGTCCCACCACCACAGGCTTGGAACAACCGTTGGTCTGAATCCAAAACATTCGCGAGGACAACGCACCTATGCAGTTCCATGCTCCGGCGGATCTCGGCAACGGATTTTTCCTCGATGACCATGCTTGCAACTCAATCCCAGCCTGAGATACTGCGTCCCGTGACGAGTCGCTGAAACGATCCCACATCTTGAGCTCTGACGAAATAGCATTCTTTATAAGGAACACGACTGATGAAGCGTATGGCAGCCACGACACTGAAGGGAAATTCTGTTGATCTCAAGGGCCGGGAATTGAAAGTTGGCGACGACGCACCCGATTTTAAGCTTCAGGACAACAGTCTGGCCGAAGTGACACTTGCCTCAAGTACGGGGAAGACTCGAATCATCGCCACGATTCCGTCGCTCGACACCCCCGTTTGCCATGCAGAGACCAAGCGATTCAATGACGAAGCCAAGAAACTGCCGAACGCCGAAGTTTTGGTCGTCAGCATGGACTTGCCGTTTGGTGCCAAACGTTGGTGCGGAGCCGAAGGCGTCGAGACCGCGAAGACTCTGAGTGCACACCGCTGCACCGAATTCGGGTACGACTACGGCGTGCTGATTGCCGGTGGCCCTCTCGACCGCTGCTTTTCCAGAGCAATTTTTGTGGTCAACGCTGCCGGAAAACTGACCTACGTTGAATACGTCAAAGAGATCGCTGACCACCCGAACTACGAAGCGGCACTGGTCTCAGCCAAGGG
>Ga0315284_10007572_pt1 | contig 15508 bp, 14 predicted proteins | sample YL17G09_16_MG_FD_203696 | JGI IMG/M metagenome (GOLD analysis project Ga0315284, IMG submission 203696) | Sediment microbial communities from Yellowstone Lake, YNP, Wyoming, USA - YL17G09_16 | ecosystem: Environmental > Aquatic > Freshwater > Lake > Sediment | place: USA: Wyoming | collected... | reverse complement strand
AAAAAGATAAGTACGTAATTATTAAAGAAGCGATATCCGAGGATCTTGCTAAATTTTGTTATGATTATTTCATGATGAAGAAGCAGGTCGCGCGCACGATGTTTGATAATAAATATATTTCACAATTTACTGAATACTTTGGTGTATGGAACGATCAACAGGTTCCTGATACCTATTCACATTATTCTGACATTGTAATGGAAACATTACTTGTCAAATTACTTCCAGTAATGGAAAAACAGACATCTCTTAAATTAAACCCCAATTATTCTTATGCTAGGATTTATAAAAAAGGAGATGTCTTAAATAAACATAAAGACAGATTTTCATGTGAGATTTCTACAACTATGCATTTAGGTGGTGGTTGTTGGCCAATATATTTAGAACCAGATGCATCATTAGGCGGAGTTGATGAAAAGACAGGTAATTACAAAGCATCAAAATCTAAAGGTGTTAAAGTAATGTTACAACCTGGTGATATGTTAGTGTATCGCGGAAATGAATTAGAACATTGGAGAGATAAATTATCTTTTGATGACTGTGGTCAAGTATTCTTACATTACAATAATATAGAAACTAAAGGATCTAAAGAAAATATATACGATCGTAGACCTCATTTAGGACTTCCCGCTTGGTTTAAAAAGTGATATAATATACTCTTACCAGAGTAGTTTACCACCAATTCTACCTCAAGCTTCTCTGGTATTTACTTAATTTATAAGTATAAAGAGGGATTATGCCAATTACTAAATTACAATTTTCAAGGCCTGGTATTAATAAACAGGATACAGAATACGGAGCTGAAGGTGGCTGGGTAGACTGTGATAACGTTAGATTTCGTTATGGAGTACCTGAAAAGATAGGTGGATGGGCAAACGTTGTTCCTCCTTTTACTTTAATAGGTTCAGCAAGAGATATTCATAGTTATACAAATTTAGCAGGAGATTCTTTATCTGCTATTGGTACAGATAGAAAACTATATATTTATTATGATAACAATTTTTATGACATTACACCTCTATCTACAACAATAGCGGCTACCTTTTCATTTACATCAGCTTCAACTATTGCAACAGTAACAGCAACTTCTAATGGAGCAATAGCCGGAGACTTTGTTACATTTTCAGGAGTAACAGGAGTTAGTGTTGGATCAGCTGGAATTACCAATACTACAATGTCTCAACAATTTGAAATTCAACAAATTAAAACAGTTAATACATTTACAATAGATGTATCTTCTCTTGGAACACCAGGAGTTATAACAACTTCAGGTTCAGCAACTTCTGCTGAATTTCAAATTAATATAGGTGCAGATACTTCACAATTAGGTATTGGTTGGGGAGCAGCATCATGGGGATTCTCTACTTGGGGTACGGCAAGACCAACAGGAGTTATAACTGAAAATCCAAGAATATGGGTATTAGATAATTGGGGAGAAGATTTAGTTGCAACTATTAAAGGTGGTAAAACTTATTACTTCGATACATCAGCATTTTTACCGGGAAGAAATACAAGAGCAACTTTAATTACACAAGCTCCTACACAATCTAATTTTATGATTGTATCTTCACGCGATAGACATATTATATTTTTAGGAACACAAACAACTCCTGGAGATACTAATAGTTATGATCCAATGGCTGTATTATTTGGATCTCAAGAATCTGTTACTGATTTTACACCTACAGCTATTAATACAGCAGGATTTCAAAGATTATCATCCGGTAACAGAGTTGTAACAGCTGTTAGAACAAGAGGTGATTTATTAATTTTAACAAATACATCTGCACACCAAATGCAGTTCGTAGGACCTCCTTATACATTTTCATTTAAACAAACAGGTACAAACTGCGGAGCTATATCTTCACATGCTGCAGTAGAAGCTGAAAACAATGTATTCTGGATGTCTAATGGTGCATTCTATTTATTTGATGGTGTTGTAAAACAAATTCCATGCACGGTCCAAGATTATGTGTTTGGAGATATAGATGATGAAGAACAAGCAACAATTTATGCAGGTGTTAATCTAAAATTTGCTGAAGTAAATTGGTTTTATCCATCAGCTAATTCTGATTATATTGATAGAGTAGTTACCTATAATTATAAAGAAAATCTTTGGACTATTGGATCTTTAGCTAGAACTACATGGGCACCTCAAGATATTTTTGCTTATCCACTTGCAACAGATTATAGTGCAACATCAACAGCGACAACACAGCCTACAGTTATTGGTGTTACGGCTGGAAGATCAACAGTATACAATCAAGAATATGGATCTAATGCTGATGGTTCAGCTATCTCTTCTTATATTAAATCTGGAGATATTGATATTGTAGACGGAGATAACTCTATGTTTATAAAAAGATACATACCTGATTTTTCAAATCAAAATGGAGGTATTGTTATGGAATTTTTAGTAAGACAATATCCAGGGTCCTCACAAACTGTTGCATCAAGTACATTAGTTTATTCAACTACAACTAAAGTAGATATGAGAGCTAGAGGTAGACAAGTTGCTATCAAAATGTCTAGTAATGAGGTTGACGGAACTTTTAGATTTGGTACATTAAGAATAGATGGACAACAAGATGGCTTAAGATAATGGCAAAATTAAACCAACCCAGATTAGCTAACGCTACTGCTGAATATAGTGCTTCACAATTAGATCAAATTATTAGAACATTAGAGCAAATGGTTTTACAATTAAATACAAATTTTACACAAGATGCTCAAGATATATTAGAATCTGAAACTTGGTTTATGGCAAGATATCAATGAGTAATATATTTAAAAGCGCAATTTATAAACCAACTACAACAGTTAGCACAACTGTTTATAGTTGTAATGCTACAGCAAGAGCAGTTATTCAAAATATACAATTAACTAATCAAGCAGGTTCTCATACTGTTGGTGCCTATGTTTTTAGTAGCTCTAATGCAACTACAGTACAAATAGCTAATACTTCAATATCTGCAAACTCTATGATAAATTTAGCTCTTGGACCTATTGTATTACAAGAAGGTGATGCATTATTATTAAGTACAGCTTCTACAGTAGTAGCCGGAATTGTATCTATTATGGAAATGAATAGAGGATTAATTTCGTAATGGAAGAAATAAGACTTGTATGTGATTCAAAAATCACTATAATAAATACAAAGACAGGATATATTTATAAAGATGAAGAAGAAGTTAGAATGGATTTAAATGCTAAACCAGAAGATATTAGGCGTGATGTTAAAATTATTGTGCCTACAATTCCATTGGTAAATCATACATAGTTATGCACTTAAGCGAAGAGAAAAAAGATGAGGTCTTGAAAGAAACAATGATACCTTTAGAAAAAAGATTAACTAGATTAAAACAAAAAGATGTTGAGATCAATAGTGTATTAGATATTGGTGCTTATCACGGTGATTTTGTTAAACTAATTAAACATATATATCCAAAAGCAACTTCATTAATGATTGAGTGTAATGAACAAAAAGAAGAAAGATTAAAAAAAGTAGGTGACTATAAAATAGCTTTATTAGGTAAACAAGATGATGAGATAGTTGATTATTATCATTGTCTAGAAGAATTTCAAACAGGAAATGGAATTTATAAAGAAAATAGTCCTTTTAAATTTACAGTTGAAAAAAGAAAAACAATTACATTAAGTACATTATTAGGTTCAGACAAAGGCTATGATTTTATTAAAATGGATGTCCAAGGAGCTGAACTTGATATTATTAAAGGTGGACTTCCTATTATAAAGAATAGTAAATATTTATTATTAGAAATGCAGCTTCTTATGTTTAATAAAGGTGCTCCTAGAATAGAAGAAGTTATATCTTATTTACATAGTATAGGCTTTAAATTCATTGATATATTTGATTTTATATATGAAGGAAGTCAAGACTTGATTCAAATCGACGGATTGTTTATAAATGGTAATATAGAATGAATCCAATAGGCGGGTCAGAAATTATAAAGGCACAGTTGATTAGTCAACTTTCAGAAGGCGAATTAGATGGTATTAATTTAGTAACATCTATTTGTCATCCTCAATTTGTTCAAAAAGATAAAATTAACATTGTTTGGCAACAGTTAAGTTATGATCAACCTAATGTTCAATACATGCGCGAGCGCAAGTACGTAGATTCAATAGATTACTTTGTTTACAATAGTCATTGGTGTTTTAATAGATTTAGAGATCATTTTAAAATACCTGAATATAAATCATTTGTTATTAAGAATAGTTCTTTTGAATGTAATGCTCCTATTATTAAAAAGATGGATGGCCGTTTAAAGTTAATTTATATTTCTACACCATGGCGAGGTCTTGAAGTACTTGTTAAGTGTATAGAAAAATTAAATAAAACTAGAGATGATTTTACATTAGATGTTTATTCATCTACTAAAATATACGGAACAGATTTTGAAAAATCAGAAGGTGATAATTTTAAAAAGTTATTTGATCTATGTAAAAATACTAAAAATATTAATTACATGGGCTATGCTACTAATGATGAAATAAGAGAAGCATTAAAATCAGCTCACATATTAGCTTACCCTTGTATCTTTGAAGAAACATCGTGCATCGCGGCTATTGAAGCGATGATGGCAGGTTGTTATGTAGTGACAACTAATTATGGAGCTCTACCTGAAACATGTGGAGACTTTGCAACAATGATAGAATTTAATTCAAGTGGTATACAATTAATAAATAATTTTACCAGTGCTCTAAACACAGTTATTGACAACTATAAAAATAATTTGTATAAGGAAGACCTAGAGTTACAGGTAAAATATTATAAAAAATATTATTCTTGGGAAACAAGAATAGAAGAATGGAAAGGATTCTTAAATTATGTCAGAAGAGAAAAAGAAACACATTAAATTATTCGTAGCAACACCAGCATTCGGCCATATGGTTACAACAAACTATATGAATAGCTTAATGAGATTTGTATCAACAACTCATCCAAGATTAGCAGTATCAACAGCATTACATATACAATCAGGAATGGCTCTAGTAACACAAGCTAGAAATAATTGTGTTGCAGCCTTTTTAAAATCAGACTGTAGTCATTTCTTATTTATTGATTCAGATATTGGTTTTGAACCAGAAGCTATTTATAGATTATTAGAAAAAGATGTTCCTCTTTGTTTAACTCCATACGCAGTAAAAGGTTATGGTGTTAATCATTCTTTACAATTCATTGTTCACTTTAGTGATATGGAAAATGTTAAAATTGACAAAGATGGTTTTGTAAAAATCACTGCAGGTCCTACTGGATTTATGATGATTAAAAGAGAAGTGTTTGAAAAGCTTGCAGAAAAATACCCTGAAAAAGCAACAGTTAATAAACAATTAGTAGGCAATAAAGTAGAGATTATGAAAGAAGGTTGGTATACATTCTTTGAAACTGCTCAAGATCCTGAACACGGTTATCTTGGAGAAGACATTGCATTCTGTAAATTATGGGTAAATATGGGCGGAGAAATATATGCTGATGCTAGAACTGCTTTAACGCATTTTGGATCGCATGCATTTACAGGTAGTTTAGACCTTATGTTTAAGCCAAAACAAGTTGACCTTACCCTTAAACCGTAGTAAATTATACGGTTCCAGGACATTTGTGCCTGCCTAAACAATTAATTAAAAACATTGCAAGCACAGATGAACACACAATTATATATAAATAGTGGAATAGGATCACTTTATTTTCATCCACAATACACACCTAGACAACACTATGCCGGTGGAGGAATAGCTACTTTAGTACCAAGACAAGGTTACTTGTTTGGAGGTATTACTAGAGCCATTGGTAATGTATTGGGAAGTGTTGCTGATGTAGCTAAAGACGTTGTATCTTCTCCAATAGGACAAGTTGGATTATCCATACTTGCTCCTGGATTAGGATTACCTATGTGGGCAAGTCCTCTTCTTAATGCTGGAATGCAATATGCATCTACAGGCAAAATTAATCCTTTAGGATTACTCGCTTCTTCTATTCCGGGTTTACAATTTACAGGAGGTCAGGGATTAGAATCTTTAATACCTACTGGTTATGGTAATATTTTAGGACAAGGAACAACTTTATCTGATCTTTTTACAGGACAAGTTGGAAATTTATTTTCACCAAATGCAGATACCTCTGGTGGAGTATTCAACAACATGCAACCAGGACAAAATATTTCAAATATAAATACGGTGCAACAACTAGGAATAGGAAATAATACATTAACTCCAACACAAGATTATTTGAGCTCTATTAATCCATATACAGCAGATCCATATACAGGAACTAGTTTAAGTTTATCTCCTGATTTAAATCAACCTTTAATTGGAGCAGATCAATTAACTTACAATCCAGCAACAGGACAACAATTTGGAAGAACTGCTCAAGAATTAGAAAGTTCTTTAGTAACTGGTGGTGGAGATGTTGGTTCTGGAAGATCTACAAAAGAATTACTATCTACTTATGGTAGACAGCCAGGAACAGAACCAGGAGTATTTGACAATTTAAAAACTATTGCTAGCCCAAGTTCAAATGTTGGAGTATCTGAAAGATTGGATGCTTTACAAAATGTTGGCTCTGATGCTTTTAAAGCAATTTTCTATAAAAAAGGTGGAACAGAATTAGATAAAACTGCTGTATTAGCAACATTGATTACTCTTCCAACTTATTTTCAAGCTAAATCTAAAGCTGATGAGATAGGTATACCTTTTAGTGAAGTAGATTATCAAGCTGGTAAAGTTTCTCCAACTAAAGAAAAATATGCTTCTTTAGCTCCTAAATCTGCTTTTGGATTAAAAGATGGTGGAAGAATAGAATTTGGATTAGGTGGAATGAGTGACAATAGAATATCACAAATAATACAATTAATAAGAGATGCTGAATCTGTAGGTGACATAGAAAAAGCAAATGAACTAAGATTAGATTTATATAGAGAAACTAAAAAAGCTGATGGTGGAAGAATAGGTTTTGAATCAGGAAAATTAGCCTTACCTAAAGATAAAGAAGGACCAGCAAATAAAGCTACAAGATTACAAATGGAAAAAGCTATTAAAGAAATTGAAAAAGAACAGGCACAAAGAAGAATTCAAGAACAGTTAATGAATAAAAATTATGATGAACAATCAATGTATGATTTTAAAAAAACTCAAAAAGAATTATTTGATATGGCTCCACAGGAAGGATATCCTCCTTTACCTGAACCAGTAAAGCCAGAAGGTGTATTGAGTATTAAGTTAACACCTGTTCAAGAAAAAGCATATGGTGGAATGATTAATCATCCAGTTAGAATGCTTCATGGAGGAATGTCTGAATTAGATTTAAGAGCAAAAGGTGGATTTATTCCAGTTGGTATAAAAGAAAGAGCAGATGATGTTCCTGCTATGTTAAGTAAAAATGAGTTTGTATTTACTGCAGATGCTGTTAGAAATGCAGGTGGCGGAAGTATTAACAAAGGTGCCCAAAAGATGTATAAGTTAATGAAGTCTTTGGAAAATAAAAAAGTTAAAATGAGAGCAAATTAAATGGCAGATACAACAACAACCTCGATAGCACGTCCGGCCCCATATTTAGAAGCAGCGGGTCAAAATTTATTAGATATAACTACAGGTTTAGCTGGTAAACCAATTGATACATCACAATTTGCTCCTCAAATAGCTGGTCAAAACATATTATCACAAGCTGCTCAACAACAAGCGGCATCACAAGCAGGACTTGGTTCATTACAATTTGATCCTACAACAGGAGCAACTACTGGAATAGGTCAAGGAACAGGTATTGCTGGTTATCAACCTTATTTAAATCAAGCACAACAATATTCAGGACCACAGGCGTATCAACAATTTATGTCGCCTTATCAAAATGATCTTATTAGTACAACACTAGCACAATATGATTTGCAAGCTCAAAAAGGCATTGCACCTCTTCAAGCACAATCTGTTCAACAAGGTGCTTTTGGTGGAGCTAGACAAGGAATTCAACAAGCTGAATATCAAAATCAAAGTGATATGAATAGAGCATTACTTCAATCACAAATGTTACAACAAGGTTATGGTCAAGCACAAAATCAAGCTAATATTGCATTTGGTCAACAACAAGGTCTTGCATCATTACAACCTTCATTAGCACAATCTCAAATTCAACAATTGGGTGCTGCTGGAACTAGTAATCTTGCTTATCAACAATCTATTCTTGATGCTCAAAGACAAGCAGCACAAACAGCTGTTTATGAACCGTATCAAAGAGCTCAGTTCTTACAATCGTCTATCGGAGGATTATTGTCTGGATATCCTCAACCAGGATTTGGACAAACTACACAACAAACTCCTTCTGTTAGTCCTTTATCTCAAGCGCTTTCTTCAGCGGCAACAGTTTATGGATTAGGAAGTTTATTTGGCGGTAAATAAATATGAATAGAACTTTAAAAAGACCCATGTTTCGAATAGGTGGTCAAGTGAACCAAGGATCAGGGATCATGTCTCATGTTGAACCTAAAAATTATATGACTGGTGGAAGAGTTATGGCTGCTGGTGGTTACGATCCAAGAGGAACTTATTTTGGTTACGGAGCTGACCCTAGAGGAACTTATTTTGGTCCTAGTTCAGGAACAACAGGAACATCAGTTTCACAAACGCCTGGTATGTTTGATCCTTATAATGTTTCTCCTGCTAATGTTTCTCCTGCAACAACATCAGAAGCAGAAAAAATTTCAACATTTGAAAAAGGTCAGGCTGCAAGAAGAGCAGCTATGAATAAAGCCCTTCAATTTGGAAAATATTTTCCAGCTATTGCAAGTACTGCTTCACAATATGGTGCGGGTATTTTAGGACCAGCTTTACCTGCTGTTGCTGGTTTAGGTTTAGGATATGGTAGAAGTAAACTTATAGACTATAGAAATGAATTAATAGGAGATCTTGAAAAAGTAAGATCTGGTGTTGATATTAAAAAACCAGCTAACTACAAAGAAACTACTCCTACTGGAAGTTTATTAGCATATAGAAATTTAACTGCTCCAGGAACAATAACTACTGCAATAAATGAAAATGGAGATTTAGTAGATAGATCAACAGGTGAGTTATTGAATAGAGAACCAGGTAATACTGATAAACCTCCTGTTCAACCTAAACCAGCAGCTAAAGATCCAAAACAACAAATAAGAGAAGAAGCTGATTTTATTAGAGATTTAATTAAAGATGAAGATACAACGACAGCAGAAGCTGCTTTTGTTTTGGCTAGAGCAATAGCTACTCCTGGTGGAATAGGTGAAAAAGTAAAAGCTGCAAATGAATTATTAATTCCTATGGCTAAAGATAAATCTAAAACTAAAAAAGACATTACATTAGAAGCGTATAAATCTTACAAAGAAAAACAACTTGAAGAAATAAAAGCTGGAAAATTAAGTGATTGGGGTAAAGCATCAAGAGAAGCTGCTGAAAATGCAAAACTTGCTGGAGATACAAGACCCATCGCAGAAATTATTAAAGAATATAATGATTTAAAATTTGGTGATGAAAAATATACGGATAAAATAATTGCTGCATCAAAAATGAATGATCTTTCTATTATTGTTGGAAAAGTAAAATCTATTAGAGAGGTTGAAGATAGAATTGAAAATAAGGAAAAAGTAGATAAAGCAGATAAAATACTTTATGAAAAAAACAAAAAAGAAGTAGAAAGATTTAAATTAGACAATCCAGAAATATTTAAAAAATATTTTGGAGCAAAAGCTGATGGTGGAAGAATTGGATTTGCATATGGATCACCAGAACCAGAACAACCACAGATTAAAAGCACAACTTTAAATGAAGGTGGTGATGAAATACAATTAAAACCTGTAGTAAAATTAAGTTACCAAGAATTAAGAACAAGATTACCAAAAGAAATTTCTGATAATATAGTTTTATTACTTTCTAATAGTGATCAAGCTTTACAAGAGTTTGCTTATATTACAACCCAACAAGATATTAATGAATTTAATGTTAAATACGGAGTAAATCTAGTATTGCCTTCTAATAAATAAGGGAGGAACATGGCAACTTCATTTGAAGAACTACAAGCGCTAGCTGAAAGTTTAAGATCAGTAACAAGTGATGAAACAGAAAAAGCTCGTGCTTCTCCATCAGCCGTTGAATATGCTGTAGATATAGCTAAGGCACCTTTTAAAGGTTTAAGTAGAGCTGTTCAAGGTTTGTTAGAATTAGGAGCTCTCCCCATAGATTACGTAGGAAATACAAATTTAATTAAACATATTGATGATGTTTTTGAAAAAATAACTCCAGAGACTCATACAGGTGTTGGAGAACTTGTATCTACATTTACTCAATTTGGATTACCCCTTGGTGTGGTTACAAAATTAGCTGGTGGTATTAAAGTATTAAATAATGCAACAAGGATTAGGAAATTATCTTCTTTAGAATCTCCTTTAGATAAAGCTGGAGAATTAATTAGAAGAATGGGTTATTATGGAGCTATTGGAGGAGCTTCTGATATTATTGCTTCTGTTCCAGAAAGAGATCAAACTCTTACTGAATCTTTTGGTTTAACAGATAAAACGGATGTTACAGAATTATCTGGGTCAGAAAGAGCTGCTGAAACATTAAAATCAAAATTAAAATTTGGAGCAGAAGGTACTGTTATCGGTGGTGCTATACCTTTGCTACCTACTGCAGCTAATTTAGGATATAGATATGGACTGGTTCCTGCCGCAAAAGGAGTAGTATTAGCAGGAGAAACTATTCTAAGACCTTTAAATTATACTGTAATAAATCCTTTGACTCAATTAATAGCAGGAGTTGAAAGCAAAGGTCTTATTCCAAAATTAATGACATCTACTAGTGAGTTGGTTGAAAAGGGATATGATAAAGTAGCAAGTAAATTAGGAATACCTCCCGTTGATCAATGGAAAAATTACACTACAAAAGGATCTATAAGTGAATATGTAATTAACAGACTTAATTATATAAAAGAAGGTTTTAGTTCACCTGGAGTTCTTGGCAAAGAAATTTCTACTGAGAAATCTAAGTTAAAATCAACATTAGCAGCTAAAGGCCTTGATGCAAATAGATTAGATTTAGAAATGCAAAGTAAATTGGAACAATTAATTACTAATGGTGAAACTAAATTTTTTAAAGAAGAAAAAACATTATATGAATTACAAAGTCAAAACAATACAATTTTTAATTATATTAAAACTCCTGGAGAAAAAGCTAATGTAATTTTAAAAACATTGGATAAAGATATTCAACCTTTGGCAAAAGAAATGAAAGAAATTTTAAAAAAGAGTAATATAGAATTTGGAGAAGCTTTAGTAAAAGAAGGAGGAGATTCTTTTATACCTTTAGCACAAGAATTTATTCAAAGAGCGGATAGTGCAACAAAACAAAGATTTGCTGCATTTAATAATAAAAATTATCAATATCCTGTTGAAGCTAATGAAAAAGCTATAAAATTTATGGAAGAAAGAGTTAGGACAGAAAAAACTTTTATGAATGCTGCTATGGGAAAAGCTGAAATTAAAAAAATACCTTTGGATCAAGCAGTAAGAGAACAAGCTATAGATCAATTAGATAAATTAAAAAAACAATTAATTGATTCAGATAAAACTCCAGAATATTTTTTTAGTGCTATATCTAATTCTTTTAAAATAAAAAAACCTATAATAACAGATTTAAGACCAGGAGAAACTTTTCCAGATGTAATTAAAAATTTATTTGATGCTCCTCAAACATTAACAAAAGATGGAAAAATAATTCCTATTACAAATTATAAAACAGCTGTTCTTGATACAGTAGTTCAACAAGCTAAAACTATACATGAAAAAAGATTTTTTGATGATACAGCAAGACTTGGATTAGAAAATGGATATATATTTAGAAGTCCAGAAGAAGCTTTAGCAAAACTTGAAATTAAAGGAGTGCCAAAAGACGTAAGAATTAATTTTGCTAATAGTTTAAGAAGAATATCAGCAAGTGGTGAACGTAAAGCAGCTGATTTAAGTAGTTTTGCAACTGATCAAAGTATTTTATTTAAAGAACCACATTATGCAACTCCTGAATTTGCAAATGCTTTATTAGATATAAATAAAAATACTAATAGTTTATTTGATAATCCAATTATTAAAGGATTAATGGCAGCTAAAGCTGGAGCTCAAGTAACTAAAACAATACTTTCTCCTCAAGGACAAGTAAGAAACTTTACTGGAGGAGGTTTGTATGTATTTGGTAATGGATTATTAGGTGGAAGAGTAAGCATGAAGGATGCTGCAAAAGAAATAATGACTGATCTTTTTAATTATACTTCAAAAAATCCAGAAGAAATTGAAGCTATGATTGCAAGTGATATAAAAAGAGGAATATCTAAAGATGCTAAAGGTGTAATAAATTATTTAAGTGACGCAAAAAAATACGGAGTTATAGATCAAAACGTTATAATTAATGAATTAGGTCAAGTTATGACTGATTTTTCAAAAAGAGGAATGAATTTTGATTCTGTTATGAATAATAAATTTATGAAACAACTTGCAAATATATATCAAGGTAGTGATAACTTTTGGAAAGTGTTTGCTGATAAATTTTATACTTCAGCATTAAGACCTACAGTAAATAATTTAGACGATGTAGCTGATTGGTTTCAAACCATAGCAAAACAAAAATTTAACCCTAATGATTTATCTACAGGTTTAAAAAAAGATTTAGAACAAGGATTAAGAGAGATGTCCGCTTATTTAACAACTAATACAATACCTACTTATAGTAAACTTCCAGAGTTTATAAAAAATTCAAGAAATATTCCTTTTGGTAACTTTGTTGCTTATCCAGCAGAAATTTTAAGGACACAAGCAAATATGTTAACTATAGGAGCAAGAGAACTTACTAGTAATAATCCTTTAATAAGACAGATGGGAGCTAAAAGATTAATAGGATCTGCTGCAACATTAGGTGGTGTAAGTACAGCATTTTTAAAAACATCAGAATATTTTACAAATATTAGTGAAGATAAAAGAGATGCATTCCAAAGAAATTTTGCCGCTGATTATGAAAAAAACTCAGTGTTAGTTCCTTTAACATCTTCTGATAGTAAAGGTAATTTTAAATATTTTAATTTTTCTTACACTAATCCCTATAACACAATTGTTCAACCTGTAAATGCTATTTTAAAAGCATATGGTGATGGAACATTAAAAAAAGATAGTGTTGGTACCATAGTTAAAAATTCTTTATTTGGAACTATGGAAAGACCAGGAGCTATATATGAATTATTCTCTCCTTTCTTTACAGAATCTATTGGATTAGAAACATTAGCTGATGTTGTTTATAGAGATGGTAGAACAAAAAGTGGTAGTTATGTTTATTATCCTCAAGATGATGATTTAACTAAATTATCTAAAGGTTTAGGTCATTTTTTTTCAACATTAGAACCAGGAGCTTCTTCCTCAGTAAGAAAAATTTGGGAAGGTGCTACAGGTAAATTTACTCAAGCTGGTACAATAAGGGACCCTGGAACTGAGGCTTTAGCTTTATTTGCTGGAGTTAGAATTCAAGAGGCTAAACCTATAGCAAGTATGCCTTTTATATTAACTTCTTATAGCAAAGATAGAGAAAATGTAGGTATTAAATTTTCTTCTGTAGCTTATGCTCCAATATCTACTCAAGAACAAAGAATAAAAGCTTTTAGAGATTTCTTTGTAGAATCATATGATTCTCAAACTAAAATGTATCAAACATTAAAAGATGCTCAAAAATTAGGTATAGATGAATCTGAATTAAAAAATATATTAGATAAACGTTTAAAAAATAAAACAGATGTTAACAATTTAATGAATGGAGTATTTAAAACACCTAATTTTAGTGAAGATAGATTTAAAGCTTTGATTGATAGATTATCTTTAGAAAGCCCTGTTAAAGCTGCTAAATTAGAATCACAAATAGAAAATGTAAAAGATGTTTTTAGAGATTTAAAAGGTAATTTTATTGGATCAGAATTAGGTTTATCAAAAGAAAATTTTTCAAATAGAATTGATAGAGTATTAACACCTCCAGTTAGAAGAGTAAGACCTTCTGGACCAACTCCAGTAATGGATTTATCTTCTACATTTACACCTCCTTCTACTTATTTACAGTCTAATACACCAACACCACCTAATGTTTCGCCTGCTGTAGTTAATGCAGGAAATCAAAACACATCAAGAATAACACCACAGAGACAAGCAGAATATGATGCTTTTTTTAGGAGATAATTATGGAAGGACTTGGATCACTTTTAAATAGTTTATTAGCAAGACAAGTAGGAATGAGTATACATGAAGATCCTTTTAAAAATTCTATGGATCCTTATGGAATATTAAATACACCACAAGCACAACAGGTATATGGTCCAATGCCCATGGAACAAGAACCAAGGAACATGGAACTAAGTGGCGGTTTTGAAGAAGAACCTAAACAAAGTGAATATCCAGTTCAATTTGGTAATTTACAATTAAAACCTAATGTTGATTATTCAACAGGTCAAACTTCTTATGGAATACCTGGATTAAAATCTAAATTAATAAATAGTTATTTGGGTGGAAATTTTAATTATCCTCTTGGAGAAAATGGATTATCTTTAGAAGGTGCATATGGTAAAGCAAGAAGTGGAGTAAAACAACAATATATGGACAATCCGTCAGAATCTTATATAACTTCTTCTTACCCATTTAATTTAGGGATAAAATTTAACAGAGATTTTTAATGGCAAACGGAAAAGAACCTAAGACAACTGGAGAACATATAGTAGCTCTTTATGGGCATATATCCGGTATTAAAAGAGATCTCAGACATCTCACAGATGAATCTTGTCGCAATCATTCTAAGTTTGATAAAAAATTTGAAACATTAACATGGTGGATCATTGGAGGACTTGGTTCTACAATAGTAATACTACTAACTTTATCTTTTAATTTAATTAAATAAACTATTGCATTAGTTTCAAAAAGTTGTATTACGCGACTATGAATAATATTTTAGTTCACAAACATTTAATTATAAGAGCAGAAGCTGTAAGTCCACCCATGGACGAGGAGTTTCTTAGGCGTTGGTTAGAAAAATTTATAGAAGAAATTGGAATGAAAGTAATGATGGGTCCTTATGTTAAATATTCTAATATGGTTGGTAATCGGGGTATTACCGGAGCTGCTATTATAGAAACATCTCACATAGTAATGCACGTCTGGGACGAGCCTGACCCCGCCTTGCTACAATTTGACGTTTACTCTTGCGGCGAATTTGATCCTGAAACAATATGCAATAAAATAAAGAAAGACTTTAACACCACAAAAATAGAATACAAATTTCTTGATAGAGAACATAATTTAAAAGAAATATATAAAATAAACTTCTTGAAATCTAATAATTAATCATTATATATCCACCAGGTTGCATCATGTGGGTGGACCTATTAACTTGCTTAACAAAGGAGATAATAATGACATTCAATTCATTATTCCCAAATAACGGTATGATTAAAATGGAT
>Ga0315284_10007570_pt1 | contig 15509 bp, 13 predicted proteins | sample YL17G09_16_MG_FD_203696 | JGI IMG/M metagenome (GOLD analysis project Ga0315284, IMG submission 203696) | Sediment microbial communities from Yellowstone Lake, YNP, Wyoming, USA - YL17G09_16 | ecosystem: Environmental > Aquatic > Freshwater > Lake > Sediment | place: USA: Wyoming | collected... | reverse complement strand
CGATGACCGCGATCGGGGCCAGAACGACCGATACGAGAAAGATGAAACGTCCCTGGCTGGCGGTGAGGAACAATCGGTCGCCGAGGGCTTGCTTCGGGCGAACGGCGATCAAGTCCTCCTCTTCGGCAAGATAGTTGATCACATTGAGAAAGAAATCCGAGTTGCCGGAGAGCCGGAACGAGCTGTTATCCGCGAAGTCGGAATCGCCGAAAACCGCGATTCTGTTCTTTTTTTCTTCGCCGCCGGGCGCGATCGGCGCTCTCTTCTCGGCGATCACGGCCAAGGCCAACGGCCCGGGGAGGTCCTCGTCACCCTTGATCGCTTGCCCCTTGTCGATGAGCGCGAGATCGGTCTCTCCCCACGCCGATTTTCCCGTCCTCGCGAGGACGCGCGTCGTCGTTCCCTCGATTTCCTCCCCGAGGATCCCGAGGGAACGCGCGGTGGGGAAGAAAGTGGCCAGATCGAATTCCTTCGTGGCGGGGTGATCCTCGTATTCGGTGACGACGGGGACCGAATACTCCCCTCCGAACACGCGGCTAAAGGGATCAACGACCGCGTCGTCGTTGATCTTGATACCGTAGCGCGCGAGAAGCGTCTCGATGTTGGACACGCCGGTCTGCGGCTCGATCATGACCACGGCGGCGCCGCCGCGGGACAGGTAACCCGCGATCTTGCCCATCTCGCTCTCGATGTAGTCCCTCTTGGGTCCCGCGATGACGAGAACCGCGCAGTCTTCGGGGATCGACGCCTCGTCGAAGAGCGAGATCGTCCGCACCTCGAAGCTTTCCTTTGCGAGCGCTTCGGCGGCGATCGAATATCCCAGAGGCCGGTCGCTTTCCGGGTCGCGCTCCCCGTGACCCTTGACGAAATAGATTATCTTTACGTGGCCCTTCGCGAGCTTGACCACGGTGTTGAGGAGGCTCTCCTCGGTGAGGGTTTGGATCTTCTCCCGTCTCTCACCCGCCTCGACGACCGTCGTCTCGTACGCGACGACGTCCATTTCCCTCGCCTTCCGCGGTCTCTGATCGGGGTCGATAAGCTCGTACCGCAGCTTTTCCGTTCGGTGGGCGAACTGTGAGAGGAGATCCTCGGCCCGCGACTCCTCCGGCGTGCCCTTCTTGAAGAACGCGTGGACATCGATCTCGGTTCGAAGACCGCCCAACACGGCGGTAGTCTGTTCGGCAAGGCTGAACCGTTTGTTGCGGGTGAGGTCGTACCTCAGAGCGTGACGGGCGGAAAGCGCCTGGATGATGACGGCGATAGAGGCGAACGCGGCGATCATGAGAAACGTGTTGAGGCCGTAGCGCGACGATCTTCTCCGCACGAAGGCGCCGATCCGGCGGTAACCGACGGCGGCGAGGACGACAAGAACGCCGACGCCGGCGAGGAGGAGCGTGTACGCCAGGACCCGATTCGGCGAATTGATCGCGTAGAGAACTGCTCCGATCCCCGTGAGGATCGTCCCTGCGGCGGCGAAGAACCCATGGATCCCCTCACGCGTCATCGTCAGCTCCTCCAACGGTTCGACTCGAGGACTCTCGAGCAGAGGAAGAGGAAGAACACCGAGAAATTCACATAGTAGACCACGTCGTTCGTATCGATGATCCCCTTCGAGAAGTTGCCGAAGTGCTCGAGAACGGAAATCTCCGATACGACGCGCGCGGTCTCGGCGGGTACGAAGGGGGTGATCCATCCTATGATGAGGAATAGAAGCGAAACCCCGAAGGTGAGCACGCCGGCGACGACTTGGTTCTCGCTAAGCGACGAAAAGAAAAGTCCCATGGCGGTGTACGCCATTCCGAGGAACAAGAGCCCCATGTATCCGGTGACGATCGGCCCCCACTCGGGTTCGGCGTACCCGAGGAGGAGAAGGGGAAACAGGGTGGTGATCCCGATCATACCCGCGAGAACGGTCGCCGCGGCGAGGTACTTTCCGAGGATGACGTCCCAGTCCGATATCGGGTAGGAGAAGAGGAGCTCGGCCGTCCCGAGTTTCCGTTCTTCGGAGAGCAGGCGCATGGTGAGCATCGGCGCGATTAGAAGGAGGACGACGCTCATGTTCGCGAAAAGCGGTTGGAGAACGCTTTCGGTCAGACTCAACCGCTGCGTGGCGACGGGGTTCTGCATAACCTGTATGGACGCGAGGTTGAAGAACGCGAGCAGGTTGTAGAAAAAATAGCCCGCGAGGAGCACGAAGACCATCGTCACGATGTAGGCGACGATCGAGTTGTAGAAGTAGCCGAGCTCCCTTCGGTATATCGCGATCATCCGGGACAACCTAATCGAGCTCCTCTCTCGTCACGATCTGGACGAAAATCTCTTCGAGGCTCAGATCGACCGTTCCCACCCCGAGAAGCCCGAAGCCGCGTTCGACGAGGACTCGGGAGAGCGCCTCCCGCGTGTCGCGGTCGTCACGCGATTCCACCCGGATGGTGTGAACTCCTTCCTTCGAGACGAGCGCCGCGGCCGATTTCACGTCGGGGAGCGACGAGAGAAGTGCTCGGGCCGCCTCGAGATCGCCGCGAAGGACGACGTCCACGATCATCGACCGCCGGAGACGGTTTTTCAGGTTCTCCGGCGTGTCGGCGGTCACGAGCCTCCCCTTGTTGATGATGATCACCCGGCGGCAGAGAAGGCTCGCTTCGGGGAGTATGTGCGTGCTGAGGACGATGGTCCGCCGTCCGGAAAGACTTCGTATGAGCTCCCGGATCTCGATGATCTGTTGCGGGTCGAGTCCCACGGTCGGCTCGTCGAGGATGAGGACCTCGGGGTCGTTGATGAGCGCCTGCGAGAGCCCCACGCGCTGCCGGTATCCCTTGGAGAGCTTACCGATGGTCCGGTCGCGGACCTCTCCGACCCCGCACTCCTCGATGACCCGTCGTATGCGCGAGCCGCGCTGCGAGGAGGGCATCCCTTTGAGGCGGGCGACGAACTCGAGGTAGTCCGACACGGTGAGGTCGCGGTAAAGCGGAACGCTCTCCGGAAGGTATCCGATCCGCCTGCGGACCTCTCGCGATTCCGTCAGCACGTCGAATCCCGCTACGCGGGCCTCGCCGCTCGTCGGGGGCAGATAGCAGGCGAGAATTCTCATCGCGGTCGTCTTGCCCGCCCCGTTGGGGCCGAGAAAACCGAGGATTTCACCCGGGGCCGCCTCGAAGGACACGTCCTCGATCCCCGGTTGTTTCCCGTAGTATTTTGTTAGATTTCGGACCTCGATCACTGGGGTTCCTCCGACGACCAGCTCCGCCGCCGCGGTCGTTATCGAAGCCCGGAGGGCAGGGCCGCGGGCAGGGGACAGTCCGCTCAAATATACAACGGGCGCGGAGGGTGTCAATCGGCAAATCGTTGTCTTTTCAGCAGCTCTGTGGTCGGGGCTCCCCTCGCGAACGACTATGGACCGGTGTCCGGAGCGCGCTGGGGATCCCCCGGCTCCCCGAGAAAAAAATTGCGCTTCTGCTAAAACCACAGTAACATTCTCCCTTCGATTCCGTAGATTGAACGAAACGAGAGCACGATATGCCCACTTGCAAAACGAAGACACATCGATCGCCGTCGGGACGGGCGAGATCCTTGACGACAAGAGGACTGGCCGTCGCGCTTCTGCTCGCCTTTCCCGCGCAGGCGATGGCCGTTGATTCCGCTTTCATCCGGTCGCTCCTCGTCCCCGGGACGGGCCAGGCGCACCAGGGACACTATACCCGCGCGGCCGCCTACGCGGGTGTCGCGGTGCTGTCGGGTTTTGGACTCCTCATCTCGCAGGTCTACTACAACGAGGCAGTCGACAAGTACGACGCCCAGAAGCGGATCTACGCGTCTTACGATGAGACGCTAAGCGAGGGCGGTGTCGTCTCCATCAAGGACATCGAGGGTACCTACGCCCTGATGCAGGCGGAGCACGACTCGGCGGAGAAGAGGTTCGCGTGGCGGAACGGATTTCTCGTCACTTTCGCCGCGACGTACGCGATCAATCTCGTCGATGTGTTGATCAGCAAACCATACGACGCCGATCGGCAAGAGCGCCTCTCGGTCGAGGCCGGTCCCGGCGGCGTGAGAATCACAAAAACGTTTCGGTTCTAAGGAGGTCCGCGGTGGTGAAGAGGTTTATCGTCATACTCGCGTTGGTCGTCACCGCGTGCGCCCGGCACGATGACGTTCCGCCGCCCCTCGAGGTGATGACGCCTCCCACGCCGAAAAATCTCGTGGTCGAAACTGTCGATCAGCTCACCTACGATCTCTCGTGGGAGATCGACGATCCCGCGGTTGTGAAGGAGTACCGCATCTACTCTGAATACGGGACCTCCGGGCCCCAACTGGAGGGCACGACTGACACGACGACGATTCAGGTGATTTCCCCCGTCGCACTTTCCGGTCTGGTTTTCTGCGTTTCCGCGGTAACGCTGGAGAACGTGGAAAGCGCTCTTACCTGTGGAACATCGGAGTAGGGCGGCGTCGTAATCTAGTTTTCCACGCCTTTTCCGTCTATCGATCTAACTTTCTTTTTGACAACTAGATAGCCGATAGCCTGTCGGCGGTCCGTCCACCGTCGCGGGGGCGGCGAGCTCGCCGGCCCCGCCACCCCCGAGCTGGTACGGTCTGTGCTTGAGTCTCGAGCGATGGGCAAACCCGCGGACAATATCACGATCCACACAAAGAGACTCTATCGGGTGATACTCGAGGGGATCGACACCGACTTGGAGACGCCGGACGGCTTTGCCGTAAAGCTCGCCTCGCGGTTGCACGTCCCGCTCCCGCGGGCGAAGCTCGTCGCGCGTTGTCTCCCCTATACGGCCAAGAGCGGTCTCGATGCGGCTCAGGCCAACCGCCTCAAGACGCTTCTCGATGAGATCGGCGGAAAAGCGCGCGTCGAGCCGCATTTTGTGACGCCCCCGGACCCCGGCGAGCGTGAGACGAACTCGCCGCGTCCTTCGGGAGAGGGGAAGGCAACGTTTGTTTGTCCCGGGTGCGGGTGCGAGCACCCGACCGGAGCGAAGTTCTGTTCTTTGTGTCTGCGAAAATTCCGAGACCCGTTATCGCGGCTCGACAGTCTCGAAGAGAAGCTCCCCAAGGAAAACCCTCTCGATATCAACGACCGGGAAGCCGGCATCGACTGGTCCGGGGCCGTCCGGTTCGCGCGACGACGCCCGCTTCCCATAATGGTGGGCGTCATCGTCCTCCTAATCATCGTCATCCTTCTCAAATAGCCCACGCTGGCCGTCCCGTGCGCCGCGCCGCGATGGACCCTCTCCGTCGCCGGCGACGAGGAATTGCTCCGAGTGCGGGTACGATGACACGATGGTTCTCGGCGCACGCGCCTTTTCCCCCGTGAGCATGGTTTGTAGCTGAAGGGCGTTGACCACTGCTTGTCCCCTGAAGTGGTTGTTGAGGACGGCGAAAACGTTCAGCGCGCCCTTGGCGGCATGACCGATCCGTTCGCGCCACGGGGCGAGTTCCGAGGCGTCATAGAGGTAGTTGTACCGTTCGTCCCGGCCCGCGTGCTTCGCGAACCATTTGTCCTTGTTGCGTCCGTGGAGCCGGAAGTAGGCAAGCCCGGATCCGGGGACGTATGAGTCCGGGGCGAGAGAGTTGCCGATGAGGGGCTGATCGATCCCGCAGAGCGCGATTCCCTGGTCGCGGAAGAATGCGAGCGCTCGTGGCGCGCCCCACCCTCCGTGACGCACTTCGACCGCCGTGGGGAATGGACGGAGACGTTCCGTTACGGTCTTTACGTAGGCCATCGTTTCGGGTGTCGGACGGAACGACCACGGGAACTGGACCAGAACCGCGCCAAGCCGGTTGCTCTCGAAGAGCGGTGCCATCGCCGTCTTGAACGCGGCGAGGTCTTCTTCCGGGTGTGGCTTGGCGCGATGGGTGATTTCTTGGGGGGCTTTCGCGGTGAAGAGAAAGTCCGGTCTGCCGGCAACTCGTTCGGACCAGCGGCGGCAGACCGACCGTGGGGGCACGCGGTAGAACGTGCTGTTGATCTCCACCAGGTCGAAGTACGACGCGATGTACTCCAGCGGATCGAACGAGCGGCCTTTTCTCTTTGGATAGACGATGCCTTCCCAGTCGGCGTACGACCACCCGGCGGGACCCACGCGGATTCTCTTGTTTGGGGGTGTCTGCATTTCGATGCAGTATACCACCGCGGCGGGAGCTGCGCGGGGCGGGCACAACGTTCCATAGGGCGCTTCGACGGAAACACGGGCGGGCCGCGGAGAGTGCGAACCGTTCGCTCTGCCCGGATGACGCCCCGCAAACGGATTCATCCCCAACGGTTCTCAACTGGGACAACTTATGCTATGCTGTATTGGGCACCAACCATGACCTTGGCAGAAGGAGGTCGCAGGGTGTTGTGGTGTCGGGCAGACTCCTGGTGTGAGTGGGGCGCAACGCGGCCCGCGGTGTAAGCGTGGATTGTTTTTTGGGGTGGAGCCAGGAGGTCGCCGGCGCCGAAATCCGGGGAGGCGATTCATGAATTTCTTGCGTCGTATCGAATTGGCCGTAATCGTCTTGGCGCTCACCGCTTCGTGCAGCCAGCTGCCGCAGTCATCGCGCACGGACGAGCAGATGACGAGCATCCGCGGGGAATACCTGCAAAACCATCCTGAGGGGATGTACAACGCGTACATCAGGGAAGGCCGGGTCGTCAAGGGAATGGGCATCGTCGAAGTCCTTGCTTCATGGGGGCTTCCGAATGTGAGACGCCCCGCGCCGGAGGGTGAGGTTGAGTTCTGGGCGTATTACGCCAAAGACGAACAGACCCAGAGGCTCGTCAGCTACGAGCTGGTTTTCGAGGGAAAAGTGCTGAACCGTTGGACGGTCCACGCTGATCTGCCCTCAGCCCTGGGAACAACGGCGATCGGCGCGGATGCGTCGAGAACGGTGGAGGAGACGCTACGGCTCGGTACGGGGAGCCCGGCTCAGGGGTCCGCGCCGCAGAAAAAAAGACCATAGAGATCATCGTGTTCAAGAGGGTTGTTTCGTCTCGCGGGGCCGTGAACGGCGGGCTTCGTGGGGTTTCGCTGAACGAAACGACCCTCTCTTTCTGCCCGCCGGCCGTCCCCCTTGACTTTAGAGGTGTCGTTTTCTATTCTCGCTTAGGCTCTAAACTTGCATGATCTCGGGTTTCGTGACCGAAATCGAGGGGTGACGAGATGACCGATCCGACGACGAACGTCGAGCGGCACCGGCTGGTCGATCGAGAATTCCAGAACATCCGGGAACTGCTCGAGTTACTGATGGCCGAAATGCCCACCGGTGACAAGAAGCTCAGGGCCGGCCGGCAGCTGGCTTGGGCGCCGCCCACCGACGTTTACGAAACCGAGACTGAACTTATTGTGACCGTTGACATTGCCGGAATGAACCTCCGGGACATCAGCGTGATCACCGATGGAAACGTCATCAGCATCCGGGGGGTGCGGCAGGAAATCGCCCCCCGGTGCAAGAAACAGTTCCACAAGATGGAAATCCTGGTCGGTCCGTTTCAGAGACTCGTGCACGTACCGGTCCCGGTGGATGTCCAGTCGATCTCCACGACCTACTCGAACGGTCTTCTCGAGGTGCGCCTGAAAAGAAAGTTCGAACAAACGAAAAAGCGCAGCATCAAGATCGAGTAGGAGCCGCGGGGTGAGCAAATGAAAACCAGCAAAGAAAGCCGATTGGCGCTCAACAACACGACCGAGTTCGAGGATCAACTGGTCCGTCTGAGCCGGATCCCCAAGGAGCTGGCGATCCTCCCGATCAACGACGCCGTGGTCTACCCGTTGATGAAGGTGCCGCTTCTCCTCAGCGATCCAAAGCTCCTCCGTCTAGCCGACGAAGCGCTCGCCGAGGAGAGGGTGATCGGCGCGTTTACGCAGACCGACCCCGACGAAAGCAAACCGGGGCCGGAGGGGATCTATAAGGTCGGCACGGCGGTTCACATCCAGAAAATGATCCGATTCCCCAACGGAGAAATGCGGCTCCTCGGTCAGGGCGTCACCCGGATCAAGATCATTTCCGTCACGCAGAGAGACCCATACATGAAAGCGAGGGTCGAGGTGCTCGAGGAGGTCGAAGAGCAATCCGAACTCCTCAAGGCGTATCTCAAGACGGTGATCAACTCGTTTTCAAAGGTCATCGACGCGTCGGAGAACCTTCCCGAAGAGCTCAAGATCATCATCGACAACCTGCACGAGGGGGGGAGGATAGCGGACGTCATCGCGACGCATCTCAAGATCGATCTCCCGTTCAAACAGAAGCTCCTCGAGGAGGCGAATGTCGTCGCGCGGCTCAAGCTGCTGTCGAAATACATCAACGACGAGCTGGAAGTGCTCCGTCTTGGCCAGAAGCTCCAGTCCGACGTGAAGAAGGCGATGGACAGGGAACAGCGCGAGTACTATCTGCGCCAGCAGCTCCGGGCGATCAAACGCGAGCTCGGCGAGGAAGACGACCGGACGCTCGAGATCGACGAACTAAAGAACAAGATCGCGGAGACAAGACTGTCGGCCGACGCGCGCGCGGCGGCGGAAAAGGAACTCGATCGTCTGCAGAAGATGTCGCCAGGGGCGGCCGAGTACACCGTATCGAAAACGTATCTGGACTGGATCCTCGAAACCCCGTGGGAAGTGGCGACGGAGGACAACCTCGATATCAGGCTCGCGGCAAGAGTGCTCGACGAAGACCATTACGGTCTCGCGGACGTCAAGGAGAGGATTCTCGAATTCCTCTCGGTCAAGAAGCTCAAGAAATCGATGAAGGGGTCGATCCTCTGCTTCATCGGTCCTCCCGGGGTGGGGAAGACGTCGCTCGGAAAGTCGATCGCCCGCGCGATGGGGCGCAAGTTCGTTCGCATCTCGCTCGGCGGGATGCGGGACGAGGCGGAGATCCGCGGTCACCGGCGAACCTACATCGGGGCGCTGCCCGGGCGGATCATCCAGGGTATGCGGACCGCGCAAAGCTGCAACCCCGTGTTCATGCTCGACGAGATCGACAAACTGGGGACGGATTTCCGGGGTGACCCGGCGTCGGCCCTCCTCGAAGTGCTCGATCCGGCGCAGAACAATTCGTTCGAGGACCACTACATCAACATCCCGTACGATCTGTCGAAGGTGCTCTTCATAACGACGGCGAATCTCTTCGACACCATCCCGCGGCCTCTTCTCGATCGGATGGAGGTCTTGGAGCTCCCCGGTTACATCACGCTCGAAAAGATGGAAATCGCCAAGAGGTACCTGGTCCCCCGCCAGATCGACGAGAACGGGATTCCCGCGAAGGCGCTCCGGATCACGGACGCGGGGCTCAGGCAGATCGTCAACTCCTACACGCGGGAAGCGGGTGTCAGGGAACTCGAGAGAAAGATCGCCACGATCTGCCGCAAGATGGCGAAGCGGCACGCGTCGGGACGGAGGGAGCCCGCCACGGTAACCGAGAAAACCGTTAGAAAATACCTCGGGATCGAGGAGTACAGCGGCGAGATCGCTCTGAAACGCCCCACGGTGGGCGTCGCGACGGGGTTGGCCAAGACGATGGCGGGCGGCGAGATCTTGTTCATCGAGGCGTTGAAGATGTCCGGACGCGGCGGGATGAAGCTCACCGGACAGCTGGGCGATGTGATGAAAGAAAGCGCCGAGGCGGCGGTGAGTTTTGTCCGCGCGCATTATCTGGCGAAATCGCCGGCGAAGGACTTTTTCGAAAAGTACGACATACACATTCACGTTCCGGCCGGGGCCGTTCCGAAGGACGGCCCGAGCGCGGGTGTTGCGATCGCGGCGTCGATCGCTTCTCTTCTCTTCGATCGGCCGCTGCGAAACGATCACGCGATGACCGGGGAAATCACGCTCACGGGGAAGGTGCTCCCGGTCGGCGGGCTCAAGGACAAGGTGATCGCCGCGCACCGCGCGGGGATAAAGACGGTCATCTTCCCCAAGGGGAATCTTCGGGATCTCGAGGAAATCCCCGCGACCATTAAGAAAGATTTGACCTTTGTGCCGATCGCGAAGGCGGACGAGGCCATCGAGAGAACGATCGTGTGGGACTAGAGCCGGGGGCGGGAGCGGACGGCCGACAGGACCCTCGGCGTCCCTGACCGGGCGGTTGGCCCTTAATTTGCATAATATTGCCCGATAACCTTCGAATGGGTGAAAGATGGGCGTCGCGTCGATCCTCCCAAAGACTGAGACGATGTTGGAGCTGCTCGGTCCGATTCTCGGGCGGGTCGCTCGCAACGACGCCTTTTCCTTGCCCGGGGACATCGGGAACCACTCGCGGGTTCTCGTGATCGACTCGGGCGATCTCACGGAGATCCTCTTCTTCTCGCCGATACTGACCCGTCTCAAGGAAAGCTATCCCGACATGCGCGTCACGTTCCTCGTGCGGGAGGGCAATAGCGAGCTCGTCCGGTCGATGCCGCAGGTGAGCGAGATGATCACCTACGAGCCCGAGCATCTGTCGCTCACGTCGACCACGTACTTCTCTCTCGTGAGAAGAGTGCGCGCGCGCGACTTCAACGTGCTGTTTCTCCTCGGGTCGGAATTCAGTTTCCCGCGGTCCCTGCTCGCGCTGCTCGCCAGGGCGAGGGTGCGAATCGGGTATTCCGGCGAGCACAGCTTTCCGTTCGTTAACTGCGAGATTCGGGTGACGACGCCCTCGCTGTACGAGGGAGCGAAGTGCCGGGGCTTTCTCACCGCCGTGGGTCTTGGCGGTCAGGACAACCTCCCAGCGTGGAGCTTGCCCGAGCAAGACATCCGGTGGGCGAAGCAGCTCGTCCACTTCCGCAAACCGGAAAAGGGGATGAAGCTCATCGCGGTCGACCCGGGGATGGGAAAAGGGCAGCATCGTCTGGTCGATGAGTCGTTCATGTACCTCATCAACCAGGTGACGCGGAGGCTGCCCAGCAAGGTGATCATCCTGTCGAACGGTCTCGACGCCAAAAGGCTCGAGATTTTTAGAGTGAAGCTCCGGTCGGACCTTTTCGATCTCCAGCCGAAAAACGTCAAAGAGGGGATCGCGCTCTTGTCCTGCGCCGACCTCCTCCTGGCCGGAAACACCGATTACTTTCACTTCGGCGTGAGCATGCGCGTTCCCACCATCGGGCTTTTCACCCGTCACGACACGGACAACTGGCTGCCGAAAGGAACCCCTTGGGTGCAGATCCTGCAAGGAGTTAAGGGGCAGCAGCTTTCGATCGAAGAATTCAATTCAAAAATCGATACCCTCCTCCATTTCACCGGTGTAAAATACTCCGACTAGCCCGCGACGCGGGACTGGACGGAACGATGGATACGTATCTTCGACTGCTGAAATACGTCTTGCCGCACTGGCGGAAAGTGGTCCTCCTCTTCGTGACGGTGGTCCTTTTCGCCTCATTGAGCGGCGTGTCTCTTACTCTGATCCACCCTTTCCTGAAGATCGTGCTGTACGGGGACGAGGGGATACCGGGGGCGAGCGCGCCGCAAGCCGTGGCGGGGTCAACCCAGGGGATACCTCTTCCCGAGAGCGTCGATAGGATCCGGGCGGGGGCTCAGGCGTGGTTCGAGGCGCGGATATACGCCGGGGACGCAAAAGCGCGTCTGCTCCGTTTCTGCGTCATTCTCGTGGTTCTCTTTCTGGTTAAGAACGTGTTCGGGTACCTCCAGACGTACCTTACCGTCTATCTCGAGCAACAAGTTCTCTACCGGGTGCGGAACGAAGTCTACGGTCATCTGCAGAATCTTCCCATGTCGTATTTCTCGAAAGAGAAGGCGGGTCATATCATCTCGCGTCTGACGAACGACGTTTCCATGCTCCAGGGCGCGGTGATCGGCACCGCGGCGAGCGTGGTTCGCAACGGCTTTATGACGCTCACCGGGCTGCTCGTCGTTCTCGTGGTGAGCTGGAAGCTCTCGGTTCTCACGTTGATCGTCGTTCCCATCAATCTCGTTCTAGTCGAGTTGATCGGCCGCAAGCTCAAGAAGCGGAGCTACCGGACGCAGGAAGGGATGGCGGAAATGACCGCCGTTCTCGGCGAGAGCATTTCGGGGATCCGGGTGGTGAAGGCGTTCAACATGGGGGACTACGAGAGGCGCCGTTTCGCGAAATACAACCTCAGGTACATCCGTCAGTATCTGAAGATGAAGCTCTGGGGCGCGGTTTCGTCACCGACCTCGGAGCTCCTGGGGACGTTTTCCATCGTCGTTATCCTCTTCTACGGCGGAAACCTGGTTCTCTCCGGAAAGCTCACGCCGGAGAATCTCATCCTCTTTGTGGGCGCCATGATCTGGGTGGTGACACCGGTGAAGAACCTGAGCAAGCTCAACTCGGCGATACAGGAAAGTCTCGCGTGCGCCAACCGCGTGTTCGCCATCGTGGAGATCGCGCCGGAGCCCATCGACGTCCCGGGAGCGCGGGGTATTCCCGGGTTGGAGAGGGAGATCCGCTTCGAGGCGGTCGGTTTCGAATACATCCCGGACCGGCCTGTGCTTAGAGGCATCAGCTTTACCGTCCGGCGGGGGGAGGTGATCGCTCTTGTGGGACCGAGCGGCGCCGGAAAGACGACGCTCGTGGATCTCATACCGAGGTTCTACGACCCCACGGGGGGTCGGATACTCATCGACGGCGTCGACATTCGCGATATCGACTTGAGGTCTTTGAGGTCGTTGATGGGGATGGTCACACAAGAGGTGATTCTCTTCAATGATACCGTGCGGAACAACATCGCTTACGGCGCGCAGGGCTCGTCCGACGACAAGATCATCGAGGCGGCCAGGGCGGCGAACGCGCACGATTTCATCATGGAGATGCCCATGGGGTACGACACCGTGATCGGTGAAAGGGGAACCCGGCTTTCCGGCGGACAACGCCAGCGGCTTTCGATCGCCAGGGCGATCCTCAAGAACCCGGAGATCCTGATTTTTGACGAGGCGACGAGCGCGCTCGACACGGAGAGCGAAATCCTTGTCCAGGAGGCGATCGATCGGCTTCTCGAAGGCCGAACGACTTTTGTCATCGCGCACCGCCTCTCGACGGTTCAAAGCGCCGACAGGATTCTCGTGCTGGACGACGGAGAAATCCGGGAGGTGGGTACCCACGCGGAGCTGATCGGGTCGAACGGCGTGTACAAGAGGCTCTACGATCTCCAGTTCGGCCTCGTTTCGTGATCCATTCCGATGATTTCTCCCTCGAAAAAGGTCGTCGTCATCGCGCCCACCTGGCTTGGGGACGCCGTCATGAGTCTCCCGCTCGTCGGCTTTCTCGCCGCCGCGGACGGCGTACGCTCGACCGTCATCGCGCGGGAACGCTCGGCGAGGATCTACGGTGGAATCGCCGAGGTGAGCGATCTCGTCGTTCCCTCCGAGTCTCGCCGGCTCGCCCGGATCAAGAACCAGTGCAACACGATGAGACGAATCGATGCGGACGGCGTCGTCGTGCTTTCTCCTTCCTTCTCGACGGCGCTCGCGCCGTTTCTCGCTGGCGTAAGGGTTAGAGGGGGGGTCCGGTCGGATGCGAGGGGAGTCCTGCTCAACGCTTCGCTCCCCGCGAGCGGTCTTCGCGAAGAGCATCTGTCGCGGAACTATCTGAGGTTGGGCCGGTTGGTCCTCGAAAGACTCGGCGTCCGCGCCGATCACGAGTTTGCGGTCCCGAGGGTCAGGACCAGCGCCGTAGACCGAGAGACGATCGGCCGGTGTCTTCGTGACGGGGGTATCTTGGATGATTACGCGGTCGTCGTCCCGGGGGCGACCTACGGACCGACCAAGTCCTGGCCCCGCGAAAAATACCGCGAGCTCGTGGGTCTCTTGTCGGCGGAACTCCAGGTCGTGCTCGGCGGGTCGGCTCCGGAGCGGGACCTCTGTTCGTTCGTCCGGGGGGGAGTCGATGGCGTGCTCAACCTCGCCGGTCGCACGACGCTCGGGGAGTTCATGTCGCTTCTCGAGGGGGCCCGGTGCGTGATCGCGAACGACAGCGGCGCGCCGCACCTCGCCGCGTCGCTCGGGGTGAGCGTCGTCGTGATATTCGGCTCCACCTCCGCCGTGTGGACCTCGCCCCTTGGCGAGCGTGTTCACGTGGTGAGCGAGCCGGTTCACTGCTCGCCGTGCTTCCGGCAACGATGCCCGACGAACCTCGAGTGTTATCAAGGGATATCCGTCGAGAGAGTCCTCGAAACCGCCCGCCGCGCGACGAAAAAGGGCGTCGAAAAAAAGCTGTCCCACTGATAGTATTGTGCCTCAGTGTATTGTCCGCCGCTTCCGACCCAGGGAAGGCGCGCGAGGCGGCGGGGGATGGGTGTTAATATGGATAGGGAAAGGTTTATCGAGCTTCTCGGACGATTCTCGTCCAAACGGGTTCTCGTCGTGGGGGATTTTATCCTCGACGAGTACCTCGTCGGCGACACCAAGCGCGTGTCGAGAGAGGCGCCGGTCGTCGTCATCGATTACATGGAGAGCGTGTATCACCCCGGCGGCGCGGCCAACGCCGTTCAAAACGTGACGGCGGTGGGCGCGGCCGCGGAGGCGTGCGGCGTGATCGGCGCGGATCACTATGGGGCCGTGTTGAAAGGAATACTCGACCACCGGGGCGCGGACACGTCGGGTCTGGTGGAGGCGAGCGAGATAACGACCGCGGTCAAGACGCGGATTCTAGCCGGCGAGCTCCACGCGCAGAGACAGCAGGTCGCCCGGATCGATCGTTCGTACCGGATATGGAGGTCGTCGGCCCCAGTCGAAGAAGTCCGCCGGCGCGCCGTGGAAAAAATCGACCGCGCCGACGTCGTGTTGATTTCCGACTACGCCATGGGGGTCGTTCCCGGACCCGTCAGCGAAACGTTGATCGCCGCGGCGAGGAAACGAGGGATCCCCGTGGTCGTGGACAGCCGGTTCGATCTCCCGGCGTACGAGGACGCCACTGTCGCCACGCCGAACGAGGTCGAGCTTTTTGACGCGATGAACGTCAAAAAGAGAGACAAAGCGGATCTGATCGCGCTCGCGAGAAGGGTGGTCAAAGAGACGCGTCTTGCCGGGCTCGTCATCACCAGGGGGAGCCGGGGTATGCTGGTCTGCGACGCGGGCGGCCGCATCGAGCGTATCGGAATCGTGGGGACGAGCGATGTGACCGACGTGACCGGCGCGGGGGACAGCGTGGCGGCGGTGGTGGCATTGTCGCTCGCGTCGGGGGCCGTCCTGGTCGAGGCCGCGGAGATGGCGACGTACGCGGCGTCGGTCGTGGTCATGAAACGCGGGACGGCGACGATGAGTCCCGAGGAAATCGTGTTTGCGCGTGACAAACAACCGGTTCCCTTCGAAACCGGCGACCGGTAGGGGAGAGACACGCCCGGCGACCGATGAAAAAAGAACCCTGCCCGATATTCCGGAGCGCCGTCAAGCTCAAGGCCTGGATCGAGCGCCGAGAGGCAAAGCGGGTCGTTCTCGCGAACGGGTGCTTCGACCCGCTCCACGTCGGACACGTCCGGTATCTGTACGGCGCGAAATCCCACGGCGATTTTCTCGTCGTCGCGCTGAACGACGACGAGAGCACCCGGACGTTGAAGGGGGAGAAAC
>Ga0315284_10007568_pt1 | contig 15512 bp, 11 predicted proteins | sample YL17G09_16_MG_FD_203696 | JGI IMG/M metagenome (GOLD analysis project Ga0315284, IMG submission 203696) | Sediment microbial communities from Yellowstone Lake, YNP, Wyoming, USA - YL17G09_16 | ecosystem: Environmental > Aquatic > Freshwater > Lake > Sediment | place: USA: Wyoming | collected... | reverse complement strand
CGCGCAAAGCGGGCGCTCCTCTCAGGCGCAAGTTGGCGGCGGACACAAGTATCCGCCGCCAACGGTGAAGACGAAAACCTTACGGGAGAACCTCGACCGTGTTAAAGAACTCGGTGCCGGTCGGGTTGGGCACGTAGCCCTTGACCTTGGCGCTAAAGGCCAGCGGCGGCTGGTTGTTGGCGATGAACAGGCGCAGCACCTTGTCGTGGACTAGCTGCTCGGCCTGCTGATACATCGGGGCGCGATCAGCCTGTTTGATGGTGATGGCGGCCTTCTTGAGCAGGTCAGACACTTCCTTATCGGCGACGAACCCTTCGCGCGCGATCGGCGTGTCCTTGGCGTCCATGCAGAAAAAGTAGCAGATAAAGTTATCCGGATCGCCATTGTCGCCCGTCCAGCCCAGCATGTACAGCGGCAGCTCGCCCTTCTTGCGCTTGTCCAGGTAGACCGTCCAGTCCACTGTCTTTAGCTCGGTCTTGACGCCGGCCTTGGCCAGGTCGGCGGCCATCGCTTCCGCAATGTCCTTGGGGTTTGGATAGTATGGGCGCGATACGGGCATGTACCACAGTTCCAGCGGGGTCTTTTTGCCGTCGGCCCACGTGATCTCTTTCAGGCCGTCCTTAAAGCCGGCCTCGGCCAGCAAGGCTTTGGCCTTGTCGGCGCTGTATTCATAGTCTGCCAGCTTGTCATTGTAGCCCCACAGAGACGGCGGGATGAATTCCTTGGCCACCATGCCCAAGCCACCGTAAAAGGCATCCACAATGGCCTTCTTGTTGATGGCTTGCGCAAAGGCCTGGCGCACCTTGACGTTCTGGAATTCCTTGACCTTGTAGTTAAAGGCCAGGTAGCCGGTGTTGTTGGGCGGTCGCAGAATGATCTGGAACTTGGCGTCGGCCTTGAGCGCCTTGACGGTATCCGGCTCCATGCCTTCTACGCCGTGCACCTCGCCGGCCTTGAGCGCGTTCAGGCGGGCCGAGTTGTCTTTAATGTTGCGGATGATGACCTCGTCCACCTTGGCGACGTTCGCCTTGTCCCAGTAATCGGCAAACTTTTCGAGCTTGACGTACTGGTCAGCCTTCCACTCGACGAACTTGAACGGGCCGGTGCCGACCGGGGTCTTGCAGGAATCCTTGCCGGCCTTTTCCAGCGCCGTCGGGCTCCAGAAGACAAAGATAAACATGGCCAGGTTGTTCATGAACGGGCCTTGCGGGTCCTTGAGCGTGAACACGACCGTGGCTTCATCTTTGGCCTCGACTTTGGTGATGAGGCTGTCTCCGTCAAAGCCGCCGAACTGGGCCTCGTAATACTCAAAGGTCTGGCCGGCTTTTACCTGGATGTCGTGCAGCGGGTTCTTGGTGTTGGACCAATAGTCCCAGTTCTTGACCACGGCGGCGGCGTTGAACGGCGTGCCATCGTGGAACTTGGCGCCCTTGCGGAGCATGAACGTCCACGTCTTGCCGTCCGCCGAAGTCTCCCACTTTTCAGCCAGGCTGGGGACGACGTTGGTGGTGTTGCCATCGAACTTGACCAGGCCCTCAAAGATCTGGTTGGTCACCCGGCCCGAGATGCCATCGGTGATGATGGTCGGATCGAGGCAGACCGGCTCGCCCTGCGCGCCAAAGATGAACGTCTTTTTCGCGGGCGGCTTGGTCGGCTCGGGCGGCTTGGCGGTTGGCGCAGGCGGTAGAGTCGCCGCTGGCGCAGGCGGCTTGGTCGCTGCGGGGGCTTGGGTCGGCGGCACGGGCGTCGCCGCCGGGCCGCACGCCGACACCACCAACATCACGATGGTGAACAGTGTAGCGAACACAAACAGTTTGCGTGACATTTTCTCCTCCTAAGAGAAATGAAATTGGGTCAACTCGCTCGGAGAACACTCTCTAACTTGTGATGGATAACCTCACCTCCTTCCTGATTTGAGATTTCAGATTGAAAATCCGCAATCTGAAATCTGCAATCCGCAATCCTACGTGATACCCAGGTATGCCTTGCGCACCATCTCGTTGGCGCGCAGAGCGTCAGCCGTATCTTGCAGCACGACTTCGCCCGTTTGCAGGACATAGCCCCGGTTGGCGACGGAAAGCGCCACGCGCGCGTTTTGCTCCACCAGCAAGATCGTCGTGCCTTCCTGGTGAAGCTGTTTGATGGTGTCAAAAATGCTGTCCACCAGCACCGGCGCCAGGCCCATCGAAGGCTCGTCCATCAACAGGATGCGCGGACGGGCCATTATCCCACGGCCCGTGGCCAGCATTTGCTGCTCGCCGCCAGAGAGCGTGCCGGAGACCTGGTTTCGCCGCTCCTTGAGGCGGGGAAAGAGCGTGAATACGCGCTCCATATCCTGGGCGATCTCTTTCTTGTCTTTGCGGGTAAAAGCACCCATCTCCAGATTCTCGGTCACCGTCAACCGGCCGAGCACCCTTCGCCCTTCCGGTACTTGCGCGACGCCCTTGGCGACGATCTGGTGTGGCTTGTACTTGGTCAGGTCATCGCCGGCCAGCCGGATGTTCCCCTGGCGCGGGCGGAGCAGGCCGCAGATGGTATTGAGGGTGGTGCTCTTGCCGGCGCCGTTGGCGCCGATCAGGGTGACGATCTCGCCCTCTTCGACGGTGATCGAGAGGCCCTTGAGGGCGTGAATGTTGCCATAATAAGTATGGACATTTTCGAGTTCGAGTAATGCCATTGGTTTGGTCCTTCTGGGCTGGTACAGCCCAGTTTTTCTAGGCGGCCTTTAGCGCTTCGGCGCTGCTGCCGCGTCCCAGGTACGCTTCGATGACCTTGGGGTCGTTCTGGATCTCAACCGGCGTGCCTTCGGCGATCTTTTCGCCAAAGTCCATGACGGTCACGGTCTCCGAGATGCCCATCACCACGCGCATCTGGTGCTCGATGAGCAGGATGGTGATGCCCAGCTCGTCGCGCAGCCGGCGGATAAAGGCCGTCATCTCTCCGGTCTCGGCCGGATTCATGCCGGCCGTCGGCTCGTCCAGCAGCAACATCTTGGGCTTGCTCGCCAATGCGCGGGCGATCTCCAACCGGCGCTGTTGGCCGTAAGGCAAGTTCTTGGCGAGCAAGTCGCCCTTGCCGGTCAGGCCGACAAAGCCGAGCAGTCGGCGCGCTTCTTCCAGCGCCTCGGCTTCTTCACGCATCGTGCCGGGCGTGCGGAAAATCGCACCGAGTATATTCGAGCGGAGATGGGGATGCTCTCCCACCATCACGTTCTCGATCGCGGTCATATTGGCGAACAGCCGGATGTTCTGATAGGTGCGGCTGATGCCCATGCGCGTGACCTGGTCGGGCGACCGGCCATCGAGCGACTTGCCCTGAAACAAGATCATGCCTTCTTCGTTCTTGTAAAAGCCGGACACACAGTTGAAAAAAGTCGTCTTGCCGGCCCCGTTCGGCCCGATGAGGCTGTGGATGGATTGCTCTTTGATCTCCATATCGAACGTATTGACGGCGGTGAGCCCGCCAAAGCGTTTGGTGACTCTGGTCGCAGTGAGAATATCCATAGGTCTTTACCTTCCCGCCACAGCGCCGGCGGCGGCCGGCTCGGCTTCGGCTTCGCGCAGCTCGCGGCGGCGCGTCGCTTCGGGCACAAAGCCCTCCGGCTTGGTCAGCATCATGATCACGAGGAGCAAGCCGTAGAACCAATAGCGATATTCGGCAAACTCGCGCAAGAGCTCCGGCGCGCCCACCAGAATCAGCGCGCCCACGACGGCGCCCGGAATGCTGCCCATGCCGCCGACGATGACCACGCACAGAACGTTAATCGAGACCATGAGTTGAAAGCTATGGGGATAGATCGAGGTGAGCTTGCTGGCAAAAATGGCGCCGGCCAACCCGGAAAAGGCTGCGCCGGTGGCAAAGGCCAGCAACTTGGTGCTGATCAGGTGAATGCCCATCGCTTCAGCCACGTCTTCGTCCTCGCGCATCGCCATCCACGTCCGGCCCATGCGCGAATCCTTGAGCCGCGTCGAGACAAAGGCCACGAGCAAGCAGCCCGCGATAACAAGATAGTACAAGGTTTGTGAATCAGCCAACTCCCACGGGCCGACCCATGGCTTGGGAATGCGGGTGATACCGTTCGAGCCGCCGATGTAGGGCTTGAGCCAGTCCGAAAGCGCCACCAGGCGGATAATCTCCCCAAAGCCCAACGTGACGATGGCGAGATAGTCGCCGCGCATCCCCAGTACGGGAACGCCCAGGATGATGCCGGCCAGCAACGCTCCGCCAACACAGAACGGCAGCGCCTCCCAGAACGTCAGGTGGATTCCCAGCCAGCCGATTTCAGGCGAACTCAAGACGCCCATGATGTAGGCGCCGATGGCAAAGAACGCCACGTAACCCAGGTCGAGCAGGCCGGCAAAACCAACCACGATGTTGAGGCCCAGCCCCATCAGGGCAAACAGGCCCGTCATGACCATGACTTCGCTGGGATAGGGGCCCAGGACGCGTGGCAACACAGCCATCACCACGACGACCAGGGCCAGGCTTGTCCAACGCAGGGTCCGTTGCCCGGCCGGCGGCAGAACAGACACACGCTGTCTGACTCGCCCTCCCTGCGTTCCCCACAGGAAATTGACTCCGGCGACGACGATGAACAAGACAATCGCGCCAGGCACCGAAAGCCCTCGGTCGGCAAACATCCAGGTGAACAGCTTGCCGAAATCGCCCCAACCGCCGAGCATCACGCGCAGCAACTCTTGCAGCAGGCCGGTGAACATGACCACGATCAGAGCCAGCGTGATGGGCTGCCGGACGCGGGCCGGGAGCAGCGCCAGGCCGGCCGTCAGCGCGCCGAGAACGGTCCCCACCACCAGGAGCAAGATGATCCCTGCCGCGCCACTCGTCTTGTAGGTTAGTATCGCATACAGATCTGGTTTGGCGTTCATAAACATGGCGCGCAGATTGATCAGCGGGCCGACGAGCATCATCGCAGCCAGCAAGATGGCGGTGACCAGTCCGGCCAGAGCGCCGCTCAACAGCAAGTGCAGGGGAGGCGGCTCTACGTCCAGGTGAGCCTGCGCCGTGCGGCGCACCGCCATGTTGGCGAAAATCACAAAGGTGATGACCACCATGGTCTGTCCCATCGTGATCACGCCGCCGATAATGTCCCGCAGGTTGAATGCTTCCACCATACCCATCAGCGACACCAGGATGGCGACCAGTCCGCCGATCAATCCAACCTTGATCGGTTCCAGCCAGTTAAAGCTTGGTTTGTTCATGACCACCTCACGCTTTCTTGACCGCTAAGCGCTCACCCAGGATGCCCGTCGGCCGGAAGATCAAGACCAACACGAGCATCATGAAGGCAATGGCATCTTGGAGCTGATAGGGAGCCGGGATGTGCAGGCTATCCAGGACTAGATTGGGGAACAGCGATTCGATAACCCCCAGGAACACTCCTCCCAGCATGGCGCCTGGAATGTTGCCGATGCCACCCAGCACGGCCGCCGTAAAAGCCTTGATGCCGGGGATAAAGCCCATGAAAAAGTGAATCTGCCGAAAGAGGAGAACGTACAACACTCCGGCCGCGCCGGCCATGGCGCCGCCGACGGCAAAGGTGATCATGATGATCCGGTCTACGTCAACCCCCATCAACCTGGCCGTATCTTTATCTTCAGACACCGCCCGGATAGCCTTGCCGGTCTTGGTGAGTTGCACGAAAGCATACAAGGCCGCCAACATCAAAAAGGCGGATACGATGACGACGATTTGTGTTATCCCGATAGACACGCCGGCAATCGTCACGTTGCCTTTCAAAGGCTGTACGTCTGGAAAGGCCCGGATGCCCGTCCCGAACAAGCCGCGGAAAGTATATTGCAAAAAGTACGATGCGCCAATCGCGGTGATGAGCGGCACCAGGCGGGGCGCGCCGCGCAGCGGCCGGTAGGCGATACGCTCCACCGTTACCGCCACACCGGTGGACACGCCCATAGCCACCAACATGACCAGCACCAAGCCAAGCAACGGGTTCTGATCAAGAAAGCCGCTTTGGGAGAGAGGAACGGCCACAAAGTAAGCCAGGAAAGGGCCGCTCATAAAGACCTCACTGTGGGAAAAATTGATCATGCGCAGGACGCCATACACCATCGTGTACCCCAGGGCGAGGAGCGCATAGATGCTGCCCCGCGTCAGGCCCGCCACGATCAGGTCCGCCCACGTCGTAGCGGCATACTTGCCCGACGCCAGGGTGACGACCGCGCCCCAGACCGTGACGGCCAGGATGGCTCCGCCGATCAACCACATGAGGACATTCGTCAGAGATAACCGTCTGGTCAAACGTTGAAGCATGGAGACACACTCCCTCAGAGGAAGGATAATGGGATGTGCAGGGACGAGCTTGACGCCCGTCCCTGCACGAGGGTCTAGTGCAGAGGCCTGGCAAGTCTATCATCCTGCGCCAGCAAGGAATTCTTTATCATGCAGAACAACGGTCCTGTACCGCGTTCAGAACGAAGACTCTATGAACATCCGATTTACGGCCAGATCTTTTTCGGGTTGCTATCCGCAGCCGCGCCGGGATTCCACTTGGCGGGATCTGTGCTCATCATCTGGTAAACCGCGATCTTGGGATCAGCGCAGTCACCCGTCGGGGTGCAGGTCAGGTTGCCGGTCAGGCCCTTGAAATCCTTGGTGGCAAAGACCGCGTCGCTCAAGGCCTTGCGGCCAATGTGCAACGTGCCATCCGCATCCTTGACGGCCACTTTTTCGATGGCGGCAAAGAACATATTCGCCGCATCGTACGCGTGCGCGTGGAACGGCGCCAGCGTCTTTTCGCCGTACTTGGCCTCATGTTTCTTCAGAAAGTCCGCATACCCCGCGCCAAAGGCCGAAAAGTCGGGGCTGGAGTGGAACATGTCCTTGGCCCCCGGCCCTGCCGCCTTGACAAAGTCCGGCGAGAACGTGCCGTCCGCGCTCATCAGATAGACCTTGGCCAGGTCGGCGATCTCGCGGGCCTGCTTGGTGATCTGGCCGCCCGCCGCGATAAAGATCGGGTAGTAGATGAACTCGGGCTTGCCGGCCGCGATGCGGGTGAGCACCGGCTTCATGTCGGTGTCGGTGGGAGCGACCGCTTCCTGGGCCGTGATGGTGCCGCCCAGCTTTTTGAACTCGTCGGAGAACACTTGCTGCAGCTTGTCCGCATAGATGCTGCCGTCGTGGATGGTCGCCGCCTTCTTGACGCCCATCTTTTGGAAAGCGAACGTGGCCGCCGCCTTGCCCTGCACCAGGTCGTTGTGAGCGGTGCGGGCATAGCACCAATATTCCGCCGGGCGCTTGGCGTCGGTCAGGTCAGGGGCGGTATTGGAGGCCGAGATCATCTGGATGCCGGCCTTGCAGATGATCGGCAGGGCCGCGCGAGCCTCGCTGGAGCAGCTCGTGCCGACGATGCCGACGATGCTCTTGTCGGGCGCCAGCTTGGTGGCTGCGGTCTGGCCGCCTTCGGCGCCGCATCCCGTGTCTTCGCCGATCAGCTCAATCGGGTGATCGAGCACGGTCTTCTTGTCCACTATAGCAAGCTCGACGCCGCGCTTGGTATCAGTGCCGAGCGAGGCATCCGGGCCAGCCACGACCATCATGTAGGCGATGCGGATGGGCTTGCCAGGCGCAACGTCCACGCAGCCCACCGCGTCTTTGCACTCAAACTTGGCCGGCGCCGGGGGTTGAGTCGGCGCGGGTGGCTTGGTGGCTTCCGGCGGCTTGGTGGCCGCGGGCGCGGCGGGCGCCTGAGTGGGCGGGACCGGCGTAGCGCCGCCACCGCAGGCCGACAGGATCAACGCTGCGAGTACGAACAGACTGACGATTTTGAAAGTACGCATGTAGACTCCTCCTCCAGAGTCGTGTGGTTTGGAACAGATACCAATGGTTGAGCTCAAGCTCAAGGGCTTGGCCGAACGCGGGAGGCCCGATCCCTGTTCAGTTCACACTGCGGATAGTGGTGGGCGCAATCCCTCCTTTCTTGGTAAGAGATGGGTGAATGTACCAAGTTTCAGGGTAGCCGATGAAATATTCTGGCTGACCATCGCACCATTTTGTTGGCTCGGCGCAAGAGCTCACGAGGTGATAAAGGAGCTCTGCCAACAAGCTGACGGCATTATAACGGAGCACAAATCAAATGTCAAGCGCCCGATCATCCGGGTATGCACGCAAACGTCGTCTGGCAAGCCTGTTGCGAGCGCACCTTACCCGGCCATCAAGCTAACTCGCCACCGGCACGGTGAACGAGAATGTGCTCCCTTTGTTCAACTCGCTCTCAATCATCATCTGACCGCCCTGCATCTCGACCAGATTCTTGGCGATGGAAAAGCCCAGCCCGTGCCCCGGCACATCACGCACGCGCTGGTCGCCCGCGCGAAAGAATTTCTGTCCCAGTTTTTCCAGGTCCTCGGGCGACATGCCCACGCCCGAGTCTTTGACCCGGCAGACCAAGCACTGCTTACCGTCCGTCGAGACACCATCCGGCCGCACCTCGACCGTTATGCTTCCGCCCGTGAGCGTATATTTGTAAGCATTGCTGACCAGGTTCGACAATACTTGAATCAAGCGCGACTTGTCGCCCATCACCTCGGGCAGGCCCTCGGGCACGTCCACCACCAACGTCTGCTGCTTGTCCTCGATGTGCTTGCGCAGCGTCCGCAGCGTCTCTTCGACGACCACCTGCATCGCCACCGGCTTGACCTCGAGCTTGAGCCGCCCGGTCTCGATGCGGCTGATGTCGAGCAAATCGCTGACGAGCTTGTTCATCCGATCCACATTGGAGCTGACGACGTTGAGGAATTGAAGCTGCATTTCGCTGACCGGGCCGGCCGCGCCTTTAACGATGAGATCGCTGTAGCCTTTGATCGAAGTCATCGGCAGCTTTAACTCGTGGGCGACCATGGACACGAATTCGCTCTTGTATTGATTGGCCCGCTTGACTTCTTCGTAAAGCCGCGCGTTGACGATAGAGACCGCCGCGTGGTCGGCCAGGCGGACGACGAAATTCAGGTCCTCCAAATCAAAGCCGCTGACCTGATCGCTTTCCAGCCCAATGACGCCGATGACGCGGTTTTCGTGCGCCACCGGCACCGTGAGCTGCGACCGCGTGGAAGGTATCATTCCGACATAGTCCGGGTCCTGCCGGACATCCGGCACCATGTTGGGCATGCCCGTCGTCGCCACGCGGCCAACGATGCCCCGGCCCAGCGGCCAGGGTTCTCGGCGAAACTCGTCCATCTCGCTGGGATAGCCTCGCAGGGCGTGCAGCACCAAGCCGGCATTCTCGGACGCGAGCACGCCAATCAACCCCGCTTTGGCGTCGGTGACGCGCATGGCCCACTCGACCGTGAGCTCTAGCGTCCGCGCATAGTCCAGCGTGGTGTTCAGCTCGCGGTCAATTCGCTGCAGCGTCTGCAACTCTTGCACGCGCGCGGCCAGCGCCTGATCCGTCATCGTGTACAGCCGCGCGTTTTCGATAGAGACCGCCGCGTTGGCGGCAAACGCGCTGAGCAAGTTCTGGTCGCTCACGTCGAACCCGGTGCCATCTTGCTTGTTGATGACCTCCAGCACGCCGATCACCCGGTCTTTGGTGATCATCGGCACGGCCATGAGCGAGCGAGTGGTAAACTCGCCGGTCTTGGAATCCACGCCGCGGAACCAACGCTGATCGGATTGCGCCTCGTTGACGATGAACGGCTCGGCCGTCTGCGCCACCTTGCCGACGATGCCCGTGCCCATCGGCAACCGGGTGCCGTGGATGTCGCCCGCGGTCGGCCCTAGCGTGACCTCAAAGATAAGGTCGCCCGTTTCCGGGTTCACCAGCAGCAGCGAGCCGGCCTCGGCGTTCAAGATTTCGACCGCCTTTTCCATGATCAGGTTCAACGCCGGGCGCAATTCCAGGGTGGAGGTGATGGTGCGGCCCACCTCGTTGAGCGTGGCGAGTTGCTGCGCGCGCTGCTCCATCTCGTGATACAAGCGATTCTTTTCGAGGATGTTGGCCGTCTGGTCGGCGATGGCGCGAAAGACTTGGAGATGCTCCTCGGCGTATCTGACGTCCGGATCAAAGCTGCTGACGTTGATCACCCCCACCGCCCGGTCGCCGGCGATCAGCGGGACGCCCATCCACGCGTGGCCGGGCTTGCCGCCGGCCGCCACGCTCCGCCGCGAGCATTCGGCAGCATAGTCGTCGGTCAGAATCGGCTGCGACGTGCGGATGATCTCACTCGTCAGGCCAACGCCCAGCGGCCATTCTTCGTCGGGATAGAACCGCTCGTCTTCTTCCACGTAGAACGCAAAGCGCAGCCTTTCTCGCTTTTCGTCATAGAGCACCACGAAAAAGTTGTGGGCGTCCAGGATGCGCGCGGTCTGCGTATAGATCAGCTCAAAGATGTCGTCCAGAGGCAGCGTAAAGTTCACTGCCTGGCTGATGATAGACAGCGCCTGCAGCTCTTTGACGCGCCGCTCCAGGTCGGAAAAGGTGCGCGCCTTGCCCAAGGCCAACATGGTCTCGTCCACCAGCGAAGCAATAAAGTGGAGATCGTCACTGGTAAACGGCGCGCCCGAGAGCTTGGGGCCAAGCGCCAGCCAGCCTTCCAGGCGCTCTCCGCGCAGCGGGATAAACAGCGGCGTGCCCAACGCATTCAACCGGGAACGCTCGGAGACGAGCGTGCCGGGCAGGGGACGGTCAGCCTGGATGTAGAGGGGGCCGCGACTCGCCCTCAGCACCCGAACGAGTGCGCTGTCGCTGGGAAAACGCGCCGTGCCGGGAGCCGGCCGCTCACCGCTGGGAGTGGGACAAGCGACGTACTCGGGGGCTTGCGTGTCTTGCAGGAACACCCAAGCCGGCTCGGTACGCACCGACTGGGCGATCTGTTCGTAGAGCGTGGCCAGCACCGTTTCCAGATCAACCGCCCGGGCCAACTGGTCGCCGAAACTTTGCAGCGACTCGCGATAGTTCACTCGTTGGCGATAGAACACGCGGTCAACGGCGCGCTGCATCCAGACACGCGCCGGATCGAGAAAGACGGCCAGCCCTAACACGAACAAGGCGATCAAAAAGGGGTCCGTCGCCGAGACGATCGAGCGCAACAAGTAATTGATGGCGTTGACGAGCACAAAGTATGCCACACCGACGGTCACCGTGAGCGCAACGTAGGTGATGCTGCGGCTGATGACCAGGTCCACGTCGAGCACCTGGTAACGCAAGATCGCATAGGCCACGGCGAGTGGGAAAACAATCAGCGGAAGAAAGACCGGCACCGATGGGAGCAAGAGGCCGGGGTTCATGACAAAAACCGCCAGCCAAATCCCGGTCGGCACGAACGCCACCGCGCTGCCCCAGAGGATGATGCGGCTTTGCTGGCGCACAATGGGCGAGGGCGAGCTCCATCGGCGATACGCCGTCATGCCCAGAAACATCACAATGCCCACCACCACGTAGATAAAAGACCACCGCCACGGTTGCGCGTACAAATGGGGCATGTTGGAGGCATAGATCGTCGCCCAGCCAGACGCGGCAATGATCAACGACAGCAAGAACGGAACCCAGCGCACGAACGTCAAACGAGCGACAAAGGCCAGTTCTTGCGGAAAGAGCATCGCCAACGCCACCAACCCGCCGGCGGCCAGGGGAACCGCGCCGGTCCACACCCAGGCGGTGGCGTGTGTCGTGTAAATATCGAACAGCAACGCGCACATGCCCGCCGTCCCAATGCACAGCGCGGCAAACGCGCGCCCGGCGGCCTGGTCACGTCGCATGGCAAAGACCCACAGGCCCAGCGCCAGGTAAACCAGCCCGACGATATACGGCACGACAAAATACGAGAACAAATCACGCCGAGGAAAGTGGGACAAGGTGACGGAGACCAGTTTCTCTTGGCCTGACAGGGTGACCACCCGGAGCGTGACCTGCGCGCCGAACCCGCGCTGGCTCAACACGCGCTCGATATCCGAGCGGCTATAAACTGGGAGGTCGTCAATCGCAACGAGGTGATCGGGAAAGACCAGGCCGCGGCGCGGGCCGTCCCACTCTGGCTTGTTGGCATCTGTGACGTTGAGGGTCGGCTCGAAAAAGGTGCCGGGGAAAGGCTGCGACGCCCATCGCCAGGCGTAGAACGGCGCCAGGGCCACTGCCACCAGCATCACCACTGCCAAAATGCCAACGGCAATGTGGGCGGCTGTGCCGGACCAACCAGACCAGGGTTGCTTTGTTTTGGATTGCTCGGCCATTCCTCAGTTTCCAGGGCGACCGCGCTCACGCCGGACAGTCGCCACCGCTCCGTAGAATGCGGGCCAACGCGCCGAGGTTTCAGGGGGGCAGGCTGCTTCTATTTTAGCACAGCGCAAGTCTTTTGTCCATTTGAAAGTCCTGACGTTTGGGGTATAATCTCAATCGCTTCGCAAGACAGCACACTTTCCTTTTCACCGGGGGACGCATGGACAAGAAAATCCGCATTCTCATCGCCAAGCCGGGCCTGGACGGGCACGACCGGGGAGCCAAAGTCATTGCGCGCGCGCTGCGCGACGCCGGCATGGAGGTCATCTACACCGGCTTGCGCCAGACGCCCGAGATGGTCGTCGAGTCGGCGCTGCAAGAGGACGTGGACGCCATCGGGCTTTCGATCCTTTCCGGCGCGCACATGACGCTCGTGCCGCGTGTGATCGAGCTGCTCAAGACCAACGACCTGGACGATGTGTTGGTCTTTGCCGGCGGCATCATCCCCGACGAAGACATCCCGGCGCTTCAAGCTCTCGGCGTGCGCGGCGTGTTCGGTCCCGGCGCGAACACGGATGATGTCGTTCGTCTCATCCGGGAGCAAGTGGAGAGCAGAGAGTAGAGAGTGAAGGGTGGAGAGATTCTCTCCACTCTCTACAACAGATTATGGAACTCGTCAACCAGGCGCTGTCCGGTAACCGCCGCGCGATGGCGCGGCTCATCAGCCAGGTCGAAAACGACAATTCGCTCGCCGCCGCAACGCGGGCGACAATTTACGCCCACACCGGGCGCGCGCGCGTGATCGGCGTCACGGGCGCGCCCGGCACCGGCAAATCCACACTCGTCTGCGAACTCGCCAAAGCCTATCGCCATGCCGGACAGATGGTCGGCATCATTGCGGTGGACCCCACGAGCCCCTTTACCGGCGGCGCAATTCTGGGCGACCGCATCCGCATGCGCGACCTGGCTGGCGATCCTGGCGTGTTCATCCGCTCGATGGCGACGCGCGGCAACCTGGGAGGGTTGGCCCGCGCCACCGCCGATGTGACACAAATCCTCGACGCCGCCGGTTACGATGTCATTCTCGTCGAGACCGTCGGCGCAGGGCAATCCGAAGTGGACATTGCCCGCGCCGCCGATACGACCCTCGTCGTTGAAGCGCCGGGCCTGGGCGACGAAGTGCAGGCTATCAAAGCCGGCATCCTGGAAATTGCCGACGTGTTGGTGGTGAACAAGGCTGACCGCGACGGCGCGGCCAACGCCGTCCGCGCGCTCCAGGCCATGCTGGATCTGGGGGCTACGCCGCGCACTGTCTCGCATCATGGCGTGACGATGACTGTCGGCGTGCCGGTCTCTGCCCATTCCGACTCTGCGTCAGACTGGCGTCCGCCCATTTTGCAGACAGTTGCGCTGGAAGGCAAAGGCATCACCAAAGTAGTGGACGCCATCGCGCGCCACCAGGCATACCTGGCCGAAAGCGACGAAGGCGAAACGCGCCGCCGCGCGCGCATAAAAGCCGAGCTGGAAGCGATCTTGCGCGAGACGCTGCTGCGACGGCTGATGAAAAACCTTGCGCCCGCCGACCTGGCAAAAACGGTAGACCGCATCGCCGCGCGGGAAATTGATCCACACACCGCCGCAAAAGAACTGCTGGCGCGGCTGCCCTAGCCTCCTTCCCTTCCGTCCCACGCTTCATGAAAGATCAGCAAATCCTAGAAAGGTAATCCGAATCTTGATCACGGAACAACAGATCGTCCTCAGACTCTTGGCAGCGGCAGTACTGGGTAGCCTGGTTGGACTGGAGAGAGAAAGGCACAATCAGCCTGCCGGGCTGCGCACGCACATCATCCTTACCATCGGGTCTGCATTGGCCATGTGTGTATCCATTGACCTTGCCATGCAGTTTCAGCCCTACGTCCCGAACGGCGACCCGGCCCGTCTGGCCGCGCAGGTGATTTCTGGAATCGGCTTTCTCGGCGCGGGGGCCATCTTCAAATATGGCACCAGCGTCAAAGGACTCACGACGGCCACCTCGCTTTGGACCGTTGCCATCATCGGACTGGCCGTCGGCGCGGGGCATTACTTTCCGGCCATCGTCGCAACCGCACTCCTCCTGCTGGCGCTCAGCGCGCTGGACCTACTCGAAAAGAAATATCTCGTCAGCACCACAACCCGAACGATCAGCATGAGAGTTCAAGATAAACCGCTCATGGTGGACGAACTCGAGCAAGTTTTTCACAACCTGGGCATAGACATCAAGTCGGTGAGCATCTCCAAAGACGTGGAGAGTAACGAACTGGAATTCGAGGCGATTGCCAAGGTGTCCACCCAGCCAGATATGGACAAGCTCATCGGAAAGCTTTCGCACATTCAAGGCGTTCGAACGTTCGAGATTCAATAACACCTGGAGGTCAATATGGCTGCCGATACGTTGCTTCACCAAACCCAACCTTTGCGCGCCGACTTTTTTGAAAAGGAAAACGACCTGCTCGGGCAGTTGGCGCGCGAGGGCCAAAAGCCCAAGGTCATGTTCATCGGCTGTTCCGATAGCCGCGTCGTGCCCGAGTTGCTGACCGGCGCGCGGCCCGGCGAGGTGTTTGTCGTGCGAAACGTCGCCAACATTATCCCGCCGTTCGGCGTCGGACATTGGAGCGTCGGCGCGGCGCTAGAGTACGCCGTGAATCATTTAAAGATTGCGCACCTGGTCATCTGCGGGCATACCGAGTGCGGCGGCATCAAGGCGCTCGATAGCCGAATGGATGCGCTGGCCGAGCCTTCACTTGCGCAATGGGTGGAGCTGGCGCGCGAGGCGCAGACGCGCGTGGACGGGCGCGGCGTGGAGAAAGAAAAACGACATCGCGCCATCGTCGAACAAAACATCATTTTGCAATTGGAACACGCCGCAGGCTATTCCGCCGTGGCCAAGGCGCTGAAAGAAAACCGGCTCGAGCTGCACGGCTGGCTGTTCGACCTGCTCGGGCCGTTGGTGTATTCCTGCAATCCCACGACCAAGCAATTCGAGGCGGCATGACGCAACTGCTGCTCGTCCGGCACGGCCAATCCACCTGGAATGCCCAAGGGCGCGTCCAGGGTTGGGCTGACCCGCCGCTGGATGACGTCGGGCGCGAGCAGGTGCGGAGGTTGGCGCGACGATTGGCCGACGAGCGGCACAACGTCGCGGCCATCTATTCCAGCCCGCTCGCGCGCGCCCGGCAGACCGCCGAAGAGATGGCCCGGGTGCTCAAGTTGATCCTGCGAACCGACGACCGGCTCAAGGAAAACAATGTCGGTCAACTGACCGGGCTGACCGGGCCAGAGATCGAGC
>Ga0315284_10007567_pt1 | contig 15512 bp, 15 predicted proteins | sample YL17G09_16_MG_FD_203696 | JGI IMG/M metagenome (GOLD analysis project Ga0315284, IMG submission 203696) | Sediment microbial communities from Yellowstone Lake, YNP, Wyoming, USA - YL17G09_16 | ecosystem: Environmental > Aquatic > Freshwater > Lake > Sediment | place: USA: Wyoming | collected... | reverse complement strand
TTTCTATTATACGTCTTCTCATCTAATACAAAAACATTAAATAGTTTGACATCTGACTTTAAGCGGCCTGAAGCCGCCCTCACTCCCCCGGCCCCCGGGGAACCAGTCCCGTCGGTTCCCCCCATCGCACCTCTGTCGGCGACACGGACAATCTCAGAGCCCCCCTCCACTACGGGGGCTTGAGGACGGCATTCAGTGCCGTTCATACATTGTAACTTTCTTTGTTGCGTTCGTATTAATAAACCAGCGCTCCTTAAAATTGCAGATAGGATTTTTATATCAGCAATTTTGGGGCGATCATGATATCAGCTGAGGACGTTTTGGCGCGATTTCCAGCAGGTCCTTAGACGGGCTAGTTCGACGCCGCTCTCCTTGTTGACGAGCTGGTGCAGGAACACACCTGCTTGCGCCGGGTCGGCGGCTTGCACCCGGGAGAGGACCTCGTCTCCTAAAAGGACCTCTGCTTTGTAGACGATTTCCACTTCCGAGGCTCGGCTAGACCGAAGGATATCCTCCGGCATCCCTTCCAGGGCCCAATCGATGTAACCGACATTGTTGACATGATTGTTGAAATCCAGGTCCCTGAGCCGGGCGCGGAAGAGCATTTCCTTATCCGTCCTCTCGAGTTTGGGGAGGGGGTTGAACTTGTCCGGTATGGCCCGTTTTTCGAGGACATTCTCGTCGGAAACGACGGACTCCGGCCTGACCGGCTGCTTCTTATCGAGCGTGATCACCATCCATGAGCTTGTGGCCGCGACCAGCAATTCTCCCCCGGCGTCCCTGGCCTCGAACTCCCTCATGGCGAAATAGCCGTGCTTCCCCGATGTCCAGGTCGAAACCTCCACCGAATCGCCCAGGACGGGGTAACGCGGAACCTTGATGTGGTATCGTGACATCACCCAGGTCAAGCCTTTTTTTTGGAGGTCGAAGACGGAAAAGCCGAAGAAACCGGCATGGTCGCGGGCCGCGTCCTGGAAGAAATCGAGGACCACCGGCAGGTGCGCCTTCATCTCGACGTCCACGTCGTAGGTCAGAACCTGGTATCGTTTCCTGTAGATCTTATCCATCGGCATATTAACGAGGGATCCCCCTGCTCACGAGGTCGAGGACCTGGACGACCTTCATGTCCAGCTTGTAATGTTTGATGACGTCGGAGAGGCCGTCGACGCAGTTGTGGCACATGGTGCAGACGAGCTTCGCTCCCGTAGCGCGCAGCTGCTCCGCCTTGATCTTTGCCGCTTCGAGCCGTAGAGGACGGTACTCGGGCATCGAAAGCAAGCCGCCTCCTCCCGTGCAGCAGTAATTCTCAGTCCGGTTGGGGACCATCTCCCGGAAATCCGCGCAGACGCGTCGGAGGACCCGGCGCGGCGCCTCGGTGATCCCGCCGGAGCGGGCGATGTTGCAGGAATCGTGGAAGGTGACGGGCTCGGGATTTTTCGCCTTGTCCACTTTGATCCGTCCTTCCTTGAGATAGCGGTCCAAGGTGACGACCACGGATTCCATGGGAAGACGCTGGTCGACGCCCGCCCAATTGAAACCCTCCCAGCGGGTCGAACGGTAGCCGTGGCCGCATTCGGAAATGACGATGCGCTTCGCCCGAAGCCTCGCGGCGGCCTCATAGACGTTCTTGGCCACCCGTCCCCCGAGGCTGTCGTCTCCCGAAAAAAGCCCGAAGTTCGTCATGTCCCAGCCGTTCCCCGGCAGGGTCCACGATTCGCCGGCCACGTGGAAGATTCTGGCCGCATTGGCGATGGAGCGCGGGTCAAACTTGATCTCGCGGGGGTTGATGACATAGAGGAAATCACAGCCCGGCTTGTCCACCGGGACATCGACCGTCGGGTCCTCCAGCTCGGCCTGAAGTTCCTCCTTCATCCACTGGAGCGTCTCGAGGTAATCCACTTCCGTAACGGCCATCTGGTTCCCGGTCTCCCATTGGTCGCGGCTGACGTTGAAGACGCCTTCCGGGACAATGCCCAGCTCGGTCAGGAGCCCGCGCGCGAACCGGATGATGAGCGCCGTGTCAACGCCCATGGGGCAGTTCAGCGTGCACCGCCGGCAGGCGCTGCAGGTCCCGAAGACGACGTCCTTAAGCCGGTTGAGGTCCCCGTCGTCCACGGGCGCCCAGGCGTGGACCCACCACGGGACGACCCGCCCGGTCCAATCCACATGGCGCTTGAAGATGCGTCGCACCTGGTCGGCCTTCCAGACCGGTGTCATGGTCGGATCGTCGGACCGGGCCAGGTAATAGTGACAGGATTCGGCACAGCGGCCGCAGTGAACGCAGGCGACGAGCGAGGCCGCGATCTGCCGGGTCATCCGCTTCCGGAGGAGCGCGACAAACGCTTTGGCGTTGTCTGTTCCGGGGTCGTAGGTTTTCAAGCGTCCTTCGGCCACCGACCCCAGCTTCTCTTCCCTGGCCTTCTCCTGCGATTTCGTCGCGAGCGGTGTCGTCACGGCCGGCCGGGCCTCGCTTTTTTTCTGCTTCACCGGTCTCCCCCTTTTTCACGCCGCCTGACGGGATAAACGCCCCTGTGCCCCATGGTCCGGCCCAGGAAGAAGTGCGTGAAAGGATAATAAAGGTAGTGACCGATCTTGCTGAAAGGAACATAAACGAGGAAGAAGCCGGTCAAAGCGAAGAAAGCGATGAGAGCGGCCTCGGAGCTTCGGTAAGTGTTCGGAACGGCTAGGAAGCCGGCCGCAAAGAAGAGGACCACAAGGACGAGCGACATGTAGTCGTCCGCCGTGCTGATCGGCCGGACAGCCGGATTTTTGAGCCTCCTGAAGAGCCTCATCAACCCGACAAGGAACGCGGCGCCGATCATGACCTGGAAGAGCCGGACCACGGCCGTAATCTCGAAGACACCCGGCGCGTAGGGGATGATGAACGTCGCCGCGATGGCAGCGGCGACTCCGAGGTGGAAGATGACGAACTGAAGATAAAAGCCCGGCTTTTTCCTGGCCGACTCAACGGCCCAGGGCATAGCGATGTTGAGGAGGGAATGGCCGATGCCGGCCGCCTCTTTTCCCTCGGCGAAGGTCCTCTCCTTCCGGGACTTGAACCGGAACAGCCAGGCCAGCCGGAGCGCATAGACGGCGGCCATGAAGAGGAGGGCCGCGATCTGGACCTCGTTCTCAAGGGTCTTCAACAAAGGGCTCATGTATTGTCCTTCGGCGTGAATGGATTATTTTATCGGAAATCCGCCTGTTTTGCCAGTTTGCACGAGCCTCCGATTAAGAAGGGACCTGAATGCTGTCCTCACTCCCCCGACCCCCCGGGAACCAGTCCCGTCGGTTCCCCCCGTCGAGAAGCCGACGGGGTCCCCCCTCCGCTACGGGGGCTTGAGGACAGCATTCAGGTCCCTTTAGACAAATGCAAAAACATTTAATGCATTCGCATTAATAAGATAAAAAAACCATTCTCCGACCTCTGCCGGAGATACGGACCTCCTAGCTCCCTTGATTGGCCAAACCAAGTCTTGGAAGGGTCTCCGTTTTCTCGGCTCCTCAGGCCTAAGACTCAAGCGCATTAAGTGGTCTGACCAATACTTAATCAGACAGCGAGTGTCAAATTATGTTCGTTCGCCGATGCCCTATTTCTGGGCTATCTCCGAACTATGCGCGGCTACGCACTGCCAACGTCCAGCACGCTTGACCCAGGTATGCGTCCATCGATTCTGACCACTGACATCCTCGCCTTTATACGTTTCTTTGATCGTGTTTCGGCCAGTGACCACCGCCGTATCTCCGTAAACGCGAACCTTCATGTCAGCGAGCACCCAGGACTTAATCACGGTCTCCCCAGACTTTACGAGTGCAAGGTCCTGGGCCTTGGTCCAGACGTCGCCCCGGGGGGACGTCCACGTATAGTCATCTGCTATAATCCGGTCAAAGAATGCGACGTCGCGCTTAACCCAGGCATCAGCCCACTCGTTCTCCAACTTTATTAACTCCTGTTCAACGCTCTCGGTCTGTGTCTGAGCCAGGATAGCGGCTACAAAGACCAAGCCCGCCACGCTGACCGCAATGGCAATGCGTTTCATTTACCCCTCCTTGCTGAGCCTATTTCTTGACTTCCTTCGGTCTAGGTTCTATTCCGAGTCTATTTGACACTTAGTCCTGTTGCTCCTTTTCAGGCGTTCCTGGAAGTGGATTGCCGTTCCATGTCTCCCACAAGCATTTCCAGGTGCCATCGGGCTGACGCTCAAATACCGTCAGCGATTTCACGCTATACTTGACTGCCTCTCCTCCACCTCTCGGAGTACTAGTGTCCATATCTATACCGCATACGGCGGCTAAGTTCCCAGAAACACGCACATCTTCAACTACATAGCTATCAACATGTTCATCGGTCAACTCGCTGGCCTTTTGATACCAAAGAAGAATGGCGTCTTTTCCTTTGCAAATAGGCTCATCCGGCGGCATCATTATGGCATTTTCTGCGTAATAGATGGATACAAGCCTTTCAAAATCGCCCTTATTATAAATTTGAGCCCATTCATCAAATAACGCTTTGATAGCGGCAACATCAGCCTCCACGTTTGCCTCGGGTATCTTATCCGCCTCTTGGACCGGCTTCTGGCAGGCAAACGCAAAACAAAGCATAAAAACCAACGAAACGACCAAAAGCGCGTTTTTCATAATCCCTCCTTTGATTTTGATGAGACTAGTAGACTTCAGTTGACAGCGCTAGTCAAGCCGAGTTTAGGTCAGACCATATTACGTTCGTTCGCCGATGCCCTATTCCTGGGCTATCTCCGAACTATGCGCGGCTACGCACTGCCAACGTCCAGCACGCTTGACCCAGGTATGCGTCCACCGGTTTTGGCTACTGACATCTTCGCCTTTATACGTTTCTTTGATCGTGTCGCGGCCAGAGACAACCGCCGCGTCTCCGTAAACGCGAACCTCTATATCAGCGAGCACCCAGGACTTAATCACGTCCTCCCCAGACTTTACGAGTGCAAGGTTGTGGGCCTTGGTTAAGACCTCGCCCCAGGGGGACGTCCACGTATAGTCATCTGCCATAATCCGGTCAAAGAATGCGACGTCGCTCTTAACCCAGGCGTTAGCCCACTCGTTCTCCAGCGTTATCAACTCCTGTTCCGCACTCTCGCTCTTTGTCTGTGCCAGGATAGCGGCTACAAAGACCAAGCCCGCCACGCCGACTACAATAGCAGTGCGTTTCATGAAAACTCTCCTGTATAGAAAAGAAAATTACTTTACCGGCTTCTTTGTTTCGGGGATATAGGAAAGGTCGGGGCGGACCATTCCGGTTTTATATTCATATCTCCTCAGACAGCCCATAACTCTTGTAAGCAGCTCCCTATATTTTTCTTCTCCCCACTTTATTATCATCTTATCCCATTCACCAAAAAAATCTGCAGCGCTCTTTCCGCCCTTGGCCATGATATAGAACGGCATGTCTGTCCCGATATCGCCAATAAACACGGTAAAACCGTTGGCAATGCCCTTGTTTTTGGACAAAGCTACCCATTCTTTAAAGATACCCTCCATAGCTTTCTCTTTGCCGAACTCAACATAGCAGAAACACCAGTGAAAGAAATTCTCTTCTCCCGGCTTTAGCCTCGGTTTTTGGGGAACATAAGAAAGCTCCGGCGCCAGGCGAATCAGGCCATATTTGTAGTATTCAAAATTGCCTTCCTGGCTCTTCATCCATTCCTGAATTTTCGTCTCGCCCGTCTTTACCATCCAGTCATTAAACGCCTTGAATAAGTTGTCTAAGCCCGCATAGTTTTCGGTCGGCGAGTAGACAAGATAGTAATGACAATCATCGCTGCTATACGTTGTAAACGGAATGGAAAAACCCAATTCTATCGCTTGCTTCACAACTGCTTCGAACTTAGCTGCCATGGGGGGCTTGACGATATATTCTTCAACGAAAATGAGTTGCGGCTTATTTTCCTGGGAAAGAGCTAAGCCGGCGAAAGCAAAGAGTCCAAGAAAAAGGGAGACCGACAGAAGGACAGAAATTTTGGTTTTCATAAAACCCTCCTTTTTTGATTATTTATATAGAAAAAAGCGCTCCTCTTCCAGGAGAGCGCTCCTTTTTTGTTTAGTTCAGCGCTAGCCTCCTGTTTCCAAGAATTCTGATGATGCTATTTCTTCTCTGCTTCCTTCGGCTTAAGCTCCATACCGAGCTGCAACATTATGTTCGAACCGTCATTATCTTCCTTTTCTTCGACTATCTTCCCGTTTTCAACGCGTATTATTGCTATTCCGCTCCATTCAATCTGATTCCCAGTCGCGGAGATGCCTGCAAATTCCCCTTTATGAGTACCTCTACTAATATACCTCACTATAACCTTATCCCCCGCTGTAATTAATTCTTGAACATTCCAACTTAAGTCAGGGAAAGCTTTATTGAACATTATTAGCGTTTCTATTTGTTCTTTTCTGGAATTGGGTTTATTACTTCTTGATGGAGAGTAGAAAAAATATTCAGGTGCGAGAAACTCCTTTAAAACCTCAAAGTCCCCCCCTTTGTTAAGCCCTTCTATATATTGCGTTACAAGAGCCTTATTCTGCTCCTCAATCTTTGCCTGGGCTCTAAACTTTTCCAGCTCTGCTTTTTCGGCCTTGTTCTGGCAGCCAAACGCAAAGCAGAGCAATACGACCAAAGAAACGACCAAAATTGGGTTTTTCATTTACCCCTCCTTAATTTTCATTGAGTTGGCATGTCGCTATTCCAGATATCGATTAGCTTCTTCCAGGTCTTGTCAGCCGTTTGCTTCCAAACAACAACATATTTGCCCTCGTCTACGCCTTCTTTTCCTTGAATTTCAAACTTAAGTGTATAACTGCCGACTTCATAAACTAAATCATCTTTTCCATTGAGATTTAGGATAGTCATTTTGAAATCCTCTATCTTCAGCTGAGCCCATGTCGCACGCCAATATTCCACAGTTGCTTTCTTGCCCTGAATCATACGCCCGGCGGGCGGCAAAAGAAGCGTGTCGTCAGTAAGCAATGCTCCGAGGGCGGCGGAATCACCTCGAAGGGAAGCATCGATAAAGACTTGATTCGCATGCTCAACGGCTGTGCGGACCAAAGTCAGGTCTATCTCTGATTTCTTTTGGCAGCTAAAAGTAAAGCAGAGCAGCAAGACCAAAGAAACGACCAAAATTGGGTTTTTCATATGCCCCTCCTTGATTTTGATGGGACCATTAGACTTCGCCAGGGACTCGTGTATCGTTCATTTTGCTGCGAACAGACGGCAAGGATTCTCCACCATCATCGTACGAATCTGCTCATCCGTCACTCCCGCTGCTTTCATCCTGGGGACGAATTGCTTGTGAATGTAGGTCGGGTAGTAATATTCCTCCGTCATTCGTCCCTCGGCCCATTTAAAAGGGCGGCCGAGCCACGTCGCCACATAATCATGAGAGAGTACAATCCTATTGGCGTATCCCCGCTTAACCAGTTCAATGATACAGTCTTCAGCTTTTGGATCGCTGAAGCCCGTGCGGTCAAACCCGAGGTAAAAGCCCGGCCTGTTGAGCTGACCCAGGAAGTAGTCCAGATCCGTCGAGTTATTTTGATGCCCAATTATGATTTTCTGGGGATTTGCCCCCAAGCTCAAAAAGAAGTCCATCTGTTCCGGCCCGACATTGGGTCCTTCGCAGTGCGTCGTAATAGGAAGACCTGTCTCCTTGGCAGCACGGACTCCGGCCTTGAATACGATTTTCTCATATTCGGTCATCTTGGGATCACTCGAAGACAACTTTATGATTCCCGCTTTGACACCCGTTTTCCCGACTCCAACCGTGATTTCTCTCATAAATAGCTCGTAGATATCCTGTTCGATATTGCGGCCACGTCCCTGGAGGAACTTGTAGTACATCGCGCCCCCTTCTGCTTCCCAGTAAAGGCCGGTCGCCATGATGGTTTGAACGCCGGTTTTTTTGGAGGCATTTCTTAGAACGATCGGGTCCCGGCCGCCTGTATCTGCCGGCGCAGGATCCACGACCGTCTGTATCCCCAAGGCTTTAAGCTCGTTCAATATTTTCACCCACCTCGTTTCAATCTGCTTCTGATCATAGGGAGCAACGCTCTCATCTGCGAACCAACTTAGATAGCCAAACGCTGCATGCTCATGCGTTAAAGTCACACCCAGCTTCTCCACCGGGATCGGACCCAGCACAGTCATTACCTGTTGCCCGATGACAGTCGCTTTGGCAGGCTTATTCTGAAGCCTGCTCGAAGCCGAGAGCAGGCCACAGCCGGATAATAGTAAAGCCCCTCCGGGAAATAGTCCCTGCAGGAATTCTCTGCGGCTTGAAGCCAAATTCGATGGTTTGATAATCATGACACCCCTCCTTCTTAAGGTGATTCATAGGTCGGCAATAACGTTAGATTCTCATCCGTCGGATCTCCTTCGTCTGAGCCATCCGCGTGCAGGCGATCCAGCGGCCATCGGGGGACACCTGCGGGTGCATGAGGTTTGCGGGATCATTGGTCAGCTGCCTGGGGGAGCCGCCCGAACGCGGAACGGTAAAGATCTGCAGTCGCTCTCCTGCTAGTGCTCCGTAGACGATGTGCTTTCCGTCGGGCGTCCAATCGAGGCCGCCAGAGGTGCTGCTCGTATATTCAGCAAGCTTCTCTGCGCGCTTCCCTTCGGCACTGATGACCCATAGGATGCGGCCATTACCTTCAGCCCGTTCTTCAAATGCAATCTCATCTCCTATTGGTGACCATGATTCCCCGGTTGCATTCTTGATGGGATCGGGCAAAGCCAGCCGCTCCACGCACACAGGTTTTCCCGTTGAAGGATCAATCGTCACGATCCAGGGTTTGGAAACGCCTGGCGGGCCACCTCGGTCATAAGAGTCGAAGACCAATCTGCGGCCGTCCGGAGACCAGTCTCCGACGCCGACTTCCCATCCGAAATCGGTCAGCCTGATTTCCTCGGCCGGCCCGCCTTTCACCGGACGCAGATAGAGGTCGTCCGTGCTTCCTGCGGCCCTGTATGACGAAACCGGCGTAGGTGAGCGATGGGAATGATAGGCCATCCATCTGCCGTCGGGAGACCAAGCCGTAGTAAAGTCTTCGTGGTAGCCGGAAACAATCGGTTTCATTTTCGATTTACATCGAGCTTGCGAATCCACGGTCACAACGCCCACATCCAGGTTCAAGGCCCAATCAGCAAGTCGCCACGGGCCGTATGTAAAAGCAATCTGCTTCCCGTCGGGACTCCAGTAGGGAATTTCCGCCCAATCCTTGACCATCCGGGCTTCACCTCCCGACGCAGGAAGCACAACCACAGAATCGTGGATGTCGTTGTGCATCCAGTAAAGGAAGCCATTGGCTACGCTCGGGGCAAAATCATCCCCCGGCGCCTGCACCACGACACGACGAGCGCCCGTGGCCAGCTCCAACTCATAGATGTCCAGATCTCGGTCGCCGTCAGGGTCATGACGCTTTTCCGCAATCGGCGCAGCTGAACTGGCCAGCGCGACATAGAGGCGCCTGCCAACGCCTGAAATGCTGAGGTCACTCAACCAGGAAGCTGTATCCAAATCCTTGGCCAAAGTTTCAGTGCCTGCAGTCTCCAGATTGATGCGCAGGAGTGAGGTCAAGCCGTCTTCGTGCCACACCGTGGCGTAAATGAGGCGACCGTCCGGCGACCAGACAAAACCAGTGATACTCCCGTCAAGCGAATATTTCTTCTGGTGCTTCGCATCGCCGACGAAAAGGCCATCATCCGCCTGCCAAGACCGGAAAAAGGCGACGGAAGAGCCGTCCTGCGACCATTGAGGAGTCGCGTCAAGTGGCAAGTCAGAAAGCCAGTGACCGTCCGGGCTAGGCAGAAACCATCCCTGCTGACCACCTCGCTTGGCAAGGCGAGCGAGCTGGTTACCCATGTAGAAAGTTGCATTGAAAACTCGATCCATGCCCGCGGAAAGCAGCTCGGATTCTTGACGTCCCGTCTCGAGGTTGAGCAGCTTAATGCCCCGACCAAAGGAATGATGATAGAGCGCCCTTTTGCCGTCGCTCGAAATCTGTGCGGCGTTATACGCCGCCTCATACCACGCCGCAGGGCTTTCAGAATAGACCTTCTCGGACTTGGCCGCGAGGGGCTCATTATCGCCCTTCATCAGAGCATCATTCGAGGGAGAACACGAACAGAAAAAAACAACCCAAATGACACCAACGCCGGCCAAGAATCGGCTGATGCGTATTTTCATATTTCTCCTTGCGCCTCCTGATCGGCTTTCCAGGCTGACAAATTGCCGCACCCGAGGCAGAACAAGCTTCCTGCTGGTAATACATTCAGAAGAAATTCCCTGCGGCTTGAAGCCAATTCCGATGGTTTTATAGTCACCATACCCCTCCTTACTGTTGATGAGATTATTAGACTTTGACTGACAATACTTGTCAAGCCGAGTTTAGGTGGCCTTCTTGATCACCCGTAAACTCACAGTTTTTTCAAGGCAAAATCCAGCCAAAGCGCCGCAGTGCAGAGGAGGCCGAAAAGGAGGTTGTAAGCGGCCGTGGCCCCGTCGAGGACGGCGAAATCTAGGGGCTTCTCTGGAGCGTGCCTATTCAAGGCCCTTTTCCAGAGGCCGAGCGCTTTAGGAAGAGCGATAAGCACGATGAGGAATGTCGGCGGCAGTGCGGGCAGGGCTATGGCCACGACACGGGGGACACAGACATAGAGGATGATGAGGATCATGGACCCGAAAAGGAGCACTCCGTAATAAACGAGAGAACCACGGTCCTTGAGAAGACAGGCCATCGTGATGACCTCCTTGCCGCTGTCCTTGACGATGTCCCGCCAGTTGTTCGCGTGGAGGATGCCGATAACAAGCATGGCCATCGGAACCGCCCAGACCACGGGAAGCCAGGAGAGCGTCTTCGTCTGGACGACCCAGGCCCCCAGCGAGCCCAGGATGCCGAAGTCGAGGAAAACGGCTAGATCGCCCAGGGCGCGGGACTTGAGGAAGCCATAGGACGCCCCGACGGCAACGCCCGCCGCCCCGATCCAGAAAAGGACCGCCCCCGTCCTCAGGACCAGGACGATCCCCAGGACCGAGCCGAAGGCAAAAAGAAAGATCGAGCCGGCGGCCACCTGCTTCGGGCTGAGCCAGCCTCGGACGATGGCCCCGCTGACGGGGGTGACCTCGCGGTCGAGGCCGCGCTGGAAGTCAAAGACGTCGCTCAGCATGTTGGCGGCCGTATGGAGGGTCATCATCGCCAGGAGGGCCGCCAAGAAGCCGGGGACATCCAGCCCGGCGCCGCCGATGACGACGGCCAGCGACGTCCCGAACAGGACGGGCATCGTGGACGCCGGAAGGGCCCAGGGCCTTCCGGCGATCAGCCATTTCTTGAGACGTGTCACGCGCTCTTTTCCTCCTCCCTCCGGCCTCCTTTATATCCGTATCCGGCCCGGATTTCAAGAAGACGCTCCTCCCAAAATTTCCGATAGGACATGAATCGGAATTCCGGGACATGATGCCAATACGAACGCAAAAAAAAGCACCGCTGCATGAACGGCACTGAATGCCGTCCTCAAGCCCCCGTAGCGGAGGGGGGACCCATCGGCTTCTCGATGGGGGGAACCGACGGGACTGGTTCCCCGGGGTCCGGGGGAGTGAGGGCGGCTTCAGGCCGCTCAAAAGCGGACAAAGACGTTTGGCCGTCGGGGTATTGACAGGCCGTAAAAAAATGCCATAGTAGCTGTCTAAGCGCACAAAAAAGGAGGACACGGATGAAAGAAGCGACGAGCGGGATGGGCAGAAGGTCTTTCCTCAGACGCGGCTTAGTCGGGCTCGCCGGGCTCGGCGCCGCCTCGGTGCCCTTCGCCTCGGCCGTGGGCGCGTTGCAGACGGGGACAAAGACGAAGGACGGGATCATCACCAGGAAACTCGGCAAGACCGGGATCACCCTCCCCGTCGTTTCGATGGGCGTCATGAACGCGGATAACGACAACCTCGTCCGGGCCGCCTTGGATGCCGGATTGATTCACCTGGACACGGCCCACGGTTACCAGCGGGGCCGGAACGAGGAGATGATCGGCCGGGTGATCAAGGGCCGGTCGAGGGACTCATTCATCATCTCCACCAAGGTCTGGGAAGACAAGGCCTTCCCCGAGCTGCTCGATACGAGCCTCAGGCGCCTGGGACTCGAATACGTTGATATCCTTTACGTTCACGGCCTCGGTTCCCGGAAGGAAGTCCTCTCCGAACTCAACCTGAAGAACGTCGAGAACGCCAGGAAGAGCGGCAAGGCCCGTTTTGTCGGCGTCTCCACCCACGGCAACGAGGCCGAGGTTATCCGGGCGATGGTTGAAAGCAAGGGCTATGATGTGGTTCTCACGGCCTATAATTTCCGGAAGTCCGACATCGCCGACCTCAACAAGGCCATCCGCGAGGCCGCCCAGGCGGGGATGGGCATCGTGGCCATGAAGACCCAGGCGGGCGCCTTCTGGGACAAGGCCAGGAAGGATCCCATCAACATGACGGCCGCCTTAAAGTGGGCCCTCGGCAACCCGGACGTCTCGACCGCGATCCCAGGCTTCACCACGTTCGACCAGCTGGAAACGGACGTCAAGGTCCTCCGCGACCTGACGCTCACCGAACAGGAAAAGAAGGACCTGCGGCTGGAGGTCCAGACCGGCGGGCTCTATTGCCAGCAATGCGGGACCTGTCTCGCCCAGTGCCCCAAGGCACTGCCCATCCCTTCGTTGATGCGAGGTTATATGTACGCCTACGGCTACAGGAACCTCGAGGCCGCCCGGGGCGTCGTCGTTTCTCTGGGATTGTCCGACGATCCCTGCGGCGATTGCGGCACCTGCGGGGTCCGCTGCGCCTTTGCCTTCGACGTGAGGGACCGGGTGACGGACATCGCCCGGATCATGAACGTGCCGGAGGATTTTCTGGTCTGAAGCGGCGATCCGGCCTCAGGCCTTAAATCCATCGCGGTAGCCCGGGCACATCCAGGGCAAAGCCCAATCCTCGAAAAATGGGCTCAGGCCGGCCCGGATCTTCTTCATCTCCTCAGGGCCCAGGACCGTGAAGTTCTTTATTGTCTCGGCGTTCTTTTTCAGGACCTCGACGCTGTCTGTGCCGACGACCGCCGCGCACACATGGGGCAAGCTCAGGGCGTAGCGGATGAGGTCGGCGGGGTCAAGGCCCGCCACCTTTTCCCTGGGCCGGATGACCTTGATGACGTTGACGGCCAGGCCCTTCGCCGCGGCCGCAGGGATTGCCCCCCGCTCCATGTCCCCCTTGCGCTCCTCATAGTGATTAAGAGCGATAAGCATCATGTCGAAATCATGACGTTCGGCAAGGGCTGTCATCGCCTCGGACGACGAGTGGCCGGAAAAGCCTATGAAGCGGGTGACCTTTTCGTCCTTGGCCTTATGGAGGGCCTCCAGGACGCCGCCGGCGGCACCGATCTTTCCGGCGTCTTCGGGAGAAAGGACCTCGTGGATCGTCCAAATGTCCAGATGGTCCGTCCTTAGGCGCTTAAGGCTTTCCTCGAGGTCGCGCATGGCTCCGTCATAAGTCCGGGCATGGGTCTTCGTAGACAGGAAGACCTCCTTGCGCCGGTCCCTAAGGACCAGGCCAAGGCGCTCTTCGCTTATGGCCTTGCCCGCTCCGTAATCGTGGGCCGTGTCCCAGTAATAAAAGCCACGGTCTAGGGCGTGAGTCAGGATTTCGACGCTCTTGCCGACGTCCTCGACCGCGCAGAATCGGCTTCCCGCGCCGAAGCCGACGAGCGGGACGGATACCCCCGTCTTTCCGAGGATGCGGGTGGGCAGGCCTTTGGCGTCATAAGGCCCTTTCTTTTTCGAAAGAAAACCCCGGCAGGAAAGCGTCTTGAGCGCGAACAGCGAAGCGGCGCAGAACTTCAGGAATCCACGTCGTTTCATGGGTCCCTCCCGTAGTTTTCAGTCAGGAATATGCGGCTCTTAGACTTTCGCCATTTTCTTGAGGAACGCCGGGTCGACGTCGAGTCCCAGGCCCGGCGTTTCGGGCAGGGTGATCGTCCCGGCCTTCACCGTCATCCCGCCGATGACCGGGTCGACGACGTGCTCGGTGTTCCCGTCGAGGTCGGCATAGACGATGTTCCTCTGGGAGGCGACGACATGGGCGGCCGCGGTCAGCCCGACATTGGAATCAAGCATGCAGCCGACCATACAACGCATGTTGGCGGCGTCGGCGATGTGGGCGATCCGGACCGAATTCAAGATTCCGCCGGCCTTCATGAGCTTGATGTTGAAGAAGTCGCAGGCCTCGGCCTTGATGAGCTTGATCGCGTCCGAGGGCAAAAAGATCGCTTCGTCGGCCATGATGGGGATGGGGCTTTCGGAACGGACGGTCTTCATGCCGGCTGTGTCCCAGGCCACGACGGGCTGTTCGACGAGCTGGATGCGGAACTTTTCCATTTTCTTCAGGGCGTAGATCGCCTGGGGCACGTTCCAGCCCTGGTTGGCGTCGATCCTCAGGTTGATGTCATATCCGATGGCTTCCCGGATGGCCTGGATGCGAGACACGTCCTCGTCGGGGTCAAGGCCGACCTTGGCCTTGAGCGTCTTGTAACCGCGGCCGGCGTGGGCCTTGGCGTTCGCGGCCATGTTCTCAGGCGTGTCGATGCCCGTGGTGACGTCGGTCTCGAAGGTCGCCTTGTCCCCGCCCAGCAGTCTGAATACCGGCAGGCCGGCGGCCTTGCCGAGGATATCGAAGAGCGCCGTATCGTAAGCGGCGACAACGCTCGGATTGGAGTGGACTATGGCGCCCATTTCTGCGACCAGGCTCTCAATGGCCAGGGGGTCCCGGCCGATGAGCATGTCGCGGATACTCCTAGCCATGGACAGGTTCGTGTCCTGGGTTTCCCCCGTGATCGGCGGGAACGGACAGGCTTCGCCGATCCCGACGAGGCCGGAGTCCGTGTGGACCTTGATCAGGACGTCGTTAGCGGCGTTCACTGTACCGATGGAGATGCGGAACGGGGCCTTCAGCGGCAGGTCGAACTTGAAGATCTCGATCTCCTTGATCTTCATCTTTCCGGAAACGGCGCGTGCTCCCTCCATCTTTTCCGAGGCCAATCCGGTCTTTCGGAATAGGCCGGAGGAAGCGACGCCCAACCCGAACATCTTCAGAAAATCTTTTCGCGTGACGGTCATGCCTCTCCTCCTGACTATTGAGAAACCGGAGCTTGATTTTAGCAAATTCAGGGACACAATACCAATTTCCGAATTCCCTAAATCCCCCCTGGATTTTCCGTCCAAATAAACAATACGAACGCAATAGAAGAAGCTACAATGCATGAGCGGCACTGAATGCCGTCCTCAAGCCCCCGTAGCGGAGGGGGGACCCGTCGTTCAATGAAAGCTATCACTACGGCGACACGCCCAAGACTTTGTTCATATTTCTTGCCACCCCCTACCCCCTCCGATAATTGTACAGACCGGATACATAGGTAACAAGCGTTCGGAGACATGGGTAACACTTTGATAGGATACATGGCGTAGTCTCAGAAGGAGGTCC
>Ga0315284_10007566_pt1 | contig 15513 bp, 15 predicted proteins | sample YL17G09_16_MG_FD_203696 | JGI IMG/M metagenome (GOLD analysis project Ga0315284, IMG submission 203696) | Sediment microbial communities from Yellowstone Lake, YNP, Wyoming, USA - YL17G09_16 | ecosystem: Environmental > Aquatic > Freshwater > Lake > Sediment | place: USA: Wyoming | collected... | reverse complement strand
CCGAACAACAGTTATCAGAAAAGGTTAAAACAAAATACCAAGATCTCTAGGCACGTTCCGCACGAACGTCCCCATTTCCCCTTTTGCTTATAAAGAGTCGGTATCTCCCAATGCTCGGAGGAACTCCTGCGACCCTACCACGTTCGCCTGCCTTGGGAACACCTTTTCCATTAGCACCCGGTGAACGTCATCGTCTCGGTCGGCACAGCAGTCAGACAGCACTATCAGTCCATAATCTATGTCTGCAGCCCATCGAACGGTTGAGAGAACACAACCACTCGTCGCAATCCCCATCAGAACTAAGGTCTCAATTCTTTGTTTCCTTAGTACTTCATCCAAGTTCGTCGTTGAGAACGGTCCGACACGGCGCTTGGTGAGTATGACTTCTCCAGGCTGAGGAATTACTGCTGGGTGAATTTCGGTCTCCGGTGTCCTCTCTCCCCGCCGTACTTCCACGTAGATGACGGGAATTCCCTGCTCGCGAGCTTTCAGCAATACTCTATTTGCGTTTGCTATGAGTTCATTCTGGACATCTGCCGTAAAATAACCCAATTGTCGGTTTTGGTAATCCATAATAAGTAGCGCTATTTTGCTGCGGTCGAATGATAATGGCTCTGCCACGGCCTTAAACTCTCCTCATGCGTGTTATGATAGGTGTCGACCTTACACTTCACCACTCTCTCAATGTTATTCCCAACGGCACAATATTAACACCACTGCATCACAACATAGTGCTTATAGGTACTTCTGGATCAAGATTTCAGCGATCTGGACGGCGTTGAGGGCTGCGCCCTTCCGGATATTGTCGGATACAACCCACAGGTTGATCCCATTGGGAATCGATTCATCCTCTCGAATCCTTCCCACAAAGGTCTCATCTTTGCCCGCTGCATCGATCGCAAGAGGATACTCATTCTTCTTGGGGTTGTCGACGACGACGACGCCCGGGGCCTTAGAAAGGATCTCCCGTACCTGCTGAGCGGTCAATTTCCTTTCTGTCTCAATATTGACGGCCTCGGAATGGCAATAGAAAACCGGAACCCGAACGGTCGTGGCTGTGACACGGATGGAATCGTCTTCCAGGATCTTTTTGGTTTCATTCACCATCTTCAACTCTTCCTTGGTGTAACCGTTGTCGAAGAAGACATCGATATGAGGAAGGCAGTTGAAGGCGATCTGGTGGGGGTATACTTGCCTGGGAATCTCCTTATTGCTGCAGATCGCGAGGACCTGTTCTTCCAATTCGCGGATGGCCCGTTTTCCCGTTCCAGAGACGGACTGGTAGGTGGAGACCACAATCCTTTTGATCCTTGCCGCGTCGTGGATGGGCTTGAGGGCAACGACCATCTGAATGGTGGAACAGTTCGGGTTGGCGATAATATTTTTCTGGGTGTACTGAGCAATCGCATGGGGGTTGACCTCTGGAACGACGAGAGGTACTTGAGGATCCATGCGGAAGGCGCTCGTGTTATCGATGACCACACAACCCGCCTTCCCCGCAACCGGTGCGAACTTCTCGCTCACCGAACCTCCTGCAGAGAAGAGGCCAATATCCATGCCTGCAAAGGAGTTCTCATTCAACACCTCGACCGTGACCTGTTTTCCTCTGAACTCCACCTCGGTGCCGGCGCTTCGAGTGGAAGCCAGCAATTTCAGCTGATTTACCGGAAACTTTCTCTCTCCCAGAATGGAGACCATTTCATTCCCGACCGCACCTGTGGCTCCCACGACGGCTACATGGTACTTCTGTTTCTTCATCGATGACTCATCCCTCCGTGCTTACCCTTTGACTATCTCATCGCAGGGTCACGCGTTCAGAGCTTGCTGACAGCAAGCAGGCCGTTCACGTTCAGCATCCTGAGACGCTGCTTTCTTGAGTTTTATCTCGCCCCCCCTTCTGAAGGTGTGGGATGAGACCTCCGTCGTTGATCAACTCCTGCATAAACGGCGGAATGGGTTTTGCAAAGAATTTTTTCCCGAGCGTGAGATCCTCAATTTCCCCCGTACTCATGTCCACACAAACCTGATCCCCCTCTTGGATAGCTTCTGCAGCCTCCGAGGATTCGAAAAGAGGAACCCCCTGATTGAAACTATTTCGATAAAAGATACGGGCAAAACTTTTTGCAATGATGCAGGAAATCCCGGCAAACTTCAAGGCAAGAGGGGCATGTTCCCTCGAAGATCCACAGCCAAAATTCTTTCCAGCCACCAGGATATCGCCTGGTTTGACTTCTTTGATGAATTCCGGCCTCTCATCCTCCATGGCATGTCTGGCCAATTGATTCGCATCGACCAGATTGAGGTAGCGGGCAGGAATGATCGCATCCGTATCAATGTCCGGTCCAAATTTCCAGACTCGTCCTTCGAGTTTCATTTTCTTCTTACCACCTCCTCCGGATGGCAGATCCGTCCCTTGACCGCACTGGCTGCGGCGACGGCAGGACCGGCGAGATAGACCTCACTCTTGGCATGGCCCATTCTTCCTCGGAAATTGCGGTTCGTGGTCGAGACAGCCCTTTCGCCCTGGGCGATCACACCCATGTGGCCTCCGAGGCAGGGGCCACAGGTCGGTGGGCTGATGACAGCCCCTGCTGAGAGAAAGACCTCGAATAGCTTTTCCTTCAAGGCTTGACGGTAGATCGTCGGTGTCGCAGGGATGATGATGAGCCGAACAGAAGGGGCGATCTTTTTCCCCCTCAAAATCCTGGCCGCCACGCGCAAATCATCCAGATGACCGTTGGTGCACGAACCGATGACCACCTGATCGATTTCAATCCTCCCGACCTCCCTCACATCCTTGGCATTGGAGGGAAGGTGGGGGAGGGAGACCTGCGGAAAGATTTTAGAGACATCGTATTCCCGGATGGCAGAATAATGGGCCTCCGGGTCAGTTCGGTAAATCCGGAAGGGTCTCTTCGCCCTGGGCTTGATGAATCCCAGCGTAACCTCATCGGGTTCAAAGATACCGTTCTTCCCACCCGCTTCGATGGCCATGTTGGCCATGGTGAACCGACTCGACATGGGAAGCTTCCGGATGGCCTCACCACAAAATTCCATGGCCTGGTAAAGGGCCCCATCCACGCCGATGTCACCGATGGTATAAAGAATGAAGTCCTTTCCTGAAACCCAGGGATTGATTCTCCCGTGATAGATCAATTGGATCGTTTCTGGAACTTTGAACCAGAGCCTTCCCGTCGCCATCACACCCGCGAGATCCGTACTCCCGACGCCTGTGGCGAAGGCGCCTAGCGCTCCATAAGTGCACGTGTGACTATCCGCTCCGATGACAACGTTCCCCGGAAGGACGAGCCCTTGCTCCGGAAGGAGGGCATGTTCGATTCCTGCCTCTCCGGCCTCGAAGAAATACGTGATCCGATGGGCCTTGGCAAAATCCCGCAGGGTCTTGCAGTTGTCTGCAGAAAGGATGTCCTTTGCGGGGGTAAAATGATCGGCAACGAGAGCGATCCGATCCCGGTGAAAAACCTTTTTAACCCCGATTTCGTTGAAAGCCTGAATGGCCAGCGGTGCCGTAATGTCATTGCCGAGGGCAAAGTCAATCTTGGCATCAATCAGGTCGCCGGGAGCAACGTATTTCTTGCCCGCATGGGCGGCCAGGATCTTTTCCGTCATGGTCATCGGGAGCGTTTTTGCCATGATTACATCCCCACGAACTTCTTTTTTTTGAATTCCATCTTATTGAGGGCGTTGATATAAGCTTTGGCGCTGGCGACGATGACATCCGTATCCGCCCCCTGGCCTATGACCGTATAGCCCTTCTCCTCTAAGCGGACGGTAACCTCTCCTTGGGCCTCCGTTCCACCGGTGATCGCATTGATGTTGAACTGCAGGAGTTTCGACTTCGTCCGCGTCATCTTCTTAATCGTCTTAAACGTCGCATCGACGGGGCCATCCCCGAAACCCGCCTCCTGCACGAATTTTCCGTCGACCTCCATCTGGACGGTGGCCGTAGGGACGGTGACATTCCCTGAGATCACATTCAGGTAGACCAGTTTGAAACGGTGAGGAACTCTCAAGACCTCTTCGACGACGATCGATTCGATATCTTCGTCATAGATATCGCGCTTCTTATCCGCCAGTTGCTTGAATCGATTGAAGGCGAGTTCAAGAGCCTGGTCGGAAAGGTGATATCCCAAATCCTTCAATCTCTCTCGGAAGGCATGTCTCCCCGAGAGTTTTCCCAAGACCAGAGAGCTCTTCGGGATTCCCACCGATTGGGGGGTCATGATCTCATAGGTCAACTTTTCCTTAAGGACACCGTCCTGATGAATCCCGGATTCGTGGGCAAAGGCGTTCGCCCCCACGACCGCCTTGTTGGGTTGAACGACCATCCCGGTGATCTTGGAGACCAGACGGCTCGTGGTAAAGATGTGTTTCGGATTAACGCGTGTCTGAAGCGGAAAGAGATCCTTCCGTGTGTGGATGGCCATGACGATCTCTTCGAGGGAGGCATTCCCTGCCCTCTCACCAATGCCGTTGACGGTACACTCGACCTGCCGGACACCGTTCTGGATGGCGGCGAGAGAATTGGCAACGGCTAGACCGAGATCGTTATGGCAGTGGACACTGAGCATCACTTTCTCAATGCCTCGAGCCCTCTGCCGGAGCGTGCCGATGAGCTCTCCGAATTCGGAAGGGATGGCATACCCCACGGTATCCGGGATATTAATGGTGGTGGCCCCTGCCCGAATGGCTGCTTCGATAACGGCAATAAGAAACCGAACATCGCTCCGGGTCGCATCCATGGCCGAGAATTCGACATTGGGCGTGTGCCGTTTGGCTCTGGCCACACATTGGCCGGCGATTTTGATCACTTCCTCTCGCGACTTCCTGATCTGGTACTTGAGATGGATGTCCGAAGTGGAAATAAAGGTGTGGATGCATGGATGGCGGGCCTTCTTGACCGCTTCCCAGGCACGATCGATATCCTGAGCATTGGCCCGGGCAAGGGCGGCCACCTCACAGTGGGTGATCGTTTGAGCGATGGTCTTCACCGCCTCGAAATCTCCCTCTGAGGAGATCGGAAACCCTGCTTCAATAACGTCGATGTTGAGCTTCTCGAGTTGCTGGGCGATCCTCACCTTTTCGGCGACGTTCATGGTGGCCCCCGGGGATTGCTCCCCGTCGCGAAGCGTCGTATCGAAAATCCTAACGTGTTCTCTCAATGGGTCTTCCCCCTTTCTGAGCAAAGACTTCAACGACCCTTTGGAAAAATTCTTCTCGCTCCCAGATCCGAAGCTCAATGCGAAGAGCCCGGACGGGAAAGGGATCAAGGTGCAACTCTTTCAATTTTACCATATCCTTTTCTGTTGCGACAATCCAATCGATCCCTCCCACGTTCTTCTCAAAGGAGGTCAGGTCTTGGGTCGTGTATCTATGATGATCAGGATAAATGATCTCCCTTATAACTTCCGCACCCATTTTCTTCAAGAGGGCCGAGAAATATGCCGGATCGGCAATCCCGGAAAGAGCCATCACCCTTTTCCCTTGAAGGGCATGGATCTCTTCCCATTCTCCCCTAGGACCGATCAACCCCACCGGTTCATAATGGCTGTGGAAAATCGATGAGGACGGATGAATTTCACGGAGCCTCTTCTCCAGAGGCCGACAGGCTTCGGCGTCTTCCACTTTGGTGAGAAGAAGGAGATGAGCCCGGCGGAGATGGCTCAAGGGCTCGCGGAGGACACCCCTGGGCAGAAGATGCTGGTCTCCGAATCCGAAAGAAGAATCAACGAGCAGAATGTCAAGATCTCGATGGAGGCGAAGATACTGAAAGCCATCATCAAGCAAGATCCCTCGTACAGCGAATCGCTCGAGTGCTATCTGACCATTTCTGGATCGATCTTTGCCGACGAGGATAGGAACCTCTGGGAGCCTTTGAGCCATGAGAAAAGGTTCATCGCCTGATTCCTTCAGTGACAAGAGCATCTTCTTCCCATCGCTCACGACCGGTTCTGAGGATGCCTTGCCCTTATAACCCCGGGACAGAATGGCCAATGGGATTCCTCTCTCCAGAAGCCCCTTCGCGAGAGTCATCACCAGAGGCGTCTTCCCCGTTCCCCCTACGGTGATATTGCCCACGCTGATGACCGGACAGGGAAGAGATTTCCGACGCCGAAGGCCGAGGTCATAGGAGAGAGTCCTGAGCCGTATGGCCCATCCATAGGCTAGGGAAGCGAGGGTGAGAGGGAACAGAAGTGTCTTCTCTCCCCACGTTTTCTCCCTCTTGTAAAGCAGTCGATCGATCCGCCAATTCATATCCCAATTCATATCAATGATGGATTTGGTGGTGTGCGGTTTCCATTCCCTGTTTGGCTCAGGAACGGACGGATCTCCTCGAATATCCGGTCCTTAGCTCCCCGATGTCTCTGCAGGAGTTCATACCCTTTCTCACCGATTTCTTTCCGTGCCGCTTCGTCCTGCAGGAGCCTTCGGATCTGGCTCGCGAGATCCTCCTTGTTCCTGACCTGGATCGCACCTTTTCCCTCCGTTAACAGGCGGGCAATCTCAGCGAAGTTGGACATGTGGGGGCCGAAGAGCACACACTTCTTGAAAAGCAGGGGTTCCAGGGGGTTCTGACCGCCCAAGGGAACAAGGCTTCCACCGATGAAGACCAGCGTTCCAAGACTGTACAGTCTCGTCAATTCACCCAGGGTGTCGAGGAGGATGACTTCCGGCATTTCTGCTGAATGTTGAGGGAGCGGGGACGGCTGTATCGAGAGCGAAGTCCTCCTGATCCAACGGATCTGTTCTTTTCGTAAGATCCTTTCAACCTCTTCCAATCGATTGAGATGACGCGGTGCGAGGAGGAAAATCAGATGGGGGACCGTCCTTCTCAGATCTCGGAAGATCGTCAGGAGGATTTCCTCCTCTCCAGGCCGGGTCGAACCTGCAATGAAGATCGTTTCTCCACCCATGAGGCCCAGAGCCGTTGCCATTGGAGGGGCGACGCCCTCAGAAGAATAGGGTGGGGTTTGGTCATATTTGATATTTCCTGTCACCTTCGTCCTTGTGGGTGGGGCGCCGATCTCGGCGATCCGGAGCCGGTCCTTTTCGGTCTGCATCAGAAAGAGGGAGATGTACTTCAGATAATTCTTAAAGAAGAACTCGAGCCGGTGATAACGCGGGAATGATTGGTCTGAGATCCTTCCGTTGAAGAGGGTGATCGGAATCCCCTGCCGACCGCAAGAGCGTAAGAGATTTGGCCAAAGCTCGGTCTCTGCGATGAGGAGGAGGGAAGGGCGGATCGTTTGAAGGGCCCTTCGGAGGATGAGCGGATGATCCAGAGGGAAGAAGAAAACACCATCGGCCTCGGGGATCTGTTTTCTTGCCGTCACATTTCCTGTCCGTGTCATCGTGGTGATGACGATCCCACACTGGGGAACTTCTCTTTTGATCTTTTGAATGAGTGGAGCAGCGCAGAGTACCTCTCCGACCGAAGCCGCGTGAACCCAGATGGGTTTCTTAAGGAGCAGATTGGGGAAGCATCCGAACCGGTGAGCCAACTGTTGACGAAAAGGCTTTTGGAGGAGACCTCGCAGAAGCAGAACGGGCGTCCAGACGATTAAGAACAGCGTAACAATGAGATTATAGAGCTGATAAATCATCGAAGGGGTGTTGATCAGAATTCAATTCTCACGAGGCGGATCGAAATAGTGGTCCGCCTTTTCCGTCAGTTCATTGAGTCTGTTTTCGAGTAGAATCTTCTTCTCCTCGAGATGGGCCCGGTCGCCCTTTGGATCCACGGAAACCGGTTCTCCCCAGATAAAGACCCCTCTTGAAAAGGGATAGGGGAGGAGGAACTGGTCCCACGTGTTGAAGATCTTTCTCCGGGATGCACTGAAGCTCAAAGGCACAATCGGTCTTCCCGTCAATTTGGCCAGTTCGATGACGCCAATTTGAACCTGATAACGGGGGCCTCTCGGTCCATCCGGAACGATCAGCAGGTCGTGCCCCTCATGATGGGCTTTGAGTAACTGCTTGAAGGCGGAGGCCCCCCTTCGCGTCGTGGATCCGAGAATCGCGTGATGTCCAAAACGCTCGGCGGCTTTCCCGACCACCTGGCCATCGCGATGGGGGGAGACGAGGAAACTCAGCGGTCTTCCTTGATGGATCCAGGGCATCATCAACAGCCTGCCGTGCCAGAAAACGCCGATCGCCGGGACCCCTTTTTCAAGGAATGATTTTGGAATCTCCGGGTTCAACTCTTCAAACCGCATCGTCAGGCCCAAGAGCTTGATGGTCCAATAAGCGCACCAAGGACCCAGCACGGCTACCAGTTTCTTCTGTAATGTTTTGAAAGCCATCTCGCCATTTCGAATCGGAACAGTCAGAAGCCGGGTGCATCACGGACACTGTGCAATGTTCCCTCTGTGTGATGCCCGACGACCTAGGCTTCACTTTTCGAGGACTCCCCTCCTAATAGATCCTTTCCTCGACTACTTTCGTCACTGTTTGCAAGCGGTCGTCTTTAAACTGGAGGTGATAAAGCCGCCGATATTCCCCCTGTAGAGCCATCAGCTCCTCGTGCGTTCCCTGTTCGATAATCCGTCCTTCAGAAAGGACGATGATCCGGTCCGCGTTGCGGATAGTAGAGAGTCGGTGGGCTATGACAAAGACCGTTCGATTCTTCATCAATCGCTCCAGGGCCTTCTGAACCTCTGTTTCAGAATCAGAATCGAGGGAGGAGGTGGCTTCGTCCAGGATCAGAATAGGAGCATTTTTGAGGAGTGCCCGGGCGATGGAGAGCCGTTGTCGTTCTCCGCCAGACACTTTCACCCCCTGCTCTCCAATGAAAGTCTCATATCCCTGGGGAAGCCTTAGGATGAAATCGTGGGCCTGAGCCGCCTTGGCGGCTTCGACAATCTCCTCGTCCGAACGGTCGAGACTTCCATAAGCGATATTGTTTTGAACGGTATCATTAAACAGGATCGTCTGCTGCGTCACAAGTCCGATCTGATCTCTCAGAGATTTTAGGGTCACTTTTCGAATGTCATGGCCGTCGATCAGGATACGACCTTCGTCCACGTCGTAGAAACGGGGCAGGAGGTTGACCAACGATGTTTTCCCGGCCCCGCTCATCCCCACCAGGGCGATCACCTCTCCCATCTTCGCATGGCATGTGATCCCTGTCAGCACAGGCTCTTCGTCATACCTGAACGTGATCTCTTGGAAGTCGATCCCAGAGGAGATCGGAGGAAGGGGAAGGGCTTCTTCTTCGTCGTGGATCTCCGGGGCGGTATCGAGAAGTTCGAAGACGCGTGCGGCGGCGGCGAACCCCTCTTGAATCTCAAGATTCATCTTGTTCAACTCCCTCACCGGCGCGTAGAGCATCAAGAGAGCCGCCATGAAGGAGAAGAACGTTCCGGGCGTGGTCTCTCCCTTGATCACACTGTAGCCGCCGATCCAGATGATCAGCGCCACGGCCACCCCCCCGATGAGTTCCATCAACGGGCGCGAAAGGGCCCGGATCCTAACCCTCTTGAACACGACGCTGAAAAACCGGTCATTCTCTTCCGCAAAACGTCTCTTCTCATAATCCTCCATACTAAAGGCCTTGACGATCCGATTGCCGGTGATGGTTTCATGGAGAAAGGTAGTGATCGACCCCATCCGCTGCTGACTCTTCCGGCTGAATTTCCGAAGCCTCTTCCCGAATTCTTTGATGGGGACGATCGCCAGAGGAAAGACGAGGAAGGCGAGGATCGCCAGTTTCCAGTTACGGTAGAAGATGACGCCCGTGAGCCCGACCAGGGTGAAGGCATCCTTGAGCAGACCCGTGACCACATTTGAGACCGAGGCCTGGATGAGGTTCACATCGTTGGTGATGCGGGAGATCAGGACCCCGGTGGAGGTCCGAGTGAAGAAAGACAGAGAAAGATTCTGGAGATGATTGTAGAGCCTTTCCCTCAAATCCGCCACGACTCTCAGTCCCACGAAGTTCATGAAATAGGCCTGAGCATAATCGAACACTCCCTTCAAAAGAAAGAGCAAGACGATGGCGATGGGAAGGAGAAAGAGTTTTTTTGTATCTTGGCGGATAAAGATATCGTCCAGGGCTGGCTTTACGAGGTAAGCCTGAGCCGCCGTCAACAGGGAGACAAAGACCATGCAGGCCATGGCGAGCGCCAGCTTGACCCAATAGGGTTTGATGAGCTCAAGCAACCTGCGATATAACTGGGCCGGGCTTTTCTTCGTATCCATTTCTGATTTCAAAAAAGGCTCCTCTCAACGATTCGGGGGTCCGATCGCTGAACATTCAATGGGTCCCATGACCTGAGAACGTTCCTAGACCTCCTTCAGGAGCGAGCAGACAATGCGCGCCGCCTGATGGACCGCCCCAGGTTTCGAAAGTTTCTGGCGTACTTCCTTCATGGATTCCGCCATCCGGTGGCGAAGCCCTGGATCCTTCAAAATAGGGAGCGCTTCCTTAGCAATCCTCTCAGGGTTGACATCTTTTTGGAGCAACTCCGGTACGATCCCTTTTCCCACCACCAGATTGACCATGCCGATATGGTCCACGTGAACCAGCAGTCTGCCGATCAGGTAAGAGAGCCGTGAAACCTTATAAACGATGACCATGGGTTTCCCAAGGATTCCTCCTTCCAAGGTCGCCGTTCCCGATGCGGTGATGAGGAGGTCCGAGATATTCATCGCATCGTAGGTCGCCTCCTCCACCACTTTCACAGGGAGGGAGGTCTCTTGCACCCAGGGCGAGAATGCGGCCTTCGGAAGGCCGGACGCTTTCGGGATGATGAACTGCAGGTGAGGGATCTCCTTTTGAAGCAGACGGCCTGCATCGAGGAGGATCGGAAGAAGCCTTTTCACCTCGCTTTCCCGGCTTCCGGGAAGAAGGGCCACGGTTTGCCGACGGGGGTCCAGATTAAATCGTCTAAAAGCCTCCTCCGTGGAAAAGATCGGTTTCACCGTATCCATCAAAGGGTGGCCGACCCACTCCACGTCGACTCCCGCCTCTTCATAGATGGGGACTTCAAAGGGGAAGAAGACGATCATTTTCCTCACCCACCGGGCAATCAGCTTGACCCTGCCCCGCCTCCAGGCCCATACCTGAGGGCTGATGTAATAGAGGACCGGGATCCCTCGCCGATAAGCGTTTTTGGCCAATCGGAAATTGAAATCGGGGAAATCGATCAGGATGACCAAATCCGGTCTCTCCCGATCGAGGGATCGTTTCAACCCTTGCAAAGCCTTCAGGATGGGGCCGAGCTTGAAGACGACCTCCGTAATTCCCACAACCGAAAGGGAGCCGTGGTGATAAAGAAGCTTCATCCCCGCTCTGTGTAAAGCTTCTCCTCCCATACCGAAAAACTGGATGTTGGGATCGATCTGCTGGATCGCCTCCATCAGATGGGCGCCATGGAGATCACCGGAGACCTCTCCAGCCACCATCAGGATCTTCTGAGGGCTCATCTTTTCACGGGTCCTTCTCTCACCCTGCTGGCAACGAGCTCTTCAATGTCGTGGACGATCTGAAGCGCCAATTCCAAGGCGCGCCTTCCATCGTTTCCCGAGACCCGAGGCGTCTTCCGTTCTCTCACACATTGGAGGAAGGACTGAATTTCAACTTTCAAAGGGTCAACCCTCTGGACGGGTATCTTCTTGACGAAAATCTCCGGGAGCCCTTTCTTGTCCAACGTCTCTTTTTTCCCGGCGAAGGTGATCTTCTGGGAAAGGAAGTCGATCGAGAGATAACCGTTCGGTTGAAAAAGGCGGATCTTCCGCAACTTTTCCCTGGAGACCCGGCTTGCGGTCAGATTCGCAGTACAACCATTCTCGAACTCGACCCTCACGTTGGCGATGTCGATGCGTTCGGTAAGAACCGGGATCCCTACCGCATGGAACCACTTTACCTTGGAATGGACCCAGCTCAGGATGATGTCGATATCGTGGATCATGAGATCCAACACGACATCCACATCGGTTCCTCTCATTAAGAAAGGCCCCAGACGATTCGCCTCGATGAACATGGGGTTCTGGACCCTCCCTTCCAGGGCGAGAAGGGGCCCACTGAAACGTTCGAGATGACCGATCTGAAGGATCAGGCGGTTCGCTTGGGCCAGTTGAACCAGTTCGTCCGCTTCGTCCAGGGTTCTGGAAATCGGTTTTTCGAGAAGGACGTCGATTCCGCGTAGCAGAAAATCCTTCGCAATGGCATGGTGCAAAGGGGTCGGGACCGCGATGCTGACCGCTTGAGCCCGATCGAACATATCGGCGTGATGGAAGAAAGGTTCCGTTCGGTATCGCTTGGCGATCTCTTTCGCACGGGGTGTATCGATATCGACCACGCCCACCAGTTCCACGCCATCCATCCGGGCATATTTTTCTGCATGGAACTGGCCCAGGTAACCGACGCCGACTACGCCTGCCTTGATTTTCTGCACTTACCGACTGATCCCCCTCTTGGATTGCTGGATAAACTGAAGGAGGTGCTGAACCTCGGGCAGTTGAGAGATCCCGTCCTCCTTCACCTGTTTCACCGCCTTCTCCAAGGTGAGATCGGAGCGAAAGATGATACGGTAGGCCTTTTTGAGAGCCTTCATAGAGGCCTCGGAGAAATGGAAGCGTTTGAGGCCCACGGTATTGAGTCCGAACAGTCTCGCCCGACTTCCAGAGGCGAGCATGTAAGGTGGAACATCCAGAGTGATGCCGGTCATGCCGCTGATGAAGGCATGGGTGCCAATCCGACAGAACTGGTGGACCGCAGAGAGGCCTCCGATGATGGCATGGTCCTCAATGGTGATATGGCCTGCCAACGTCGCTCCGTTTGCAAGGATCACCTGATTCCCAAGGTGACAATCATGGGCCACATGGGAGTAGGCCATGAAAAGGTTCTGATTCCCGATGACCGTCTTTCCGCCGCCTCCCGCGGTTCCCCGGTTCAGGGTGACAAATTCCCGAACGATGTTCTGATCCCCCAGGGTCAGAAAGGTCTTCTCTCCACGGTAGGCAAGGGCCTGCGGGGCTTCTCCGACGGAGGCAAATTGGTAGACCTGGCATCGCTGACCGATCTGGGTCCCTTCGCCTATGACGACATGGGGTCCAATCCGTGTCCCTTGGCCGATAATCACATTCTTTTGGACGATGGTGTAAGGGCCGATCTCCACACCCTCGTCAATTTCGGCAGTGGGGTCCACAATCGCAGTGGGATGAATCATTTCTCCTCTCCTAGCATGGCCAGCAAGTCTGCTTCGGCGACCAATTGATCATCCACAAAAGCCCTGCCCTTGAATCCCCAGATTGCCTGGCGATGCTTCGTAATCTCCAGTTCGAGGCGAAGCTGGTCTCCCGGGATCACGGGCTTGCGGAATCGGACGTTATCCATGCCCAAAAAGAGGACGATTTTTTTCGGGCTTTCTTGAGGGACCGTTTTGAAGGCGAGGACGCCGGCGGTCTGAGCCATTGCCTCGACAATCAGGACCCCCGGCATGATGGGACGCCCCGGGAAATGGCCCGGGAAGAAGGGTTCGTTATACGTCACGTTCTTGATTCCAACGATCCGCTTCCCAGGTTCAATCTCTGTAATCCGATCTACCAGCAAAAAGGGGTACCCATGCGGCAGCAAGCCTAGGATCTCTCTGATCTCGATCATTACCTTCTCCTTTACTTCTCCTTTCTTCCAGAACCGATGGTTTCTTCGATCTTCGTCAGGCGCTTTTCGATCTCAGAAAGGGTTTTTTTCACCTCGGGCAGTTTCTGAAAGATGGTCATGATTCGAAGAAACTCACGGTGAGGCATTGCAGGGCTTCCTGTATAAGCCTGATTGGGAGGCAAATCGTTCATCACCCCGGACTGAGCTCCTATCCTCGTATTGTCGCCGACCTGGATGTGTCCCACGAGCCCCACCTGTCCGCCGATCGTGACATTGCTTCCGATCTTCGTGGAACCGGAGATCCCCACCTGGGCGACAATGATCGAATCCTCTCCGATCACGACATTGTGAGCCACCTGCACGAGATTGTCGATCTTCACCCCGCTTTGAATGATCGTCTTGCCCAGGGTTGCCCGGTCGATCGTGGTATTGGCACCAATCTCGACATCGTCTTCAATCTCAACCCTTCCCACCTGGGGAACCTTCACATTCTTTCTGCCCTCCTTCGCATATCCGAAGCCATCGCTTCCGACGACCACGCCCGCATGAAGGATCACCCGTTTGCCAAGGGTCGTTTTGGGATAGATGGCGACATTGGGATGGAGGATGGAGTCGTCGCCGATGAAAGAATCTTCACCCACACAGACACCGGGGTAGAGGGTGACCCGGTCCCCGATGGAACAACGGTCTCCCACATAGACCCCGGGATAGATGGTAAGGTCTTTGCCCAGTTGAGATGTCGGACTGATCCAGGCTTGGGCATCGACCCCTTTGGGCTGGTAAGGCTGTTGTGAATAGAGGGTCAGGATCTTAGCAAAGGCGAGATAGGGGTTCGCGGTGCAGAGAAGGGGTCTGTTGGCTTGAGAGATTTCCTTGGAGACGATCACTGCCGAGGCTTGTGTTTCGTTCAGTTTTAGAAGGTACCTGGGATTGGCGATAAAGCTGATCTCTCCAGTCTGGGCCTCTTCGATGGCAGCCACGCCGGTGATCTCTACCTCTTCATCCCCGACCACTGTCCCTCCAACCCAATCCGCCAACTCCTTCAGACGTTTCTTCATGACCTCATCCTTCGTCACCGCCTGTTGAGACTACGATTCGGATCCTCCATGGCAGCCCTTCTGAAATCCCAAGCCTCACATTCCAAATCCCAAGTTTCGATTTTCAATGACCCAAAGGATTTGTTTGGAATTGGGTGCTTGTTCTTTGGCGCTTTATGTCATTACTTCTTCTGGGTATCGGAAGCCTTGATCACCCGTTCGGTGAGATCGAGCGCGCTGTTTGTATAGAGCACAATGGTCTCATTCTTCTCAAGGATGATCGTGTAACCCTCCTCGGCGCCTATTTTTTGGACCACCTTCAAAAGATCCTGTGCGATCCTCCTCTCCACCTCGACCCGTTTCTGATTCACCTCATTCTGGAGGTCCTCGCCCCACCTCTGGAATTCCCGTATCTTGTTCTGGTAGTCCTTCTCTTTCGAAGCACGGGCTTCTTGGGTTAACATCGGGGCTTGTTTCTCCAGGGATTCCTTCATCCCCTGAAGTTCCTTCTGCTTGTCGGCCACCATTTTTTGAAATTTCTCCATCTCATTGAGGAGGTTCTTCTTGGCTTCCTTACCCGCCTGACATTCATTGACGGCTTTCTGGATATCGACCGAGCCGATCTTTAGCTCTGCGCACCAACTGAATTGGGCAAGCAGCCATCCGACGACCATGAAACTTCCCACAACGATCCCTAGTGTTTGAACGATCCTTCTCATTTCTTTCCTCCAATCAGGGTCTTGAGTCTCCCTCTGTTTTAATGGTTCCCCGGATACGCTCGACCTGCTAAAAAGTGGTCCCGGCGCCGAACTCGATCACGCGATTCTCCTCAAACTCCTGGGGATTGGG
>Ga0315284_10007561_pt1 | contig 15517 bp, 7 predicted proteins | sample YL17G09_16_MG_FD_203696 | JGI IMG/M metagenome (GOLD analysis project Ga0315284, IMG submission 203696) | Sediment microbial communities from Yellowstone Lake, YNP, Wyoming, USA - YL17G09_16 | ecosystem: Environmental > Aquatic > Freshwater > Lake > Sediment | place: USA: Wyoming | collected... | reverse complement strand
ATCTGCGTGCTCGTGGAGGTCTTCGTCCCGACCGTCGGATACGACCAGGCGCCGTCGCCGTACCTGCCGACGATGAAGATCCCGGGATCGGCGCCGCCCTGCAGATCGCCACTCAGGAAGTGGAAGATCGCGTCGTAGGTCCCGGTCACGCCGTTGTTCGCAAACGTCCAGTAACGCCGGACGTACTTGGTCTGGCTGACCAAGGACGAGTCGAGGTTCGGCTGCACACCGGCCGTGACCCCGGCCGTCAGGTCGCCCGCGCCGGTGCCACCGCCGAAGGAGAGCGCCACCGGAGTGTAGTCCGTCGCGTCGCCGATCTCGAAGGTCGGGGCCGAGGCCCCCGCAGGCACTGCGCGCTGCAGATTGCCGACGATGTAGCCCTCGCCCGGGCGCGTGAGGCTCGCCCCGCTCGGCAGGATGACCTTGTTGCCCGCGGTGGTGATCCTGCTCGCCCCGAGAGCCAGCACGCCCCTGACGGTCAGGTCGCCGGAAGTCAGCACCATCCCCCCGCCGTCGAACGTCAGGTCCCCCGGCACGGTCCGCGAGGCGCCAGGCATGGTCACCGTGCCCTGCTGGACGGTGACGTTCTGTGGCACACCGGCGCCGGCGACGCTGTCCGTGCCGCTCCATTCGGGCCCCACTGCCAGGCCACCCGGCGTGTTGTAGATCAAGGTCGAGCTCCCGCCATAGGTGGGAGCGACGCTGACGGAGCCGCCCGTTTCGATCCGGAGGGTCCCGTTGACGGTGGTCGTCCCGCTGTTCGTCAGCGAGGCCGCGGTGATGAGCAGGGCGCCCGTGCTCACCGTCGTCGTGCCCGGCAGCGTGATGGCGTCCTGAACGATGACGCCGCTGGTGTTGTTGACCGTGAGGTTCGCGAGGCTGTTGAACGTGAGCGTGCCGCTGCGGGTCACCGTCTGAGCCGACGTGCCGTTCAGGGAGATCGTGGCCGCGGCGGTCGGGTTGAAGTCGAGCGTTGCGCCAGCGGCGACGGAAAGGTCACCCTTGATCACGACGCTGGCGAGCTGCAGGTGCGCTGCCCCCGAGGTCATCGTGAAGTTGTCGCACCTGAAGGGGTCGCCTCCCGTGGAGATCCGGTTGTACGCCGCGAAGTCGATCTCGAAATCCGCGCAGGTGCGGTTGGAGAAGCTGGGCGCGGAATTCTGCCGGAACGAGAACAGGCTCCCGTTCTGGAAGTTGACCTTCGAGTTCGGTGCGGACAGACCGTAGGGATTGGCTCCCGCCAGCTGGATGAACGACGAGCCCGACGCGAACAGGATGACATTCGCCGTCCCGGAGCTGGTGAAGACGTTGCCGGTGCAGCCGATCCCCTGGGTGAACGTCGCGCCGCTGCCGAACATGATGGCGCTGACACTGGCCGCATCGAGCCTGTGAGGGGCGCCCGAGAAGGTCATCGCCCCGCCGATGCTGCCGGTCGCGCTCGAGGACAGCGCGATGATGAGCACGGTCGCGCCGCTCACGTTGAGCTGCGTGCCCGACGGCACGGACAGGTCGGTCCCCGGGGCCCCGAGGATGGTGAGCGTGTTGGCCCCGCCGGCCTGGAGAGTGACGGCCGAGCCATTCGACAACAGCAGTTGTTGGATGGACATGGCGGGGACCGCCGTGACGGTGAAGGTGCCGCCGCTGCTGAACTGGATGACGTCGCCCGCGACCGGGGCCCCACTCGGGGTCCAGTTCCCGGCCGTCGTCCACGGGCCGCCACTGACGTTGTTCCAGGTCTTCGTCGCCGCCCAGGCCGCGGCGCCGAATGTGGCGCTGAGGACCAACGTGAGGCTGGCGATCACCGCCAGCCGCGTTCCGAAACGACTCGCTAAGGTGTTCACAGAGCCTCCAGGAGACACGACCCCCTGCAGAGACTGCGCAGGAGCCTGCTCACTTCGATCGTCCACTTCCCCGCCTTTGGTCCTGTCGTTGAAGAGCTTCCAGATCTCCATCGAATCCTGGAGACGCGATCCTATTCCACCCGCACGAGCGTCCGCGTGAAGCGACCGTCCGGCGTGGTCAACCGGGCGTAGTACATGCCTGGCCTGACGGCCTGCCCGCGGTCGTCCGTTCCAATCCAGACGGGCCGGTACGTGCCCGCCTCCATCGTTTCCCGTGAGAGCATGCGCACCCGCCGGCCGTCCACGGCGAAGATCGCCAGTTCCACCGGCCCGGGCCGGGCCAGGCTGAACGCGAGTGTCGTCGTGCCCTGGAACGGGTTCGGAGCAGCGGGCATGAAGGCGGTGGCCATCGGCGCGGCCGGCCGGCCACGGCCCAGCGTGGTCTTGCGGTTCTGCAGGTCGCGGGCGTCAACCGAGGCGATGGTGACGCCCGGCGCCCCGGTCTCAAGGGCCCGGAGCGTCACGGTCGCGAGCACGCCATCCCCCGCGAGCCCTCGTTCACGCGCGCCGACCAACGCGGCGTCCACGACGCCGGCCCTTCCGGAGAAGACCACCCCACCCTGCGACTCGATGAGCGCGCCGGGACGGACCTCGAGCGGTTCGACGATACGGCGGTCCCAGTCGATCCGCGCGGAGAGTCCCTGCAGGTTGCCAGCGCCGCCGAGTCGAAGGCTCGCCGTGAACACGTCCCCCGCCGCGACCTGGGCGGGGGCCACGAGCGTCAACTCGTCGCGCTCGGCCAGGGCAGGACCGAACTGCTGCCCCGAGGTCTGGTTGAAGTTGGTCGTGAAGATCATCAGGTCTTCGAAGTCGAGCGTGTTGTCGGTGGTCGGAAGCCCGTCCTCGCTCCCTTCGCTCGTGGGTCCCACGTCGAGGCAGCCGTAGGAATCGCCGGGCACCAGGGTCGCGCCGTAGTGGTCGCCGAGCAGCGACAGATCCTCGGCCCACACCCGGCCATTTCCCTCACACAGGGTCACGCCGTTCGAGACGTCGCCGAGGTGGTAGTCGAGCGTGCCCGCGGTCATGGCGGGCAGCGAGACGGCGCCGCACTCGTCCAGTGCGAATGCCGCGTAGTACCAGAAATCGCGCAGCCGCGGGTCGTCCTCGTACGCGGCGCCGTCCGGCAGCGTGGCGATGTGCACCCAGCGCGCATCCGGCGGCCAGGAGGGCGCCGCGGGGGCCGAACCGCCGGCATCGTCGTACTCGGGGTAGCCGCCGAAGCCGGTGCGGAACAATTCGACGGTCGTACCGCTGCCGACCGCGTCCCAACTGAGCGTGATCCTCGTGGTGCCGCCGCTGCCGGTGCCCGAGCCCTGCTGGGTTGCGGCGAGTCCGCTGATCGCGGCAGGGCCCTCGTTCGCGATCATGATGGAGCCCGCCGGGCCAGGACTCGAGGCGACCAGGCGGTTGTCGCAGTCGCGCAGGGCGACGGAAACCGGGGTCACGGCGCCGGCGCCGCTGGTGGCATCACTCGCCAGGTGGAGTGCGAAGAGCGTCCCGCTGGGCGCCGTCGGGCCACAGGGCGGACCGAGGATCGCGCAGTCCACGCTGTATAGGCCACCGCCCAGGTCCAGGACCTGCAGCGAATTCGCGGGATTGAACGAGCCGAAGTAGCCGCCCTCGCTCACCCGCGCTCCGCACAGCCGCAGGTTCGGGGAGATCTGCAGCTTCACACTGAATCCGATGAGCGGGTCCGCGGTCGTCCGCTGGATGAGCACCGGCATCGCCACGCAGGAGTCCGCACTGGTGATGCAGCCATCGGGCGACCCGAGCGTCACGGGGTTCACCGGCGGGAGGATGGGGACGGTTGCCATGCCCGGCGAGGCCACGCGGGACGGGACACCGTTGTTGGCACAGTCGCGCAGCGTGATCGCCGAGAGGGTCGCGCGCCCGGTGCCACTGCTCGAATCACTCGCCAAGTGGAGCGTGAAGAGCGTCCCGCTGGACGCCGTCGAGCCACAAGGCTCGCCGAGGATGGCGCCGTCGATGCTGTAGATGCCGTCACCCCGGTCCACGATGCCCAGCTGGACGTTGGGGTTGGCCCCGCTCAGATAGCCGCCCTCGTCGACGCGCGCGCCACACAGGCGCAGGGACGCGGACAGTCGCACCGTGGCGCTGAACCCGAGCACGGGCTCGGCCGAGGTGCGCTGGATCGTCACGGGCACCGTGACACAGCTGTTCTGCAGGGTGATCGGCCCGGAGGCGGGCCCGATGGCCACGGGGTTCGCCATGGGCGGCGCGGCGGCGTTCAGCAGCACGGTGACGGTGTTCATCGAGAAGCAGGCGACGACCAGATCCTCGCCCTCGTCTCCGTTCACGTCCGCGGCCACCAGCGAGCGCGCATAGGTGCCCGCGCCGTAGGCGGTCTTGGGGAGGAAGGTGCCGTCGCCGCGGCCCAGGAACACCGAGACCGAGTTCGACTGCTCGTTCGCCACGGCCAGGTCGAGGTGGCCGTCCCCATCGAGATCCTTGATGATGACGGACTGCGGGAAGAGCCCGGCCAGGTAGTCTGTGCGCGGCGCGAAGCTGCCATCGCCATTGCCGAGCAGCACCGAGACGGCATTGGTGCCGCGGTCGGCCACCGCCAGGTCGAGCCGCGTGTCGCCGTTCAGATCAGCGATCGCCACCGAGTAGGGCTGGCCTCCTGTGGCAAAGTCGGTCTTCGGCTGCAACGAACCATCGCCGTTGCCGAGCAGGATCGAGACCGTGTTGGGACTGCTGTTCACTACGGCCACGTCGAGCTTCGTGTCCCCATTCAGGTCACCGACCGCCGCCGAGAAGGGATCAGCCCCGGTGGAGAAATCGGTCCGCGCCCGGAACGTGCCGTCGCCGTTGCCGAGCAGCACCGAGACCTTTCCGGCTCCGCGGTTGACCACCACCAGATCAGGCCAGCCGTCCCGGTTCAGGTCCCCGGTCACCACGGACATCGGGCTCGTGCCGACCGCGAAATCATTCCGGACCGCGAACGAACCATCGCCAAGGCCGAGCAGCACCGAGACCGTGGTCGCGCCCCGGTTGGCGATCGCCAAGTCGAGCCGCCCGTCCGCATTGAAGTCGCACAGCGCCACGCTGACAGGATTCACGCCGGTGGCGAAGTCGGTCCGTGGCGCGAAGGTCGCGTCGCCGTTGCCGAGCAGCACCGAGACGGTATTGGCGCCATAATTCGCCGTCACCAGGTCGGCGGTCCCGTCGCGGTCCAGATCACCGCTCACGACCGCCCAGGGATCGGACCCGGTGGCGAGATGCCGCTGGACGCCGAAGGTACCGTCGCCGTTGCCCTGCAGCACCGCGACCGTGGCAAAGTCCCAGGTGAACCAGTCGGTGACCGCCAGGTCCTGGTCCCCGTCGCCATCCAGGTCACCGATGGCCAGGGCATTGGGCTGGTTCCCGGCGCGGTAGTCGGACCTGGCGCCGAACGTACCATCGCCGTGCCCGGGCAGGACCGACGCGGTGTTCGCGGAGTAGTTCGCGGTCACCAGATCCAGTATGCCGTCGTTTTCCAGGTCGGCGACTGCCACGCCCTGCGGATTGGCGCCGACCGTGTGGCTGGTCCTCGTGCCGAAGGTCCCATCGCCGTTGCCCGGCAGCAGTGACACCGTGGACGGTGAGGAGTTAGCCACCGCCACGTCGAGCCGCCCGTCCCGGTTCAGGTCGGCGAGCGCCAGCGAGCGCGGGGCCGCGCCCGCACTGACGTCGGTCTTCGGCTGGAACGTCCCGTCACCGTTCCCGCGCAGCACCGAGACGGTGCCCGCACCGCTGTTGGCGATCAGCAGGTCCGGGTTCGCATCCCCGTCCAGCAGCCCGATCGCCACCCACATCGGCGTCGTGCCCACCGAGTACTGGGTCCTGGCTGCGAAGGTCCCGTCGCCGTTCCCCAGCAACACCGCGACCGTGTTCGTACCGCGGTTGGTGACGGCCGCGTCCAGGCGCCCATCGTGGTTCAGATCCGCGAGCGCGACGTGCTGCGGATACGAGCCCGCAGCGAAGTCGCTCTTCGCGCGGAATGTGCCGTCGCCGTTGCCGAGCAGCGCCGAGATCGTGTGGGCGGAGTAGCACGTCACGACCAGGTCCGCGTGGCCATCGCCGTCGAGGTCACCGATCGCGACCGACTGCGGATTCTTGCCCGTGGCGAAGTCGGTCCTCACGCCGAACGTCCCGTCGTCGTTGCCGAGCAGCACCGAGACCGCGTTGGAGTTGTAGACGCTCACGACCAGATCCCGGTGACCGTCACCGTTCAGGTCCTGGATGGCGATGGAGGAAGGGCTGCGGCTGACATCAAAGGAAAGGAACGGCGCGTCGAACAGCCCGCCGGCACCGGCTGGTGAGACCGGGGCCATGAGCATGGCCGCGGCCAGCAGCGCAGCGAGCGCCATAGGTCCGCTGGCAACGATCCTCGGTGATCGTCTCACGTCGATTCCCCATCCTTGCCTATGGCAGCAGGACGACCCGTGCGCCGGTGGTCTTCCCGGGCGTCTTCACCAGCACACGGTAGACGCCGGGCGCAAGCCGCACGCCCGCGTCGTCCTTTCCATCCCACTCGATGCGCCGCGTACCTGGCGCGGTCACTCCATGGTCCAGATGCCGAACCACGCGGCCCTGCACGTCGCAGACGACGACCTGCTGCTCGCCAGCAGTCGCGGTCTCGACGACGATCGCAGCAGCCGCGCGGCACGGGTTCGGGGCCACGGTCACGCGGGTCTCCATGGGCGCGGGCCCCGATCCGGGCATGTCCACGGAAACCCCGATAGCGACCGCCGCGTCCGACGCGTTGGCGGGGTTCACGAAGAAGCCGCCCCTGTAGAACTGGATGCTCCGGATGCCCACCCAGGTCCACTGCGGCGCGGCGGCGGCGCGGAAGCGCAGTTTGTAGAGCTGGCCAGGCCCCGGAAGTGACAGGAGGTTGCACATCAGGCTGTGCGCGATCGTCAGCGAGTCGCCGGCACTCGTGAAGTTCTGGTACGTGTTCCCGCACGCCGTCTTCATGTACACGCCTTCCTGGAGCGAAAGCGGCGAGGCTTGCAGAAAGGTGAGCACCGCCGGGTCGTACTCGATGACCGCAGCGTAGGCGTTGATGGAGTCCCCGGGCGCGGTCACACTCAGTTCGAGGGTGAATTCGCTGCCGGGGCTCACGAACCCCGAATCTGGCAGGATCGCCACGGTCACGCCGGAGGCGTGCGCGGACGGGGGCGGCAGGCAGGCCAGGGCAATGGCCACGGCCAAGCCCAGCACCGGCAGGGCACCGCTGGGAAACACATGCACAAAGGTGTCGTTCGCGCGCACCACTGTCATCTCGATTGGGGACGCGAGCGCCTTCATCCGCCGATCAGGGCCGAGTTGGCAATCGCGTTGCCGACGCCGCCTGGCAGGCGTGGCGTCGGCTGGTATCCTCTTGGAATAACGCCTGATGCAAGAATGCCGCGTTTCGTCGGTCAGCGTCGTTCAGAACCCGCCAGACACCTCGATGACTGTATGAGCCATGCTGGGCAGCGTCAAGGACTTATTCCGGACGCGGCTCTGCCTCTAACGGCCGGATTCCCACCCCGCGCCCGGGCAAGGCCACCGGTGGCGCCGCATTCGGGCACCTGCCTCCTGGGGGAACCGCCCATACCGTCCCACCTTGGCCCCGCGCTCCGACCGGACCGGGACAGAGGCGAGGGGATCGCCGGCCAAGGCGCACGGCACCGCGAGCCTCCCTGGCCTGGGCCTAGTGCGCGTACTCCGCCGGGCCCTCGCCCGGCGGCTTCGTGGCGGGCACGGCCGGCGACGGCGGCGCGACGGCGCGCGGCTCGACCCTGCGCTCGAGCGCCCGATCGAGGACCTGGTCCATGTTTTCGACCAGCACGAGATCGAGGGCCTCCCGCACCTCCTCGGGCAGTTCCGCGATGTCCTTCTCGTTCGCCCGGGGCAACAGCATCACTTCGAGCCCGGCGCGCCGTGCGGCCAGGGATTTCTCGGTGAGTCCACCCACGGCGATGACGTTCCCACGCAGCGTGATCTCGCCGGTCATGGCGATCTCGTGCCGCGTCGGGATGCCGGTGAGCGCGCTCACCATCGCCAGCGCGATCGAGATGCCGGCGGAGGGGCCGTCCTTGGGATTGGCTCCCTCGGGCACGTGCACGTGCACGTCGACCTCGCGGTGGAACTGCCTGTCGAGGCCCAGGCGCTCGGCGCGAGAGCGGATCCAGGTGAGCGCCGCCTGCGCGGATTCGCGCATCACCTCGCCCAGCTTCCCGGTGAGCTGCAGCTCGCCCTTGCCGGGCAGGATGCTCACTTCGATCGTGAGCACGTCCCCCCCCGCCTCGGTCCAGGCCAGGCCGTTCGCGAGGCCCACCCGGTCCACTCGCTCCACTGCCAGGTCGATGTACTTGGGCGGCCCCAGAAAGCGGTGCAGGTTGGCGAGCGTGACGCTCATCGGACCGTCCAGGCGGCCTGCGGCCTTGCGCCGGGCCGCCTTGCGGCACAGCCCGGCGATCTCGCGCTCCAGGCTGCGCACGCCGGCCTCGCGAGTGTAGCTGCGGATGAGCGCGGACAGCGCCGGCGCGGCGATCTGCACGTCGGCGGGATCGAGCCCTGCCGCCCTGATCTGCTTGGGGATGAGGAAGCGCCGCGCGATCTGCACCTTCTCGCTCTCGTGATAGGACGGCAACCGGAGGGTCTCCATGCGGTCCACGAGCGCGGGCGGGATCGACTGCTGGGAGTTGGCGGTGCAGATGAACATCACCTGCGAGAGGTCGAAGTCCACCTCGAGGTAGTGGTCGTTGAAGGTGTGGTTCTGCTCGGGGTCCAGCACCTCGAGCAGCGCCGAGGCCGGGTCGCCGCGGAAGTCGGCGCCGAGCTTGTCGATCTCGTCGAGCAGGAACACCGGGTTGCGCGTGCCCGCCCGGCGGATGCTCTGGATGACGCGCCCCGGCAGCGAGCCGATGTAGGTGCGCCGGTGCCCCCGGATCTCGGCCTCGTCGCGCACGCCACCGAGCGCGACACGCACGAAGCGGCGCGAGAGTGAGCGAGCGATCGAGCGGCCCAGCGAGGTCTTGCCTACACCCGGCGGCCCCACCAGGCACAGGATGGGGCCCTTGTTCTGCTTCGTCAGCTTGAGCACCGCCAGGTACTCGACGATGCGCTCCTTCACCTTCTGCAGTCCGAAGTGGTCCTCCTCAAGGATGCTCTCGACCTTCGCCATGTCGCTCTGGTCGCGGGAGGCCTTCGCCCAGGGCAGCGACACCAGCCAGTCCAGGTAGTTGCGCACCACCGTGGCCTCCGGCGACATGAAGCTCATCTTGGAGAGGCGGTCCAGCTCCTTCATCGCTTTCGCCAGCGCCTCGCGCGGCAGGCGGGCCTTGCGTATGGACGCGCTCAGCTCGTCGATCTCACTGGCAAACTCGTTCTGGTGGCCAAGCTCCTTGCGGATCGCCTTGAGCTGCTCATTGAGATAGAACTCCTTCTGATTGCGTTGCACCTGAGAGCGGACCTGCCCCTCGATCTTGCGCTCGAGCTTGAGGATCTCCAGCTCCGCCCCCAGCGTCTCGCCCAGCAGGCGCAGCCGCTCGGCCGGGCCGGTGGCTTCGAGCAGCCGCTGCTTCTGTGGCACCTTGACCAGCAGGTTCGCCGCGAGCGTGTAGCTCAGGGCCACTGGGTCGGTCAGGGCGCTGGCGGTGGCGAGGACCTCGTCCGGGATGCGCCGGTTCAGGTGCACGTAGTCGTTGAACTGCCCCAGCACGTGCCGCTGGGCGGCCTCGAGCTCCGCCCCGCCGGCCGGCGGGGCCTCGGGCTCGAGCGCGAGGTTCACCGTGAAGTAATCGCTCGACCAGAGGAAGCGCCGGGCGCGGCAGCGGGCCAGCCCCTCGACGAGCACCCGCATGGTGCCGTCGGGCAGACGGAAGATCTGGAGCACCCGCGCCAGAGTCCCCACCGGGTGGAGCTCCTCGTGGGTCGGGTCGGCCACCTCGCTGCGCGTCTGCGCCGTGACGAACAGCAGCCGGTCACGCGCCACGGCCTTCTCGAGCGCGTTGATGGACGGCAGCCGCCCCACCAGCAGCGGGATGGTCATCGAGGGGAACACGACGACGTCGCGCAGCGGCAGCAGAGGAAGGCGGTCACGGACCTGGAAGGTCTCTTCCCCGCTCGTGACGACGAACGCCGGGACGCGCTCGGGCTTCTCCCGTGCGGGGGTCCCGGCCGGGGCGGACTTCGGCTTCGCGGGCGGACGGCGCTTCGGGCGATGGCTGCTGGGCGACACGAGAACTCCTCGGTGCGGGTTCGTGCTGGAGGACCGGAACCGGACTCCCGCGCGAAGGTCACTCTCGTGTCACACTACAGCCTGCGTCACCGGGATGCGAGCGGCCGCGCGCGACCGGGCTCAGGGTCCGGCCGCGCGCGACCGGGCTCAGGCTTCCTTGCGGCGCTTCTCCCGCTCGCCGCGGAAGGTGAGCAGCGGCGGGGCCGCCCCCAGGATGCATTCCCGTGAGATGGTGCAGCCCATGACGTCGGCGCGCGAGGGAAGGTCGTACATCACGTCCAGCATCGACTCCTCGATCACCGCGCGCAGCCCGCGTGCCCCCGTGCCCCGCTTGATGGCGAGCTGGGCGATGGCGCGCAGCGCGTCCTCGGTGAAGTCGAGCTTCACGCTCTCCATCTCGAAGAAGCGCTGGTACTGCTTGGTGATCGCGTTCTTGGGCTCGGTCAGGATCGAGACCAGCGAGTCCTCGTCGAGCGACTCGAGCACGCCCACCACCGGCAGGCGGCCCACCAGCTCCGGTATGAGACCGTAGCGCAGCAGGTCCTCGGGCTCGACCTGCGCCATCAACTCGCCGACCTTGCGGTCCTGCTTGCCGCGGATGTCGGCACCGAAGCCCAGCACCTTCTGCCCGACGCGCCGCTCGATGATCTTGTCCAGCCCATCGAACGCGCCACCGCAAATGAACAGGATGTCCTTGGTATTGACCTCGATGTATTTCTGCTGGGGATGCTTGCGCCCGCCCTGCGGCGGGACGTTCGCGACCGTGCCCTCGAGGATCTTCAGGAGCGCCTGCTGCACGCCCTCGCCCGAGACGTCGCGGGTGATGCTCGGGTTCTCGCTCTTGCGCGAGATCTTGTCGATCTCGTCGATGTAGACGATCCCGTGCTCGGCGTTCACCAGGTTGAAGTCGGCCGACTGGAGCAGGCGCACGAGGATGTTCTCGACGTCCTCGCCCACGTAACCCGCTTCGGTCAGGCAGGTGGCGTCCACGATGGCGAAGGGCACCTTGAGGAAGCGCGCGAGCGTGCGAGCCAGTAGGGTCTTGCCGACGCCCGTCGGGCCGATCAGCGCGATGTTCGATTTCTCGATCTCGACCTCGCCGTGCTGCGCGGGCGAGTAGATGCGCTTGTAGTGGTTGTAGACCGCCACCGCGAGCGTCTTCTTGGCCTGGTGCTGCCCGATGACGTACTCATCGAGCAGCTTCTTGAGCTCGGCCGGCTTGGGTAGCTGCCCCCCGGGCGAGGGCTGCTCGCGCTCGAGCTCGCCCTCGAGGATGTCGTTGCAGAGCTTGACGCACTCGCTGCAGATGTACACAGACGGGCCGGAGACGAGGCGTGCGACCTCGTCCTGGCCGCGGCCGCAGAACGAGCAGCGGATGGGATGTGGAGTGGCGATACGCTTCTTCATCGGGGGGTCCCGTCTTCCTAGCGACGCTTCTCGATGATCTCGTCGATGAGGCCGTACTCCTTGGACTCTTCGACCGACATGAAGTAGTTGCGGTCCATGTCCTTCGAAATCTGCTCAACCGACTTGCCGGTGTGCCGGGCCATGATGATGTTGAGCTGGTCTCGCATCTTGACCATCTCCCGCGTGTAGATCTCGATGTCGGTGGTCTGCCCCTGCGTGCCCCCCGAGGGCTGGTGGATCATGATGCGCGAGTTGGGCAGCGCCGAGCGCTTCCCCTTCGCACCCGCCGCCAGCAGCACGGCGGCCATGCTGGCCGCCTGTCCCATGCAGAGCGTGGCCACGGCGGGCTTGACGAACTGCATGGTGTCGTAGATGGCGAGCCCGGCGGTCACGTAGCCACCCGGGCTGTGGATGTACAGGTTTATGTCACGGTCGGGATCCTCGCCCTCGAGGAAGATCATCTGCGCGATCACCAGGTTGGCGATCGTGTCGTCGATGGGCGTACCGATGAAGATGATGCGGTCCTTGAGCAGCCGCGAGTAGATGTCGTAGGCGCGCTCGCCGCGGCCCGTCTGTTCCACCACGATGGGAACCAGTCCCATAGTCCGGCTACCTCCCTGCTCCGTCCCGACTCAGCGGCCGGCCGGCATGATGAGCGGCGATGCAGGCGCCGCCACGTCCTCGATCTCAGCCGCGTCGATCAACCAGTCCAGTGCCCTGTGTTCCAGCAGCGAGTCGCGCAGTGCTTCGCGGCACTCGGCCGACTGATAGTGCGCACGCACGCGGGCTGCCTGCCGCGGGTCCGACTGCGCCATGCGCTGGATCTCCGCGGCCACCTCATCGTCGCTGACCTCGAGCTTCTCCTGACGCGCCACCGCGTCCAGCAGGACCTCGCGCTTCAGCGACTGCTCCACGCCCTGACGGTAGCGTTCCTCGAGTTGCTTGCGCAGATCCTCGGAGACCGTCTGCCCCTGGACCGCCTCCTCGATCACCCGCTCGAGCGTGCGCTGCGTCAGCCCGCCGGGCAGGTCGAATGGATTGCGTCGGATGAGCTCGACGGAAACCGCCGAGTCCAGCTCACGCCTGATCCGCACGCGCTCCTCCCCTTCGAGGTTCAGGCGAACGCGCGAGCGCAGCTCATCGAGCGACGGCAGCCCGAAGACCTCCCTGGCAAGGTTATCGTCCAGGTCGCGCAGCTTCTTCTCCTGGATCTTTCGCACGAAGACCAGGTACCGGGCACTCTTCCCGGCCAGCTCCTCGGCCGGGTAGTCGGGCGGGTACTGGATCTCGATCGTGCGCTCCTGGCCAGCCTCGGCCCCCAGCAGCCCGTTCTCGAGCTCGGGCGCCACGCCCGTGGCCCCCAGCTCGATGCGCCGGTTCTTCGCCCGGGTGCCGGACATGCGCCGGCCATTGGCGTCCACCCGGACCGAGTCGAGCAACACGATGTCCCCGCGTTCGGCCGGCCGGGCCAGGTCAGCGAAGACGGCTGAATCCTCACGGAGTTGCTGCAGGACCGCGGCCACCGCCTTGTCCTCAACGATACTGGTGCTCCGCTTCACCCGGATGCCCTTGTAGTCCTTCGCCTCAACCTCGGGCCGGACCTCGATCACCGCCTCGAAGCGCAGCGGCTTGCCGGGCCCGAAGCTGAGGTTGCGCACGAGCGGCGTGATGACCGGCATGAGCTTCGCCTCGGCGATGGCCTCGGTGGCGAAGCGAGGCACGAAGGTCTCGAGGAACTCCTGTTCCACCGCCTCCGCGTAATGCTGTCGCACCATTTCCAGCGGGACCCGGCCCTTGCGGAAGCCGGGCAGGCTGGCGCGGCGCTGCAACTGGCGCGCGACCTCCGTCAGCCGGCGGTCCACCTCCGCCACCGGGATCTCGATATCCAGCGTGTGCTGCCAGTTGCCCGTCGAACGTACCGTTGGGTTCATGCGTCGAGTCTCACTCCGTGACGTGAAGCAACATCGGGCCGGGGATTCTGCGAGAGGGGGGATTTGAACCCCCACGAGTTTCCCCACCGGATCCTAAATCCGGCGCGTCTGCCAGTTCCGCCACTCTCGCTCAGGGAATTCAGGGGAACCGCGGGCCCCGGGATCAGGCAGTCCGTCCCGGGCCGGGGCAACCGGGCCGGAAGCGGGCGCAGTCTAGCACAAGGAAGCGGGCACGGACCTGAAGCCGGGAACCGACGGACAAACCGGATGGCGCTCGGAATCCCCTCAGAACCCGACCGTCACACCGGCAAGGGCCCGATCGTCGTACGACGCGGCCTTCCCCGCGCGCCCGAACGAGCGGCGCAGCACGCCCAGTTCCAACTGCAGCGCGCGTGGCCGAAACGTGCTGCGCGGCCGCCAGCGTCGGGGCCCTCTGCTACCCGCCCAGGTCGAGCGACGGCACGTAGCGCATCGCGCCACCGAGCACGACGGCGGAGGCGGCCGGGACGCGCGCGCCGGCCTGGAAGTCGATGGCGTCACCCGAGAAGTCCACATGCCCCGGCGCCGGCTGCGGGGCGCCCCGGACCTCGTTGAAGCCGTACGCGTCCTCGAGCCGCGTCCACTCGACCGCCGCGCCGAACCTCGCGCCGGACCATGCGCGAGAGAGTGCGAGGCCAGCGCGCAATTCGCGCGCGCTGCTCGTGGCGGCGAACTTGCCGGGGGGCACCTGCTCTGGCTTGCTCGTGAAGGCCGCGTCCTCGAGCCGCAGCACGGGCTCGAACGCGTAGAGCGTGACCCCGACCCCGCGCACCGGCAGCGAGAGCCAGCCCGCCACCAGGTCTAGATAGCCCCCGATCTCGTCGTAGTTGCTGTAGTCCGCGGGCAGATTCTGGCGCTTCACCCGCTGGAACACGGGCGCCACCATGACGCCGCGCTCCGCCGCTGCCGCTGGATTGTCGAAGGGCTCGTCACCCAGCCAGCGGTCGGAGAGCCCGAGCCCGGCCGAGACCGCGGAAGCCGGACCCGGGAAGACACCCGGGAAGGGGTAGCAGCCTGCGGCGCCGAGCGGCGCGGGAAGCTGAGCTCCGGCATCCGATTGCCGTGGCCAGGAGGACCGCAGCACACAACCGAAGCCAGGAGGTCCGCAGATTCACGCTCCGTACTTGTCGAGACGGCCTGCGTTCGCCATCAGCACGGCCATCAGGTCCATGCTCGGAAACACGCCGAGGCTGCCAGCGCGCGCGTTCCGCTCATGGAAGCGGGGAAGCTGGTCCGCGCCGCAGAAGGGCGCATGGATCAGCGTCGGCACCGCGTGCCAGGAGTGCTGCTTCACCGGCACCGGCGTCGAGTGGTCGCCGCTCACGCACAGCACGTCGGACTGGAGCGCGAGCAGCGCGGGCAGGGCTTGGTCCACCGCCTCGATGGTCGCGACCTTGGCGTCGAAGTTGCCGTCCTCCCCCGCCTGGTCGGTGCCCTTGATGTGGATGAAGAAGAAGTCGTGGTCGTTCCATGCCTTCCCGGCCGCCGCGAAGGCGTCGCCCGGCGTGTCGCCCACGGGCAGCACCGCCATTCCGGCGAGTTGCGCCACGCCCCGGTACATCGGGTAGGCGGCGAGCGCCGCGGCGCGCAGCTTGAAGCGCTCGCGGAAGCCCGGGAAGTGCGGACGCGCCGAGAACCCGCGCATCAGCGCCGCGTTCGCCGGGCGCTCATCCTTCAGCACCTCCGCAGCCCGCGCGACCAGCAGATTGACGATGCGCGCGGTCTTCGACGCGCCGGCCTCCGCCGTGAGCGGCGCCGCGGGCGGGATCTTCTTCCCCTCCTTGTGCGGATCGGCGTCACTCACCTCGCCCGCCAGTCCCGGACCACGCAGCACCGCAACAAAGCGGTGGCCCTTGCCCGGCCGCAGCATGATCCCGACGTCCTCGATGCGCGGGACCGCCGCCTGCAGCCGCGCCACCAGCCGCGCGCACTCCTCGCTCGGGATGCGTCCCGCGCGCCGGTCGATGATCACTCCGGCGCCATCCACGGTGCAGAAGTTCGCG
>Ga0315284_10007560_pt1 | contig 15517 bp, 5 predicted proteins | sample YL17G09_16_MG_FD_203696 | JGI IMG/M metagenome (GOLD analysis project Ga0315284, IMG submission 203696) | Sediment microbial communities from Yellowstone Lake, YNP, Wyoming, USA - YL17G09_16 | ecosystem: Environmental > Aquatic > Freshwater > Lake > Sediment | place: USA: Wyoming | collected... | reverse complement strand
ATTTCCGCGAAGTCCTCGTCCGTCCCGACATCGACGCCATCTGCATCTCGACGCCCGACCACTGGCACGTGCCGATGTCGCTGATGGCCGTCCGCGCGGGCAAGGACGTCATCTGCGAGAAGCCCACGCTCACGGTAGCCGAAGGCCGCCTCCTGGCCGACACGGTCCGCCGCTACGGCGCCGTGTTCCAGACGGCCACGGAGGACCGGTCCATCGCCGTCTACCACCGGATGGCGGAACTGGTCCGCAACGGCCGCATCGGCCGGCTCCAGCGGATTCGCGTGACGTTGCCGGCCGGCCCCGACGGGCCGGGTGACCCCACGCCGCAGCCGGTGCCCGACGGTTTCGATTACGACCTGTGGCTGGGTCCCGCGCCGTGGGTGCCGTACTGCCGGGGACGCATCCACTGGAACTTTCGCTGGATCGTCGATTACTCGGGCGGGCAACTCACCGACTGGGGCGCCCATCTCCTGGACACCGCCCAGTGGGCCAACGACACCGAGCGGACCGGCCCCGTCGAGGTCGAGGGCGCCGGCAAACGCCACACGAGCGGCCTCTACGACACGTTCCACGAGTATCACCTGAAGTACACGTACGCGAGCGGCGTGGAACTGTTTATCGACAGCGGCGGTTCGGGCATCCGCTTCGAGGGGACCGACGGGTGGGTCCAGAGCGCGAGTTTCGGCCGGCCGGTCGAGGCCAGTTCGCTCGAGATCCTGCGAAGCGTGATCGGCCCGGAGGAACTCCACCTCTTCACGTGCCCGGCCGGCGAGCACCGCAACTTCCTCGATTGCGTGAAGAGCCGCCAGGACCCGTACTTCCCGGCCGAGATCGGGCACCGGTGCTCGACGGTCGCGCACCTCGGCAACATCGCAATGTGGACAGGCCGGAAACTGCGGTGGGACCCGGAGGCGGAGCGATTCGTCGACGACCCGGACGCGGACCGGTACCTCGCCCGCGCGATGCGGGCGCCCTGGACGCTGTAGCCTTGGTTAGCCGCCGCGCTTGCGCGGCGCGTTACGTAGAAGGAGGTCGGCCATGACGCTCGATACGGTTGTATGCTTGGTTTCAATTTTGGGCGCACTTTGCCTTGCCACGGTCGCGGTTGCCTCGGCCGCCGAGGAGCCGCCGGCCGACATCGGCGCCGAGGTCGCCGCCATGGCAAAGTGGACGCCGCTCTGGGACGGCAAGACCACCAGCGGCTGGCACGAGATCGGCAAGGGCCGCTGGACCATCGAGGACGGCGCCATCGTCGGCCGCCACGAGAAGGGCGAGGCCGAGTTCAGCCACCTCGTGACCGACCGCACGTTCAAGGATTTCACCGTCCGCCTCAAGTACAAGACCGTCCGGGGCAACAGCGGCCTGTACTTCCGCATCGAGGAGAAGGGCTGGAGCGGCGTCTCGGGGTTCCAGGCCGAGATCGACCCCGCCAACGACGTCGGCGGCCTCTACGAGACCAACGGCCGCGCCTGGGTCGTCAAGCCGACGCCCGACCAGATCAAGACCTGGTTCAAGCCCGGCGAGTGGAACGAGATGACGGTGACGGCCATCGGGCGCAACGTCACGGTGCACGTCAACGGCAAACGGTCGGCGGCGCTGGTGGGCGACCCCGGCCGCACCGAGGGCCGCATCGCGCTTCAGATGCACGGCGGCCAGGACGGCGAGGTCTGGTTCAAGGACATTGAGATAGCCGAGTGGGTGGACCTGGCGCCCGGCCCCGGCATGGATGGCTGGAAGAAGCGGCCGACCGGCGACTGGGAAATGGTCGGCCGCGCCGTCAAGGACCCGAACAACGAGAAGGCCATCGCTGTCAAGGAAGGCGCCGGCGCCATCTACAACGGCCCCAAGGGCCGCACCGTCAACCTCTTCTCGGACGTCGAGCACGGCGACGTGGCCGCCCACATCGAGTTCCTGGTCCCCAAGGGCTCGAACTCCGGCGTCTACTTCATGGGCCGCTACGAGATTCAGGTCTACGACAGTTTCGGCGTCGAGAAGGGCGAGTACCCCGGCATCGAGTGCGGGGGCATCTACGAGCGGTGGGAAGAAAGTCGCGGCAAGGGCAAGGAAGGGTTCGAGGGCCGATCGCCGCGCACCAACGCCAGCCGCCCGCCCGGCCAGTGGCAGACGTTCGACGTGGTCTTCCAGGCCCCGCGCTTTGACGACACCGGCCGGAAGGTCGCCAACGCCCGGTTCGTCAAGGTGGTCCACAACGGCGTCGTCATCCACGAGAACGTGGAGTTGACCGGCCCGACCCGTGGTGCCGCCTTCGGGGACGAGAAACCCCTCGGCCCCCTGATGCTCCAGGGCGACCACGGGCCCGTGGCGTACCGCAACATCCGGATTCTGCCGCTCGGAAAGTGAGTGAAGCATTATGCGGCGAGGGCAATTCCTGCCGACTTCCGCCCGCCCCCAAGAGCCGACCGGCGACGCCTGACCGCCCGCGCCGGCGGCGCGGTCCGCAAACCCTGAGGCTGTCCCACGGGGCAGCCTCTTCGCTTGCGCCGCCGTTTGCCCGTTTGCGTCAGGTTGAACCGCCGGCTCCCTCGTGCTATGCTCCTGCGGCAAGGCGATGAACGATATCCTGCCAAAACGCCTGAGGAAGTCGCGCCTGCGTGTCGCCGGCCTGATGTCCGGAACGAGCGCCGACGGCGTGGACGCCGCCATCGTGGACATTGCGCCCGCCGGCCGCGTCCGCGTCGTCGCCTTCGCGACTTTCCCTTATCCGCCGGACCTTCGCCGCCGGATCCTCGACCTCGCGCAAAGCGACACGGCCCGCGTGGACGACCTTTGCCGCTTGAACTTCGCCCTGGGCGAAGTGTTCGCCGACGCCCTCGTGCATCTCGCGCGCCGCAGCCGAATCGCGATGGGCTCGATTGACCTGGTGGGTTCGCACGGCCAGACGGTCCGCCACTTGCCGAAGCGCCGGCGTCCGGGCTCGACGCTCCAACTCGCGGAGCCGTCGGTCATCGCCGAGCGGACCGGCATCCTGACGGTCGCGGATTTCCGGCCGCGCGACGTCGCCGCCGGCGGCGAAGGCGCGCCCCTCGTGCCCTTCGCCGATTACTTTCTCTTCCGCGACCGGCGAAAAGTCCGCGCCGTCCAGAACATCGGGGGCATCGCCAACGTGACTTATCTGGCGCCGCGCGCGGGCCTGGAGAAACTCATCGCGTTCGACACCGGGCCGGGCAACATGGTGATTGACCGCGCCGCCGAACGCGCCAGCCGAGGCCGTGCGCGCTACGACGCCGGCGGCCGACTGGCCGCGCGCGGACGCGTGAACGCGGCGCTCCTCGGCGAGTTGATGCGCCACCCGTATCTGCGCCGCCGTCCGCCGAAGTCCACGGGGCGCGAGACCTTCGGCCGCGCGTTCGCCGACACGCTTTACGACCGCGCCCGCCAGAGGGGCATGCGCCCTGCCGACATCGTCGCGACCGTGACCGCCTGGACCGCTGAAACAATCGCCGACGCTTACCGGCGGTTCCTCCCGCGGTTTCCCGACGAGGTGATTCTCTCGGGCGGCGGGGCGAGAAACCCCACGCTGGTCCGGCATCTCTCGGAGGCGCTCGCCCCGGCGCGCGTGCGACTCTCGGACGAGTTCGGCATCGACGCCGACGCCAAGGAAGCCGTCTCCTTCGCCGTCCTCGCCTGGGCTACCGTCCGCGGCCAGGCGAATAATGTTCCGTCCGCGACGGGGGCCGCGAGGGGAGTCGTGCTCGGCAAAATCATTCCGGGGGTGCTTCAACGCAGCGGGCCACCCTGGCACGGCCACGAGCCGTGCCGTGGCCGGCGGCAGCGGGCCACCCTGGCACGGCCACAAGCCGTGCCGTGGCCGGCGGCCGGAGCCGCACCCCGGCCAGGGGGGCCGTAGCCCCCTGGCGGGGCAAGCCCGCCGGGGCTTGACCGCTGCCAGGGAGATCGCTGAGAACGCAGAGAACGGCAAGGCTTGGGGAACAGCAATATGTTTAACATCTTAATGACTTTTTCTCTGCGCTCTCTGCGACCTCTGCGTTGAGATGACGTTATAGATAAAGGATTGAGCACTATGCTAGACCGATCGAAACTCGCCACCGAAAAACGCAACCGCCGCAGCCGCTCCATCGACCGCCTGACGACGCTCCAGATCGTGGACCTCATCCATGCCGAGGACTGGCGGGTCGCACCGGCCGTCGCCCGCGAGCGCCGGCGCATCGCAAAAGCCGTCGACATGATCGTCGAAGCGTTCCGCGCGGGCGGGCGCCTGTTCTACGTCGGCGCGGGGACGAGCGGACGGCTCGGCGTCCTCGATGCCGCCGAGTGTCCGCCGACGTTCGGCACCAAGCCCCCGATGGTCCAGGGGATCATCGCCGGCGGCCGGCGGGCCCTCGTCCGCGCCGTCGAAGGCGCCGAGGACCGTCCCGAGGACGGCGCCCGCGCCATCGACAAGCGGCGCGTCTCGAAGCGCGACGTGGTGGTGGGCATCGCGGCGTGCGGCGTCACGCCGTTCGTCCGCGGCGCCGTCCGCCGGGCCCGAAGCCGCGGCGCCCGCACCGTCTTCGTCACCTGCGCGCCGGAGGCGAAGGGCCTCCTGAACGCGGACGTCGTCATCAACCCGCGCGTCGGGGCCGAGGTCATCACGGGCTCCACGCGGATGAAGGCGGGCACCGCCACGAAACTCGTCCTCAACACGCTGACGACGGCCGCGATGGTCCGCATCGGAAAAGTCTTCGGCAACCTGATGGTGGACCTCGTGGCCACCAACGAGAAACTCCGCGACCGGTCCGAGCGGATCGTTAGCCAGATGACGGGCCTGGAGCGCGGGCGGGCGCGTCGGCTCCTCAGGCGGGCGGGCGGCGAAACCAAGACCGCCATCGTCATGCACAAGCGCCGCGCGAGCGCCGCCGAGGCGCGCCGGCTACTCGACGCCGCCGGCGGCATGCTTCGCCGCGCCCTCGAGGAAAGGCGCCGATGACCGAAGCCGACGCCGCACAGAACCTGACCGGCGCCCTCGGCGCCCTGGACTACGTGATTGTGGCGGCCGCGCTGGCGGTGCTGCTGGTCATCGCCTACGTCACCGGCCGCAAGGAAACCGACACGCGCGATTTTTTCCTCGGCGGCCGGCACGTGCCGGCCATCATCGCGTGCTTCTCCTTCGTCGCTGCCGAGGTGAGCGCCGTCACCATCCTCGCCGTCCCCGCCGACGGCTATCGCTCCAACTGGCAGTACCTCCAGATGTTCCTCGGGTCGGCGACGGCCCGCGTAGTGACCGCCTTCCTGTTCATCCCGGCGTTCTACCGTCTCAATTGCACGAGCATCTATGAGTTTCTGCGTGACCGATTCGGCCGGCAGACGCAACTGGCCGGGTCGGCGTTCTTCTTCATCACGCGGCTGCTCGCGTCGGGCGTTCGGCTCTACGCGGCCTGCATGGGCGTCGCCATCATCCTCGGATGGTCCCTCGAGCAGGCGCTCCTGGTCTTCACGCTGGTGAGCATGGCCTTCATTGCGTTCGGCGGCATCAAGGCGGTCCTCTGGACCGGGGCGTACGAGGCGGTCATGTTCTATGGCGCGGGCATCGCCGTCGCGATTTACCTGATCCTCCACATTGACGGCGGCCTGGCCGAAGTCTTGCGCGCCGCCGGCGACGCAGGCAGCCTCCAGATCTTCAACCTCCGGTGGACCCTCGCGGATCCCAACACGCTCTGGGCCTCTTTCGCCAACGGATTCCTGGTGGGCCTGGCCATCTTCGGCGCCGACCAGGACTTCATGCAGCGTCTCTTGTCGGTGAAGACCCGGCGGTCGAGCCAACTGTCGCTTTTGGGCACGATCGCCGCCGCCCTTCCGCTGACGACGCTCTACGTGGCCCTCGGAACGCTCCTTTTCGTCTTCTATGCCCAGCACCCGTCCGTCCCGCCACCCGCGAAGACCGACGAAATCCTCTCGCACTTCGTGGCGAACTGGCTGCCCGTGGGCTTGAAGGGTTTTGTCCTCGCCGCCATCATCCTGGCGAGCATTGACAGCCCCTTAAGTTCCCTCAGCGCGTCGTTCGTCACGGACATCTACCGCCCGCTCCTCCGCAAGGGCGCCTCGGAGCGGCACTACCTTTGGGTCTCGCGCCTGGGCGTCGTCGGGTTTGCCGTCGTCCTCGCCGTCCTCGCGCTGGCCTGCAAGCCGCTGGACCAGATCCTCTGGGTCGCCTTCAAGGTTCTGGCCGTCACCGGCGGGAGCACGCTCGGCGTCTTCCTTCTGGGCCTCTTGACGAAGCGGCACGCGAACCGCGCGAACGTCGTGGCGATGATTGCCAGCGCCGTCGCCATGGCCGCGCTCCTCTATTTCTGCCAGATGGGATACGTCGCGCTCGGCTGGACCTGGCTGATCGTGATTGGGACGGCCCTGACGTTTGCGCTCGGCTGGCTTCTGGGTCCGGTGCTGGATGGGCCGCGGCCTGGCGTTCTGTGAGACGTCAACCGATGGGTGCCACGCCCCGGTGGGTGCCACGCTTTCGCTTGCGAAAGCGTGCGCCCCCGACAGGAACATGCTTTCGCAACGGCGCGAAAGCATGGCACCCCTCAGAACACGTGTCACAGAGCACTACCGCCCCGCCCGGCGGCGATAATCGCTGACGGCCTGCGCGAGGCCGTCCAGAATATCACACAAGCGGGAAGGCCTGTTCCTCAGGAACCAGACGCGCTCCAAGTCCCGCGCCACGCTCTCCGTCTCCTCGGCCAGCGGACGTAAGTCGTTAGCGGACAGCGGGTTACCGTCGCGGAGGCGCTTCAGCACAGCCGCCCGCCGGCACGCCAGCGCGTCCATCCGCGACGCCAGGGCGTACTCCTGGAGCGTTGCGGCGAGGAATGGGTCGGCGCCTTGCGGCGGCGTCGGCCAGCGAAGCGCGTCCAGCCGCTCGGCATGGCGCACAAGCGCGTCGGGCGCGACGGCGTCCAGCACCCGGCCGCCCGCGCTATCCGGCGCAAGATAATCTTCGAGCGGCCCGAGGAACGTCGTGTAAAGCGGCGTCGCGTTCGCGTAGCCGAGGCCGAGCGCCTCGTGCGCCCCGCCCAGCGTGCGGATCGCGTCCGTCAGCCTGCCGGACGAGTCGCCGAGCACGAGGAGGCAGAACCGCTCCGTGAATCCGTCGTAGCGCACGCCCGCGTGATGCCAGGCGTGGGCCGCCCCGAAGGCGAGGTTGTGCAGGCTGACGGCAAGCGGGTTACGGTGTCCGCCGTCGCCCCAGTCCGTGTTCAAGAGGCCCTCGGCGCCCGAGGCGAGCCCCTCCTCGGCGAAGCGCGCGATGTTCAACTGCCCCATCCATAGGCGGCAGCCGTGGCTGTTCCACGCGTTCGTGCCGGGGCACACCATGACCGCCAGGCCCGCCTCCGCGATCTCGCGCGTCCGCCCGATGCGCGTGCCCTTGGGGTGGTAATCCCAGTTGAGCATGCAGACGTCGCGCGGCACGTCGGCGAGCGTCTGGGGGTGCGCGAGAACGATGTCGGCCCACGCGTTCATCCGCTTGCCGTGCTTCGCGCACAGAGCGTGGACTTTCTTGAAGAACTCCAGGTACACCCGGCCGACGCCGACGCGGTAGGCTTGCGGTTCGGAGCGTCCCCGCCCAAGTTCCCACGTTTCGTCGCAGCAGGCGTTGAAATCGCTGGCCTCGAAGAGCGGCACAAACTCCGCGTAGAGGTCGGCCAGGAGCGCGATGGACCCCGGGTCCGTCGGGCAGAGCGTCGTCCCGCCCGGCCAACCGCGGTAGCCCGCGAGTTCCCCGAGGTGCTGGTACTCCGCGAGGGCGAGGATTTTCTCCATGTGCCCGAAACTCGCGAGCGAACCGACCAGCCGCACGTGATGCGCCCGGCAATGGTCCGCCAGCGCCCGGATCTCGTCGGCCGTGAAGGGACTGTATCCGCGTCCGATGGCGGGGTGACGGCGGAACTCGAAAACGTTCTCGACGTAAAGTTCGAGTTCGTTCACTTTCCATCGCGCGAGGCGCTCGACGAGGGCCTTCAGCGTTTCGACCGTCGGAACCTTTCCGCGCGAGCAATCGTGATACACGCCGCGGCGGGCGAAGTCCGGCGCGTCGCGGATGATGCAGGCGGGGATCTCCCGGCCGTGAAGCGCCACCAGGTCCCGCAGCGTCTGGACGGCATAGTAAGCGCCCGCGCAGTCCCGGCGCGCCGGGACGGAGGCGTCGGCGGAGGCGCGGATCTCGACGCCGTCCGGCCCGATTGCCATCTCGTACGCTTCGGGGCCGGTGATGCGCGGGTCGCGCCGAATCCGGACCGCCGCCGAGGCGTCGGCGCCGGCGGTCACGCGCGCGATCACGCCGTGCGGCGCGAGATCCCCTGCGAGTTGCCCCAGGGGCAGGGCGTCGCCCGGCGCTGCGCCCGAGAGCGTGACCGCCTCGGGGAGGCGCAAGATGCCGCGCACGGCCTCGCACCGTTTCACCGGAATCAGAAAGTCGGGAGCAGGCATTGACCGATTCCCTATCTCCAGAAGCACGACCGGTGCTATTGTACCGGCCCGTCGCGCCGGTGTCACCCTGGCACGGCTACGGCTCGTGCCGTGGCCGGCTATCCGCCGTGCGCCCTGCCGTTCCCTCTCCCTTGATGCTTGCCTGCCGCAGGCAGGGCAGAGGGGCAGGGGTGAGGGTGCACTTCCCGCGCCGTGTCATCCCGACCGAGTCCCGATGGGACGAGCGGAGGAATCTCGCCGTGCTTCCGTCCTTCTGACTTCTGCGGTTCCTTGCGCCAGTCCGGCGTAGCCCCGCCGGGACGAAGTTTACCCGCCGTGGCGGGCCGGGTTGCCTTTCGCCGCCTGCCACGGCGACTTGCTTGCCACGCCATAGCCTCCGGCGAAGGCGGGTCCCGGCATAGTCGCAGACGAAGCCGGAAGTCCGCAAGACGAAGACGGGTTCATTCTGCATTCCGCACTCCGCACTTCTTATAACCCCTTCCCCATCAACCACTTACATCCCGGCCCCCATTCTGGCCCCCCGCCGCGGCGGGGGATCTCCTATTTTCCATTTGCTTTTCCCGGATTCTGCGGTATACTTCTGGTGAGTTCAGGGGCCGGGCCGTCCGCTTTGCGAGATCTCGCCGCAGGCGGACACGGCATCGGGCCCCTGGTGTCGGGGACAAGTCTTGAACGGAAAAAGAATCCGAGCACCTCTTGCAAAGGAGCCTCAGATGAAAACTCGTACAAGTCTCATTCTCATCGCCGTGGCCGTCCTCGCTCTCGTCGCCGTCCAGACCGCACAGGCGGTCACCATCACCTTTGACGGTGGCGCTAGCGGCACCGGAACCACGTTGGATTTGGCTGCCAACTGGACCGGCGACGTCATCCCCACCACCACCTCCGAAGCCCTGCTCGATAACTCCGTCATCGGGCTCCCAGCCGCGCTTACTACCGCTAGCGCTGCGACCTTCGGCGACCTGCTCATCAATTCCAGCACGCTCACCAGCCTCAGCCTCACGGGAACCACTTCACGGATCATCACCTTGAGCGGCGGCGGCGGCAGCGTGGCGGCGATTGCGGCGGGCGGCGCCACGGGCGATCTGTTGCTCCTGGGCACCAACGTCACCGGCACCGTCACCATCGGCGGCGGCAGCGGAACGGGAAAACTGGGTCTCGCCCTCGGTGCTGACGGCAACTTCGACGTGGTAAATTCCACCGCGACGGCAAACGTCACCGGCATCCTCTCCGGCAATTTTAACCTGACTAAGTCCGGCGCGGGCACACTAACGCTCTCCGGCGTCAACACCTTTGGCGCAGGCAAGACTTTCACCCTCAGTACCGGCACGCTGAACGTCAACAGCACCACCGCGCTCGGCAGCGCCACCACCACCTTCCAGATCAACGGTGGCACAACGATCAATAACACCAGCGGCGCGGCGATCACCACCGTAAACGCCAACCCTATAACGATGAACGGCGACTTCACCTATGCCGGCGGCGGAACGGGCACCAGTAACGATTTAACCTTCAAAGCCGCTGCGACAACCCTCGGCACAGCCTTGGGTAGCAGCCGCACCATAACGGTCACTGCCGCCAACAGCACCTTGGGAATTTTAGGCGTCATCGGCAACGGTACCACGGCCAACAGCATTATCAAAGCGGGCGCCGGCGCCCTGACCCTCTCCGGCGCGAACACCTACACCGGCGCCACCGGCATCACCGCGGGAACCCTGACCATCAGCAACGCTTCCACCTTCACGAATACCAGCGCCATCAATCTGTCCGGCGCCGGTCGTCTCAATGTGAATGTCGCCAACCAGAGCCTGGCCAAACTCGCCTCGCCCACCGGCACCGGCGTTGTCGCGGGGACTTTCCTGCGATACACGCTGGCCCAGACCACGGGCGGCACCGGTCCGGGCACGATTCTCGGCACCGTTGAGTTGAACGTCGACAACGTCAATCCGAACTACACCTTGAATTTCGGGACCGGCTCCACCCTCACCACCTTGGGGAACTACACCTACAACTCGCCCATCACCCTTTCAGGCAATGCCACCATCGACACAGGCGCGAACACCCTGACTCTCAGCGGCTTGATCGACGGAAGCGGCGGCCTCAGCAAGAATGGCGCGGGCACACTCACGATCTCCAAGAATGGAAACGAGTTCACCGGCAACACCGTCATCACCAACGGCAAAGTGGCCCTTGGCGCACAATACGCACTTTGGAAGAGTGCCTACGATACCACTGGATCGACAGGCGCCATCGGCCTCAACTCGACCGGTCAGGTCGCACCGTGGCTCGGCGGCCTCGCTGGCAGTGTGGACTTGGCGACGGCGATCACCGCCTACTCTGCCATCACCACGCTGAACCTGAATCCGCAATCCGGCTCTTCGGTTTCCTACGGTGGTGTCATCGCCAACGGTTCTGGCAACATAGCCCTTAACAAGACCGGTCACGGCACCCAGACCCTCACCGGCACGAACAGCTATGGCGGCGCGACCACGGTGTGGGCCGGCACCCTCGCGCTGGCCGGTGCCTCGGGCACGGCCCAGAACTCCGCCTTCACCGTCCGCGGCGGCACCCTCTCGCTGGACAACTCTGCGGCGTGGGCCGATCGCCTCGCCAACGCCACGGCCCTGAGCCTCGGCTCGCTGACCCTGACCTCATCCAATGGCGCTGGCGCTCAGTCCGAGACGGTCGGCGCCACCACCTTCGCCGTCGGCGGCAAGGTCACGATCAACAACGGCGCCACGGCCGGCGACCAGACCACGCTGGCCCTTGGCACGGTGACACGCTCGGCCGGTGCGGCCATTAACTTTGTCGGCACGGGCGGCACCCTTGGCGGCGGGGCCAACAGTCCCAACGTGACCAGCACGAGTTGGCCGGCCTTGGGCAATGGCATCTTGCCTTGGGCGACCGTCGGCGGCACGACTTGGGCGGCGACCGGTGCCAACGGCATCGTTGCCTACTCCGGCGCGTTTGTCGATCCCACCAGCGCCGCTTCTGATGCCACGGCAAACGCCCAGTTGACCGGCGCCGGCGCCATCGCCTCGGCCAAGTCCTTCAACTCCCTCAACGTCATTTCCAGTGGCGCCAGCCAGAGCCTGAACCTGTCGGCCAGTGCCGGCGATCTCACCCTAACCAGCGGCGCCATCCTCAAGTCGGGCACCGACGCCTACACCATCAGCGCCAATGGAAGCCCGACCTTGGGCAAGATCACCGCCGGCACCGAACTCATCGCCCACGTCGACGGCGGCGCGCTGACGATCAGCGCCCCGCTCAACACCGCCATCCTCGGCATCGCCAAAGGCGGCACCGGCAACCTCATCCTGTCCGGCACCCGCGCGGCCACGTTCTCCGGCGCCATCGGCATCGCGGGCAACTTAGAGTTTCAGGGAAGCCAAACCACGCTCAGCGGCGCAATCAGCGGCCCGGGCGGGATCACGGTCAACCTCAATACCGGACAGAAGCTGGTTTTCACCGGCTACAACAAGAAATACTCCGGCCCGACCGTCGTCAAGGGCGGCATCCTGCAACTGGGCACCGCTTGGGACAACCAAAGCTGGTCGACCATAGGCACAAGCGGCGGCGCTGGAGGGGGCGATTACTCCGGCGCGCCCCAGAACGGACTCAGCAACCTCGAACTCAACGGCGGCTCGGCTACGATCTTTTACTACACCTCTTGGTTCCTCGGTTCGGGCCCCGGACAAATCCAGATCACCGGCGGCGCGAGCGGCTTCAGCATGGGAAACGGCGGTGGTGACGCCGCCAATACTTTGACTTTCAACAGCGATACCAACTACGAAGTCGTGTGGGGCGCATTGGGCGAAGGCGCGGCCACCGGCTACTTCAATCCCTCGACATTGGTGCTGGGCGAAGCCGGTGCCACGGCCTCACAGTTCAGAATTCCAAACAAGTTTGATCTCAACGGCACCACCCGCACCATTGCGGCCAACTCGACCGCTAACGCCGGCACCCTTCTCGGCGTCATCCGCAACAGCAGCGGCACGGCGGGCATCACCAAGACCGGTGTCGGCGAACTGTATCTGACTGCCGCCAACACTTTCAACGGCGTGGTGACCGTCAACCAAGGAATGTTGTCCGTGGCCGTCTTGGCTAACGGCGGTGCGGCCAGCGGGCTGGGCACGTCCAGCAGCGCCGCCGCCAACGTCCTGCTGGCCAACGGCACGACCTTGAAATACACGGGCGCGGCCGGCAGCACCGATCGTGGTTTCACCATCAACGGCACGAATCCCGGTGACAGCGCCAGCCTCGACGCCTCCGGTAGCGCCGCCGTCAACTTCACCAACACCGCCTCCCCGGCCTACGGCACCACCGCTCAGACCCGCACCCTGATCCTCACCGGCACCAACACGGGCAACAACATCCTGGCGGCCAACATCGCCGACAACGGCGGGGCCGCCGTCTCGTTGACCAAGACCGGCGCGGGCACCTGGGTCCTTTCCGGCGCCAACGCCTACACCGGCTTGACGACCATCAATGCCGGCGCGCTGGGTTTTGCCAAGCAGACATCGTTAAACGGTGGGATTGCAAACTTTACCCCGACGAACATCACCGTGGAATCCGGGGCCGCGATGGGCATCGGCGTCGGCGACTCGGCTTCCGGCTATTTTGACTCCGCCGCCATCGATACCGTCTTGGATGCCACCCACATGGGGCAGAGCACCGCCACCACCGGCCTGAAGACCGGTGCCCAATTCGGCCTGGACACGACCAACGCCACCGCCGGCACATTCACCCGCAGCACCGCCATCGGCGATCTGAGCGGCGGCAACGTCTTGAACCTGGCCAAACTCGGCACCGGCACCCTCATCCTCGACGCCGCCAACACCTACACCGGCACGACGACCGTCTATGCCGGCACCCTCCAGGCGGGAGCGGGTCGAACCACGGCATTCGGCCCCGCGACCAGCGCCAGCCTTGCCTTCAGCGCAGGCAGCACGGGCAAGGTGCAACTCAACGGCAACAGCATGACCATCGTTGGACTGAACACCAACGTCACCACGGTCGGCACGCCGATCGTGGAAAGCGGCAGCGGCACCGCCGGCACCGATATCCTGACCGTCAACAATACGGCGGCCAGCACCTTCGCCGGCGTCCTGCAGAACGGCTCCACCCGTCTGCTGGGCCTGACCAAGACCGGCGCCGGCACGTTGTATCTGTCTGGAAACGCAAACACCTACACCGGCAAGACCGTGATTGACGGCGGCACGCTCGCAATCACAGCTGATTTGTCGTTGGGTGCTGCGCCCGGCAGTTTTCAATCTGATAACCTTACCATCAACAACGGCGCCACCCTCTATAAGCAGACCGCTCCCGCCGTAACTATCAACGCCAATCGTGGTATTTACCTGGGCGCCGGGATCCAGAATATCGGGAACGTTGGTGGTGCGGCTTCTCAGATTGTTCTCGCCTCGATCATCAGCGGCCCTGGAGGTTTGAGTTCGAGTTGCCCTGGTAATGAAAACAGGTTGTCTGCCGCCAACACCTACACCGGCGACACGAGAATCGTGAGTGGCGGCTTAAACTTGGTTCACCTGTCTGCCATACAGAACAGCACGCTGGATTACAACAACTACGGCGGAACTGTAAATTTCAGTTCCAGTGGTGTCTATGTGTTAGGTGGCCTGAAGGGCGCCCAGAACCTTCCCGCACTTGCCAGCGGCAAAGGCCTGTCGATCGGCAATAACGGCCAAAGCACCGCCTACAGCGGCGTTATCAGTGGAGTGGCCGGCGACCTCGGCGTCACCAAGATCGGCAGCGGCAAGTTGGCACTCACCAACACCAACACCTACACCGGCGCCACCACCGTCAGCGACGGCACGCTTGAAATCTCCGGCACCGGTTCGATCAACCAGAGCAGCGGTATCTCGATCAACGGCGCCAACGCCAAATTCATGCAGAATGGCAGCGTGGCCAACAGCCGCACCTTCACCCTGACCCAGGGCACCCTCGGCGGCACGGGCACGATCTCCACGGCGATTGCCAGCGGGGCCAATGTCATCATCGCCCCGGGCGACCGCTCGCTGGCCACCCCCGCCGCAGGCGCCCTGACGATCACCAACGCCGTGGACCTCGCCGGCGGCTCGACCGCGATGAGGCTGTTCAGCAGCACGACCAACGACTGCGACAAACTGGTGCAGAGCACCACCGGAACCATTAACTTCGGCGGCGACCTGAATGTTACCCAGTCCGGCTCCTGGACTTGGGTCGCCAACAGGACGTACGACCTGTTCGACTGGATCGGTACGAAGACGGGCACCTTCAACAACTTGTACCTGCCGACCCTCCCCAGTAGCGTGATGTGGCACGACTACAGTGGCGGCGGCAGCCCCGTCTACTTCGATTACACCACCGGCAACATCCAGGTGGATGTGGGCGCCGGCAATTACTGGGCCCCGGGGTCGGGCGGCGGCGGGACGGGAACCTGGGACTCGACGGCGACCGTCTGGGCCGCCGGCCCAGGCGTTCAAGGTATCTTGTCCCAGGCCGGCGGGCTCCTCTACTTCACCGACGCGGCCGGCACGGTCACCGTGGACGGCACGGTGACGGCCAACGCGGGCCTCACATTCAAGACCACAACGCCTACGACCGGCTACACCCTGGTCGCCGGGTCTTCGACCCCCAACATCAACCTCGCCGGCGCCAATCCCGCGGCCAACACCGTCACCACCGACCCCGGCGTGACGGCCACGATCAGCGCCCCAGTGACCGGCAGCAACGGAATGACCAAGGACGGCACCGGCACGCTGGCCCTCTCCGGCGACAACGCCTACAGCGGAGGCACGACGCTCAACGCCGGCACGCTGACGCTTGGCAACGCGACCGCCCTGGGCGCAACAGCCGGCACGCTGACCATCAACGGCGGAACGCTCGACAGCAGCGTAACAGACCTCGTCCTGACCAACAACAACGCGCAAGCCTGGGACGCCGACTTCACCTTCACCGGCACCCAGAATCTGGACCTCGGCACGGGCGCCGTCGCGATGAACGCCTCGCGCCAGGTCACCGTCAACGCCAACACCCTGACCGTCGGCGGCGTTATCTCCGGCGCCACCATAGGCCT